>Ga0102817_1000160_pt1 | contig 19130 bp, 31 predicted proteins | sample ColrivemetaGS555_FD_78193 | JGI IMG/M metagenome (GOLD analysis project Ga0102817, IMG submission 78193) | Estuarine microbial communities from the Columbia River estuary - Ebb tide non-ETM metaG S.555 | ecosystem: Environmental > Aquatic > Marine > Intertidal zone > Estuary | place: USA...
AAGGTTTGATCAGATCCCGAACCCTTCTCAACTCTACCCGTTTCAACTTGTCTTGTTGATTTTTTGACTTTACCTGGATTATTTAAGAATGTATTTGAGGTACTAAACGTTCCACTTGTTAATGATGAATTGGAAGTATAAACTGCATTTGTTCCTGTTGTTGTAATACTAGTAGGATTAAATGTATTCATACCTAAAGTATTATGTGTGGTGTAGGTAAATGGTGACCCCGTATTTGACCAATATGGATTACCAATTGTTACCGTACCTGATCCACCACTATAATTGATTGATGGTAAAATTTCGTTATAAAATTTAATAACAACATCACCATTATTTGCAATCGCTTGTTGTGTTTCTTCATTATTCCCATTTACAACGTATGTTTCAAACAAAAACTTCTTTGCCTCATCAAGATACCTTTCGAGGAAAACACGTTCACCAGGACGAAGTATAATACCATTACCAATGGAATTACCATTCATCTCGATTTTTGCTAAAACTTTATTGTGTGTTGGATTAAAAAGTTCGATTTCGAACTCATCACCGTTGTTAAGATAAACGGTATCAATTTGCTGTTTTAATCTTTGCTTACTTTTAGTAATGAAAGATTGTGGTACAGCAAGACCAATCGTGTTGATTGAAATTCTTCTGTTCATTTCCTTATATTTTTTTGTATTTGAACCCGAATTCGTTGGTATCAATTCCAACTCAAATGCCTCAAGGACACTTCGACTTCAACCACAAGGTCTTTTATAAGTATAATGAACTTTTAAAAAATTATAAAGTGTAAACGTCCATAGAAATCTCAGTAGAGTATTCTCCCGTTTCAGAAATATACAATGTAATGTCTACTTCGTCACCAACAGTCATAAGACCATTCGAAACTTTATCGATTGATATATTTTCCCAATCAAGTGGAATCGTTACTTCTTCAGTAATATAATCATCAGAACCTTCAGGATAACATTCGATTTCAACTTCAATAGAGTCTGGACCTTTAATTGAATTTAAACTAATATCTTTTATACCCCAACTTCTGTGGTCTTGGTCAATATTAAATGAAACTTCCATTTTTTCAGAATATGGTATGATATCGTTAATCTCCATACCTTTATATCTTTGTTGACTATTAACCCCAACAGATACTTTCACTTCTCTTCTATAACGATTATCATCGGCTTCTTCTTCAATGTGTTTTTTAACCATATCTAATTGATTCTCAGTTAATACTATCTTTTTCATAATAAATTTGTTTCTATTTTTATATAAATACTCTGTAAAAATATATAATAAATTTGGTAAATCAAAAAATATCATTACTTTTGTATAAAATATACTAAAAAATAACAAGTATGAAAAAGGTATTAGGGTTACTAATGATTGTATTGATGGTTACATCTTGTAGAACAACGAGAAGTCAAACTTACACTTGGGAAGGTAAACAAGTCTCTAAAAGACAATATGATTTGTTACTTTACAAGTATACGGTAGATTTTGTAAACAACTACCCAAAAAAAGAGGACCTCAAAACTTTTGAAAATCTTGAGGTCGTCTATGATACTATAGGGAAGAAATAATTATTTCTGTTGTGCTTTGGGTTGGTTACCACATAAATCTGTTTGTAATAGAACAGTTTCTTTTGTGCTACCTCTTTTTAATTGTAAATTAGGTTCCCCGTCATATAAAGGTTTTTCTATTTTCTTACTTTTGATTGTAACCCAAGGAGTGTCTGCGTGAGAACCTTTATTGAAGAATATTTTATATTTACCACTGTTACTCACAAGTGGTATAATAGATAAAACAATTTTATCGGATGGTGCATTATCAATAATAGATTTAGCTTTAGTCCCATCTAAAATAAATGTTTGTGAACGAGAACCACCTCTTCCTCCATCTGATTTTCTACCATATTCTTTAAATGAATTATTAATTTTAATAACCGAGTCAATTAATTCTTTACCGTTTCCAAATCCATTTTTTTGTGCTAACTCATCATATACGTTAAAATCGGGTTCAGTTGGAGCATCTCCAATATAATCTTGTATATACTTAGCCTTCTTTTCGTCGGTAGGTCTTTTTATGTCTCCATTTTTAACATCAAGGTCCCAAGATTTTTCAGCTCTAGCTAAAGCCTTTTCGTATACTATTTTATCTTTTGCGTATTTTGCATATGCCCCACTATTTGTGCTTTGGACATCCAACATACCATTATTCAAGTTAGCCTCACCAAGAGACACCCCATTCATTCTCAATTCAAATATAGCTTCGTCACAATAATGGGACGATCTACTTTTACCTGGAAAATACCCAATAGTTATTTCCATACCCACAAGACATTCATAATCTTTTTTTGCTGAAATAATTGCTCTAACAAATTGTTCTTGTTGATATTGAGTCTTTTTTGTTTTTAAATCTGTTGACCCCGCTTTATATGACGTTGCACCTATTTTAGTTATGGGTGCAGGTAATTCTGGCATCTTGTCAATTGCTCCCTTACTAACCAATCCTTGAAAATATTGACTTAGGAAAGTAACCATTTGTTCCCCTCTTCTTTGGGATAGGACTCCTGGTTGTAATTTTGGTTTTGTTGGATCTTCGTTATCAACGTTTGTCACTTGACTTTCCCCAGCCTCAATTTGAATTGTAACAATACTTCCTTTATTTTTATTAATGAAATCTGTTATCTCTATTAATTTTTGTATAATTGGACTTGATTGTTGTTGGGTTAATTTCCACATACCCATAGCCCAAACTGCATCAAAATTAACAGTTAAAGCTTCCGTTCTAACTTCATTTTGTTCTGATAGGATTCTATCTATAACGTTTTTTACCTGTGATTCTGATAATATTACTGTCTTCATTAAAGTTTCTCTTTTTATATAAATACTTAATAAAGGATAAGTAGTATTTATAATTAAATAAAGACTTTAAACACAAATACGAATTATGTTATTAAAATTAGGATCAGAAGGAGAAGACGTAAGAAAACTCCAAGTTAAATTAGGTGTAGACCCAATAGGAAAATTTGGACCAAAAACTGAAGCAGCTGTAAAAGCTTGGCAATCATCTAACGGTTTAACTGCCGACGGTATTGTTGGTGATGGTACTTGGGGTAAGTTGTTTAGTGAAGGTACGGTATCTCAACCTTCAGTAATTACTGAACCTGCACCAGTTGCCAATATTGGGGGTTTAAAATTAGAGAAATTGAAAGGTCATATACCTGATGCAGTTATTAAACTAATACCTGATACTGCCGCAAAATTTCAAATTAATACTCCATTAAGACTTGCACATTTCTTGGCTCAGTGTGGTCACGAATCGGGAGGTTTCAGAGCAACAAAAGAAAATTTAAACTACTCAGCAAAAGGTTTAACGGGAACATTTAAGAAATATTTTCCAACCGAAGCGGCGGCAAAACCATACGAAAGACAACCCGCAAAAATAGCAAACAAAGTTTATGGAAACAGAATGGGTAATGGTCCTGAATCATCAGGAGAAGGTTCAAAATTCTGTGGCCGTGGTTATATCCAATTAACTGGTAAAGAAAACTATACCGCATTTGGTAAATCAATTAACGAAGACATTTTATCAAATCCTGATAAAGTTGCTTCTGATTACGCATTACTATCAGCCGCTTGGTTCTTTAGTAAAAATGGTTTACATAAGATGGCAGATGAAGGTGCTTCAGATACTGTTGTTACTAAAATTACTAAAAGAGTAAATGGAGGTACAATCGGATTGGCTGACCGTATAAAACACTTTAAAGAATACTATTCATTATTAGCATAAAAAAAGGGACTTAATGTCCCTTTTTTTATTGTGATAAGTCAGCGTCCCTTTCAGGTTCAAAGTCTTGCATAGTTTCGTCTTCGGGATGTAATTTAGATTTAAGTTCTTCCCATTTAGCGTGACTTAAAAAATACCCGTCAACACCATTTTCATTTTGAGGGAATATACAGTAGAATGATGTTTGATCCTCAACACCAATATCTTTACTGTACGTCTCAACTAAATATGAGTTATCTTGGTCGTCAAAGTAGGCATCAACAGATGATTCAACATAAAGTGCATCATACCTAACACCACCAATTGAAACCCAAGACGCTCTTTTTGCGTTGTAAATTCCGTATTTTTTAGTTGCCTTACTTTTATATAAAACAACGTCTTTATTTTTTAAGGATGTTCTTTCGGGGATAAATTCATTATCCATCACCTTTTTAAATAACATACCTATTGTTTCACCTGGAAACAATTGAGCTATTCTTCTTTCTAATGTTGTAACTTCCGAACCACTCTTACTGATTTGGTCAATAAGTTCATAACTACCAAACTTATCAAAGAAGTTTCTTTCGTCGTTTGTGTTAATGTATAATTTACGTAAGTTCTCATCTAATACAGACCAAGAGGTTGCCAAACGTAATGGATAACCAGCAGCAATGAATTGACGCCTTTCATCTCTACTAACTCTTATGAATTCATTTCTTGCTCCTGGAGTTTCTGTAATTGTGGCTAATTTATTTTCAATTGATAATTCAGCCTCATCAAATGGTATGAATTTAAATTTATCTAAATGTCCTTTTAATTTGGGATAAATTTTTACTAATTCTTCGTTTGTTACAGGAGGTTCACCTGGATTTGTAATATCGGTTAATTTAAATTCAGTACCTCCACTACCTGGTTTCATTGCCTGTAAGGCTCCCATATAGTATTTGTTAATGTTAACTTCCTTAACCGTATCTGGGTGTTTAGATTCATCAATTACAAAATAGAAATATCTATTGGGTCTTTTACCCGCGTAATAGTTGTTTGAGTTATACCAAGTTGTACACCATTGTCCACCAGGAATAAAATATGGTTCTTTATGCATAGTTTCCAAATAGTAACCAAAGTTAATAGAAACCTGTTGATTTGGGATACCATAAACTCTAAAACCGTCTTCGTTGAAGACAAGGTATTTGTTACCGTACCATAATCTTTTAGATGCTTCCGCCTTTACATCGGAAGGACTTCTATCAATTCTACCTGGATTATTTGGATTTTGTAGGAATAACGCCTCGTCATCCTCAACATCTTCGGTGTCTTTATCGACAAATTCATAATAAAGGAACTTAATTTGTTCCGCAGTGTAACTATTATGATCTTTAATATTCTTAACCGTTGGGTCAAATTTTGAATAGTGTTGGCCATCAAATCGATTTAAGAACGCAACAAATTGGGGGTGTTTTATACTGAATCTAGATTTTTCATTAACAAACCAGTTACCAATTTTTTCAATTTCTTCGGGGGATAATTCTTTACCCCAAATTCTAGTTAAATCCGCTCTAATCGCTTTTGACATTTCAGCCTCAACAATCATATCAAAAATTATATCGTGTATCTTCATAATAGTATAAATATCTAATAAATATGTTTATAACATATTAGAAACCGACATTTATTGAGATACAGTGTTTTCGGATTTAATAAAGGTTTGTTTTAGAGTTCGTAGTTCGTCTAAAATAGATTTACATAACTTTTCAATCATAAGAACTTTCATCAACCCGTCGGCATTAGAGTTATCCATATCGGATGAATAGTTCTGTAGTAAAACCATTTTCATAAGGTTATCGCTTTCAACTTTTTTAGAACGTTCTTTTTTCCTTTGAAAGTATTTTTTAGAATTCTCTTTAGTACAAGAAATACAATAATTACTATGACCATCTAATACCAATTTGTTTTTGTAAAAATACTCCAACTCTTTGGTGTCTTTACATCCTGAACATTTTTTCATTTTTTCCATATTGAATTTATTTTCGATACAAAAGTATGTATATTAAAGAAAATTACCAAATATTATTAAAAATATTTGTATAACAATTTTTTAATTATATGTCAAAAGAATTACTTTGTAAAATAGGTTATTATTCGGTTTATTCGGAACAAACAAGTAAAGGTCTAAAATACGTTGCAGATAGTGGTAAAACGATATATCTTGCTAGATTTAAGAAATATATCATCAATAGTAATAGAGATCTGAAGGAGTTTAAAACACTTGATAAATTAAAAGAATATGTCCAGGGTAAATTAAAAAAGAAAACTAAAGAGAGGGAAAAGAAATTAAGTAAGTTACCTAAATCTCTTTATTTGGTTTTAATTAAAGAGGAGAGTAGTGGTAAAACCTTTGTTAAGGTTGGTATAACCTCTAAACGATTTATTATGAGACGTTTTAGTAAAGCGTACGGATATGAAGGTTATGTGGTTGAAACAATATTAAGAAGGATTGATACTCCTAATGCCGAAAAGTTAGAAAGTGATATTAAAGAGAAACTAAATAAAAAAAGGTCAGTAAAAAAATACAGACCTCTTTTAGAATCTTTTTCCGGTTATTCAGAATGTTTTGACTATAACGGATTAGAAGATATTATAAAAATATTTGATACGTTAACTAAGGAGTCTTAACAAGAAGGTCCCCATCCAAATGCGTCCATCAATTTACCCCACAAATCTCGACCCATATATCCAAGTTGAATTAGTTTCTTAGCTGACTTACAACCAACCAATCCGTCTGGAGTTAAACCATTGTTTTCTTGGAAAATTGTTAAAGCCGCTTTTGATTTGTCTCCCCAAGCACCGTCAGCGTTAATCACAATAACTGGAGCTTTTGGATTTAATTTAAACCCATATGAACCATCCCAAGCACCTCTAATATTTTTAGATTGGAAATATTTGTTTAAAGCAAGTTGGATATAATGCATATCTTCTGGAGAATCGGTATCTCCATATTGTTCGTTTACTTGACTTTTAATGATTTTCTTAATCTGATTTTCGGTGAATATATATTTTTTCATATTACTTTGTTCTTGGTGTCCTTGTTGTTTTATTTAATGTTTCGTTTTCTTTAGTTAGATATTCAACCTTAACAGATAACGCCGCAACTTCTCTTGTTAAAGAAAGTACCATTTGACGTAAATCATCTTTTTCCCTTGCTGCCGATTCTAATAGTCCTTCTAATTTAGAAATTCTATCTTTACAGTCGTGACGAATAAAATCATCATCTCTTTCTTTATGTAAGGCTCGCTTTTCGTAATATCTCCAAGCTCCCGTACCACCTAAAACCGTAACTGCGGTTATTAAAACTGAATAAACATTTTCCATATTGATATAAATAGTGTAATACAAAATAAAATTTCAAACTTTTTTAGGTTAGTCGACCCTAAACCCCAAATTAATTTTTTACTGACAAATAGTCATCTAATATTTGGGACTTTTTCGATTGTAATTCTTATTTATTTTTGTGTCGGGGGACATAAAACGAAAAGTGACAGAGGGAGGATTTTATATTTTCCCTTTTTTTATGTATATTATCAATATGGACAGTTTAATTATAAATTTTTTTGGGGGTCCGGGTATAGGTAAATCTACACAATCGGCGGGGTTATTTACAGAAATGAAAAAACATCATATGGATGTTGAGTTAACTTATGAGTTTCCTAAGATTGTTGCTTGGGAGGAAAACTATTCCGCAGTGAAGGATCAGTTTTATATTACCGCCAACCAACATCGAAACATTAGTAGATTGTATGGTAAGGTAAAATACATTATTGTTGATTCACCAATCATATTAGGAATGGTGTATAAAGATAGATACAGTAAGGAACCAGAGTATCCGGCTATGTTTTATGATGAATCTTTTGATAATTTTGTTATAGGTCTATTTAAAAAATATAACAGTTTGAATATACTGTTAACTAGAAATGATGAGACATATGACGAAAATGGTAGATTTCAAAATTTACAGGAATCTAAAATTATTGATAATGACATTAAGCAAAAACTTTTATCTAATGATTTACCTTTTGTTGAATTTTCTGTTGATACTGACACTCCTTTGGAGATTTATAGGTATTTAATAGAAAACAACATATGAGAAAAATTTTATTTTTCACTGGATTCCTGTTATTATCTTTAACAACTTTCGGTCAAGATACTATTAGAGTTAAAAATAACGTATTTGAGGTACTCTACTCTCAAAAATTAGAACAACCCCTTTGGTTGAAATATAGATCAACTAATAGACCAACAAACGTTAATAGAGGTACTATGGATTTCTACACTGAAAAGAACATAAAAACCTCAGACGGTGAAGATTACAAAGCTAACATATATGATAAAGGTCATTTAGCCCCAGCCGCCTCTTTTTCTGATAATATGGAAAATTTAAAACAAACATTTTCCTATTTGAATTGTATGATGCAAGACCAATATCAAAATAGAGGAGAGTGGAGACTTTTAGAAGAACAAGAAAGAAAGTGGGACGACGCGGAACCACTAACTGTTATTATTAAAGTATTTTTCGATAAAATACCTAAAAGAGTTCCAACTAACGCGGCAATACCTTCTCATATGCAGAAACACATTTACTTTGAGAAAAGTAAACAATGGAGATGTTTTGTGTTATTAAATGAAAAACCAAGATTTAAATGGTCTGAGGTTGAGATGATTTGTGAACCACAAGATCATAAATAAAATATGCTAAACAAAGAATTAATACACTATAACGATAAGTTATATTGGGTATATAGAAAAGTTAAACAAAGCCACATTAAGGAAAACCATATAAACGATGTTAAAGATATGTGGTTATGTGATTTAGTTTTAAGAAGTAAAAACCAAGACGAGACTCAATTAATATTTGTAAGAGAGATTGAAGAAGCGGTAATTGTTAAAGATATTATTTAATTTGTTTCTTAATATCCTTTAAACAAATCTTAGTAAATTTATCTTCATTTCTTTTTGCCTGTCTCTCCATTGGGTTCTGAGAGTAATATCTAGATAATTCATATTCCCTATATTTTCTACGAACTTGTAGATAATGGGTATATTCGTGGATTACGGTTGCCACAATATCGTAAATAGTATTGTTGTTGGGTAGGTATATTATGATTTCATTCCTATAAAAGCAGTAGTTACCAAAAACGTCCCAATTATCCATTTTACGTTTTCTTTCACTAAACCTAAAAATTAACCTACGTTTTTTTCTATCACACAGACCAAAATAACTTTCACACCACCTTATCGCTAAAGTGGCATAAAGTTTTTTGTTTTCTGTTGTAATAGTTCTAGCCATTGTTAGTTTTATCGGTTTTTATCTTCCTGACTGTTCGTTTAGGTGTCTTAGTAACCTCATTGATTGTATCAAAGTTTGTTGATATGTCGTTTAATATTGAGGCAAATTCGTAATTTTCAGATTCCTCATTTTTCTTCCACAACACTATCACGAAACTTCTTAACTCTAAATCTGTTAGCTTTGCTCTTACTTTAACAGAATTTTTCATAAGTTTTAGAACCGCAAACTGTACCGCTAATTTCTTTTCCTGACTTAATTGGAAGTAGTTCTCAACCGTTATATTGGAAAGAATGGTACTTGTCACATTATCTAAAAATGATATGAATGACGGGTGATTGATGTTAACTCCTCTCATACTACTTTTCGTTTTCTTATAAATACATTATTAAAAAGTTCATCTACAAAAAAAGGGATAAAATACCCCTTTTTTATTAATTTTTTAACAGGTTATTTTGCCCACTTACCTCGAATAACAATTTGGGCGATAATGTTATATACGGATAAATCTTGATATGTATCCTCGATAGCCTCTCCAACCGTATCTGGTTTACCTAATAAGACTAATTGTTTCAATCTCTGAATCTTATCGTTCATCCTGAACCAAAGACCTGTCTGAGACAATTTAATCTCGTCAGGGGTCTCTAAACGGGTCCCAACGGATATATTATCTGGACCATAGTTTAATTGTTTCCTGCAGAATATCTCATATTGTTCTTTTAGGATTTTTTTGAATTCTTTAGTGGTTTCGGGGTATTTCTCCTCACACATTTTAATTGGGTCGATTGTTTGTTCTTTCTCTTCTGACATAATTTATGTATTTTTATTAATATAACCAATTTTATTTGTAATACAAAATATTTATATAAAAACATTACTACAATGAACATAGACGAAAAAGAACAAGAATCAACTGGGCAGTTTAAATCTGATCAACCTAAACACAAACAATTAATCAAAATGTTGACATTTAGAGTGGTTCCAGCATATTATAAGGAAATTGAAAAGGTTGCTACTCACCAGAATGTATCAGTGTCTAAACTAATCAGAACCTACATTAAAGAGGGTATGAAAAAAGACGGAGAATTAACCGATAGAGAAGAAAAAGAATTTGGAATATAATATGGAAAAAAATATAATTTCAGAAAGAAGAGTAAACGAAGTTTTACTACAAATTTTAAGTGAAGAAACTTCAAAAGTTAAAAGGGATGATTTTGCTCGTGTACAGTTTAAAATTGAGGAGTTACAAAACTCGTTGAGTGAAACTATGAAAGAATTTAGAAAACTTGAAGATTCAATCCCTAATGGGTTAAAAACCGTATCTAACGGTAGAGTGTCTGGAATTTCTAGTAGTTTATCAAATGCTCAAAAATTAATTACCCAATTAAAAGATAAAATAAAGCAACATAAAAGGTCGTCGTTTACCCAACAAGTTGACGAGAAAAAGAAATTATAGGAGATTGTCGCCATTCTTCAATAATTTCTTACCTTCCTCCGTTAAGAAAAAGGTTTCTTCGGTAGAATCATCTTCGTAAGAATTTATCAGTCCCTTTTGTTTTAAATCATAAAGAAGGGTTCCTGCAACAATTTCTTGTAATATTTTAGTGAACTCATCTTCAGTAAACAATTCGACCTCCTCATCTTCGAGAAGTCCATCGATAAATTTTTGCGTCAATAAATCTAAAATATATTGTCTCGCAAAGGTGTAATCATCAATTTCATAATCATTGAAAAATTCAGATTCTATTAATCCTTGAATTATGTGTTCTGTCTCTTCGACAACAATTGGTTGGTATACTTTTGACATTATATGTAAGTTAGTATTAAAAATATAATAAAAAAATAGGATAAAACAAAATACCTATTCATATTTTAAGTATATTTTATTATATTATGGAATAAATTAAAGACAATGAAAAAAGACAAAATTTTTATTCAAATTGCATCCTACAGAGACCCACAACTAGTTCCAACAATTGAGGATATGATTGCCAAAGCTAAAAATCCTGAGAATTTAGTTTTCGGATTGTGTTGGCAATATGATGAGACTGAACCTGTAGATATGTTCGATAACAATCCACAATTTAGAGTTAGTAAACATCATTACTCTGAAAGTCAAGGTCTTGGTTGGGCAAGACACATAACAAATACCTTATATGACGGTGAAGAATTCACATTACAAATTGATTCACACCATAGATTTGTTCAAGATTGGGATGTGATAGTTTTAGAGGATTTCAATCAAGCATTAATGATTGCCGATAAACCTATTATTACCACCTATTGTACACCCTTTGACCCAACTCAAGATGAGTCAACCTGGAATCCAGTTCCTTGTTTAATGTCACAATATGAATTTAGTAACGATAAGTTATTAATGAGTATGCCCTGGTTTATACGAGATTATAAAGAAAAGAAAAAAGTAATTAGAGCGAGAACTCTTAGTGGACACTTTTATTTCACATATGGTAAATTTGTTACTGAAGTAGCATATGACCCAGACATTTATTTTGGTGGTTATACTGAAGAAACTACATTAAGTGTTAGAGCATTTACAAATGGATATGATTTCTTTAGTCCATATAGAATGGTTATGTGGCACGAATATACAAGAAATTATAGACCAAAGCATTGGGATGATCACGGAAAAGAAAGTCAAACAAAAAAGACAAGTGGTGAAAGGGACATTTTCGCTAGAAACAAAACAAGACAATTATTCGGTACCACAAATTATAATATTGATATGGGTCAATATGGTTTGGGTAATGTTAGAACCCTTCACGATTATGAGGTATATGGTGGATTTGATTTTAAAAAATGTTTGATTCAAGATTATACACTTAAAGTAAAAGATGCTCCGAACCCAACAGATTGGGAAACACAATTTATTAAAACAAAATTTGATTTGGTTTGTGATTGGGATTTAGAATTCTTCAAGGTTTTAGATTTTAAAAAACCGAAGTTTTTGACTTTTGCCGTACAGAATAAAAGTGGAGAAGAATTACTTAGAAAAGATTTCACAATTGAAAACGAACCTCAATATGTTAATTTAGAGAATGGGAAATATAGTGTTAATTTAGAAACCACCGACAAACCAGATAGAATCGTAATGTTTCTATATGACGAGGATAAACAATGGAGCCCTAGATATGAAAAACAATTATAATGAGAATATTATTTACAGTAACCGGTAATGGATCAAGAAGTAACTTCGTTAACGGAGATACTATGAGATACAATAAAGCAGGACTATCAGGTACAGATTCCACATCAATTTTGGTTGCCGAATATTTGGCAAAAACCGGTAATGAAGTGGTAATTGCCGTTGAAAAATCATCGGATGATTTAATTAAACAAAGAAACGAAAGGGGATACACTTTTAATCCTGGTAAGGACGTTGTAAATGGTGTTACCTACACTTATCTACCAAATTTAGATGGTTTAGAAAATACGGAATTTGATGTTTTAGTTAATTCATTATGGTTTGGTGAATACGATAAACTAAACGCAACAATCACTAAAGCAGTATGTTATTGGTGTCACTTGGCTTGGGGTTATTATTTAAGTGAGTTAAAAGATTTCGCACTTAAAAATAATTTAAAAGTGGGTTATATTAATATATCTAAATGGGCTGAAGACCATCATAAAGATAATATTGAATTTCTTAGAAACAACGTACCAAATTTATTAACTGCAGTTATACCTAATGCAATGACCACAGATGTTATGTTGGAAATATTAGATAAAAAATTAGAGAGACAACATAAAAAAGTTATCTTTCCCGCTCAATGGTCTAGAGGTGGTGAAGTTGCGTTAAATGCCGTTAAGAAACTTGGTTGGGCTGATAATTTTAAATCATTTGATTATATCAATTTGGGTAATGGAATAGATAAGGAAACTTTGTTTAGTGAATTAGCAACTAGTGATTATTTTATATTTCCACAGTACACACCTAACGGTCACGTTTATAAAGACGTACATTCTTGTGCGATGGCTGAAGCTATTGGTATGGGGGTTATAGTTGTTTCATATCCTTTAGGTTCACACGAGGAATATTATGGAGGTCATTATTTTAAATTAGATTTCCCACCAGAAACCGATATGGAAAAGATGATGACAGAACGAGTAACATTGGCCCCTTATATGTCTTCTATAGATAACATTGTAGAAAAAATAAAATGGATAGAAGAAAATCAAGAATTAAAAGAAGAAATAAGAAATAAAGGAATTCCTTATATTCTTGAAAATTTTAACATTAATAATATAGGTCCGATTTGGACTGATTTTTTAAATAAAATATAATGAAAATACAAGACTTTGCGGATGGTGGTTTTTATATCAATTTAGACCATAGAAAAGATAAAAATGATGTTATGGTTAATCAACTAAAAGATTTAGGGTTGGATGGATTCGTTGAGAGATTTTCAGCGGTGGCAGCCTTTGATACTATTGACTATAGAGTAACCGATAATCATAAAATGTTTTTATTGGGTCAAGCAACATCACAATCACATAAAAATATTATTCAAATAGCTAAAGATAGAGGTTATAAAAATGTTTTAGTTCTTGAGGATGATGCGGTGTTTTATAAAAACGATGTTGCCATTTCAATAATAGAAAAATCTTTAGATGAGTTATCTAAAATAGAAGAATGGGATGTATTTTTTTTAGGTGCTAACTTACACGATAAAGAATTAAATTTACAATCAGATCACCTAATAAAATGTGATTGTTGTATTTCATCACACGCTTACATTTTAAATGAAAGATGTTTTGATAAAGTACTCGATAATGGATTTGATAAACCATTCGATGTTATGGACATATTTTTAAATAATCAATTTAAAAACAAATACATAACATATCCAGCGACAGTTATTCAAAGAGGTGGTAATGTTACCGATTTAGGTGGACATATATCAATGAGTGAAGAATTTTGGTTATCACATTATGATAAACCAATTGTAAAAAATTATTAATATGAAATTAGGATTATTTTATCAATCATCAAAGAGATATGTTGCTGCGTTTTATGTTATAGAACAGTTTAGAAAATTCTATAATACGGAACCAATTGCATTATATGAAGATAATTCAGATGTCCTCAAACCTGTTGCAGATTTTTTTGATTGTGATTACAAAAGAATTCCAAACACATATGAGAACTATGAAAAAAGACCATTTCAATATAGAGGAGTGTCGGTTGATTTAAATTCAACACTAATTTGGTTTGATAGGTTATATGAAGCTTGTACAACAACATTAAAAGATGTGGATTGGGTGATGCATATGGAGGATGACGTTTGGTTTATGAGACGTTTTGAATCCGAACCACCATATGACTTAAACAGTATTGCCCTGAGAGGATGGAAAGAAGAACTGTACCAATATCTTGATACTAATGTTAGAGGTTCATATGGTTGTGGTGGTGCCGTTTTTAATAGACTTAAATTTATTGAGTCTTATCACAAATTAAAAGAGGTTAATTGGGAATTAGTTGATTCGATGGCGGTAGACCCTAAACCAACGGAATGGGCAGATATTGCGTTAACGTTTGCGTTTTTAAATAATAAAATGAGTGCAGGTAGTTGGAGTGAAATTGTTAACTATAAAAGTTTTAACGAACATTCATATTCAATTAGAGAAGCATTTACTGAAGAATCATTAAATAGTAAACAAGGTGATGTTGCGGTTGTACATACTTGGAAGTTATACTACTTTCCAACTGAAGAAGAAATAAATTACGTAAATAAAAAATTAAATGAAAGAAATAATTGAGAAACTAAGGTCAATTGATGTTGATAAAATAACAAATAATGAGTTAGAATTATTGTTACCGTCTTTAGGTATGAACGATGAAAAATTAACTCAAATGCCCCCACACCTTAATGATTATTATGGAAAGGGTTTAAAATTTTGGCAGTATCCAAATCAATTTAATGAATACCTTAAGAAACTTTCAACGTATGAAATTGATTCTTATTTAGAAATAGGTTCAAGATGGGGAGGTACTTTTATTATAACAACTGAGATTTTAAAATTAAAAAACAACAATATTAAATCTTACGCCTGTGACATTATTCCAATGTCGGACGTGTTAAACGAATACGCCAACTTTAATGAATTTACTTACATAAACAAATCTAGCTTCGATATAACTAAATCGGACGTTAATGAACAAGTTGATTTAATTTTAGTTGATGGATTTCATAGTTACGACGCAGTTAAAAAGGATTTTGAAACGTCACTAACGTTTAATCCAAAATACATTGTCCTACACGATATTTTTAGTGATGCTTGTCCAGACGTTGTTAGATTTTGGAATGAGATTAAAAATAACTACAAACATTATGAGTACGTTAATCAATATGATAACGTTAATGGTAACTTTTTGGGAATTGGTTTATTGGAAATTCGAAATATTTAATATTACAGACCTTTAAGGTATAAATTGATAAACGAGACTAATATGGACGAGGATGATAGTGAAAAAAATAAACAAATTAAAAGACAAAACCAACCGTCTAACTTTATACAAAGATACATCACTAATGTTAGCGATGTTCTTTCTCCCATTTGGGTACGACGCATTATTCAAATTGATAATGGACGTGAGTGGTTCATATTGGGTAGCAGATATCGTTTTCTATTCCATTTCAGGATGCTTCTGGTTATCGTATATATTACTTACGAAACATTTAAATAAAAAAGAAACCTCCAATTAGGAGGTTTTTTTATTTTCTTTTTTTACTTCAGGTTTAGTTAAACCCTGTTTTAATTCTTCTTTCTTTTCTCTACTTTCTTTTTCTAGTTTTTTATGTTGATCTGAAATTTTCTTTTTTTCAGCGTCAGTCATTCCGAATACTCCCATAGTTAGTTGTTTTTAAATTGCATTATTTTTATAGATTCCTCTTTTTTGTTTTTTAATATTATACATTTTTCATATTCCTCATTTTCCTCGTAAATGTATATTAAAGACTCAACTATTTCAATATACAATTCCAAATCATTATAATATGTTAATAAGGTACAAGTACTATAATAACCATTTAAAATGTCATTGTCAAGGGAAGTCACAAACCCGTAAATCATCTTTAATTCTTCATCATCATAATTACCAATGTGAAGAACTCTAGTTGCTTGTAATAAAAAACTGAATGATTTTTCCATATTATAATATACCAATAATCTTACTTTGTAAAATTTTAAAACACTCTAAAAATCCATCACATTCAATTTCATCCCTTGTTTTCTTAGATTCTTGGGTTGGACCAAATACCACACCACAATGTAATGAGATTGAGTATGCCCACTGATGTGGGTTATACATTTCAATGTTTAAATAAATCCCTTCTCGGTCAAAAAACCCAAATAACTTCTTTGTGTCGTAACCTTCAAGTATCGACAAACTTATGATTCCAAGATTTGGAAACATTTTATCCTGGAACCTTTCAAAGGCTTGAGGGTATAGAAATTCCACAACATACCAATCCATACCTTTAAGTATATCTATTTTATCTTAATTAATCCACATTATATTGTTTTTTTAAAAAAAACAATATAATTATTGGTGTTCAATAATGACAATACACGAATATTTTTACAACGAAGACAGCAGGAGGCTGTACGTTGAATTTTCTACAGAGAAAGACGCAGATGGATTTTATAGGGTTTTAGAGTTAGATTATGAAGATGTCGAACTCTACTCCCCTGATATTATCGTCGAGGAGGATTTATTGGATATTGAGGAGGATTATATAATCGAGGTGATTTTAGAATATTTAAAAAGTAATGACCTACCAGATGAAATAATTTTGTAGTATTTATAGATATGGCAGTATTAAATGACATTAATAAAAAGAAGTTAGCGGACTTTGTTAAGTTTATCAAAAAAGAACTTAAATTAAAGGACGTACCAACTATTTCTATACAAAACAATAGGGATGGGTTAAAAACTACCGCCAACTACGATTACACTAAAGAAAATAAAATCGTTAAGGTTTGTTCTAAAAATAGAGCATTGGTTGACGTAATGAGGAGTTTAGCTCACGAATTAGTTCACCACAAGCAATGGGAAGATGGTCGTTTAGATGGACCAAAACCACCAGATATCGGCGGTGAGATTGAAGATGAGGCAAACGCCAAGGCGGGTCAGTTCATCAAAATGTACTCAAAAATCGACGAAACCATCTACGACGATTAGTATTTGTGTAACGTTATCTCCAAATGAGATTCTATTGCCTTTTCATATTGATTACCATTAATTAAGATATTAGTATAAAATACTTGACTAGTTAGTTTCAGGGTATTTGACGGCATTGCACCATACGTATCAACAAAAATTGTATATCTAGTTTTTTGACCTTTATAATCAGTTTCAATTATTTTTTGTTCAACACAATACGTACAAGGAAACCAAACTGTCATCCATTCATCAGATCCATCGTCAGCCACCCTGAGATTATTGTAATCAAACTCCCACTTAGTTGAAGATTCATCAAATCTTCTGTTTATTATAGTTCCGTAATAATCTTGTGTTAACATTAATTCACCATTACTATTAACACCCTGAACTAAGAAATTAGTAACAGCGGCTTTATCGTCATTAACGACTTGAACACTACTACCGTAGTTAACTTTATCAATAACTACCTTAACGTCAACAACATCCCAACGACCATTTAGGTTTAGTTGTGGATTACTTGGTAATTCATACTTTTCACACCCAAATAAGAGTGGGATAACTAAAAACAGAATAAATTGTCTCATATCTTTATATTTTTGACAAAATTACGTATATTTTCGAATATACCAAACATATTTAAACTTTTTTATTAATATTTATATATTATGAAATTACAGGTATCAGAAGAACAATTTAAAAAGATTATCTCCGAATTGAATGATGAGGAAGTAACAGAACAAGAAACACCTGTAGCGGCAGCACCTACTGCAGGTACGTCATCAACTCAAAGTGGTGGAACAGGTTACCCTGAAGTGGGTAAATGGGAGAGTGGAGTAACAAGAGGTCCATCTAACCAAACTGGAGTTACAAAATGGGCTGACATAGTCGGTGCCAACCTAAAAAGAGGAAAGGCTAATCCGCTTAAATAAATCGGGATATTTATATAGAAATCAAAGAATAATGGTAGTACAACGTAAAATGATGATAACGGAATCCGAAAGAAATAGGATTAGGTCATTATATGGTTCAAAAAATTCAAAAGACTTTGTATTTGATTTTATTTTAACCGAAAACGAGAAATATGTGATTATTATGGATCAAGTATTTGTCGCTGGGGGTAACGGAAATTCAATTGGGTCAATATGGGAAAATACTTACATTTTTAATGAATTGATTAATGAATCGATTTCCAAAATGGAAACATTAAATGAAGAGGTTAAAACCAATATTAATAACATCATCGAGTCTATAGAATGGAAAAAGGAATTAGTTTCAGAATGGATTAAAGAAAAGGGTGTTATCTCTGAAGGTATTTGGGATTCTATTAAATCTGGAGTTTCTAACATTGCTAGTAAAGTAGGTAATGCTGGAATCGAAATGGCTAAAACCATTTTCAACAAAGGGATTTTACCCGCATTAAGATGGGTAAGACGTGGTCTTTACACAGGTGTTGGTATTGTAATTGATGTTATAGTTTCAATATTAGCGGCTAAAACAAATGCAATAGTTTGGTTTGTTGTTGTACTATTGGACATATATGAAATTGGAAGTGGGGATTTTGACCCTCAAGACCCAGATAGAATGCAAATGCCGTTTTTCTTTTTAATTGCGGATTTAATAGGTTGCGTATTCACAGGGGCAGCGGCTTTAGCAATGAAAAAGGCTGCACCTATAGTTGCATCTCAAGGATTAAAAAAAGGAGCACCCACAATGGTTAAAATGATTGAGGGGTTAGCACAAAAAATTCCATCGTTAAAAGGACAACTTAAAGGTGTGGCAGATACTTTAGGTAAAAAATTAGGACCAAGTTCAACCGGTGTAATCGGTAAAATTTTAGGT
>Ga0102817_1000175_pt1 | contig 18471 bp, 18 predicted proteins | sample ColrivemetaGS555_FD_78193 | JGI IMG/M metagenome (GOLD analysis project Ga0102817, IMG submission 78193) | Estuarine microbial communities from the Columbia River estuary - Ebb tide non-ETM metaG S.555 | ecosystem: Environmental > Aquatic > Marine > Intertidal zone > Estuary | place: USA...
AAAGGCTTTACAAATCATTTTACAGTAGTGGTTACCACCATGGTGCAAACTTCCCAAGGCCGATGGCTTTACCTAGTTTACACCTCTTTACTTGTAGTTGCAATATACAGTCTTTTTCGGTGATTATCCGATATAACTCTTTGAGATGAGTGATAGTCTGCGTTTCGTTTAATAAGTAACCCCCACCGCACCCGCCTCTATATAAAGGCGGGTGCGGTGGGGGTGTTAATCTCTGTAATGTGATTGAAAAGTATCACTGCTTTCTATATCTGTTCTTTTAGATTAGATGTAGGAACTAGATTCCTTTTTTTGATCAGTTATAAACTAATACGTTAGAAGTTATGTTAGGAATTACAAAGGTCAAGGATTTGAAAAATGGACTTGAAGGATTAAATCAGAATGCAAGCATTTTGGTACTCGTAGAAGAAGATCTGCCATTGAATGGCCCAGGGGAGATTATTGATATTCAGCAGCAACGAGTAAAGTTGTCTAGGGACAGAAACGGGAAGCCTGGAATATCATTTGATAATGCTGGAGAAAATACGGTATTAATAACGGTAACATTTGATGTTTAGAATAAAGAGAACGTTATGATTGGAATAGAGTGTATTACATTGTTTGTTGCTCTAGCGACTTTTGGTCTTGCTTACATGCAGTATCGGAATGAACGATATAAGGTAAAGGTTGATTTGTTTGATCGTAGATATAGAATTTATGAATCAGTTGGTGAAATTCTTTCTCGCTGTATCACTGGCTGCTTTACAGAAAACGACCCTTATGGATTTGCTTTCATAAATAAGATTTCAAAAACAGAAAGAGCCGCTAGGCTTCTGTTTAATGAAGAGATTAGGGCGAAAGTCAAGGAGGTTTGTGATAATGCAATCCTATTTATGGAAATAAGTAGTAAAATCAACCCTAAGGATGGCGTTGGGCTAGTAGGGCCAGAGTTGAAGAAAATGCGGGCAGAACTATCTCGATTAAGGAAGTTTTTTCCTAAAACCCTGTCAAACCTGGAGTTAATGTTTGAGGCCCAAATGAGGCTGCACAAATAGCTTATTTATGTTGTTTGAGTTGGCTTAAGGAGCTGAATTGCAGTGCTCAGTCAATGCAGACCGGCATAGTTGTGAATATTCTGGATATAGCTCTCTGCCATTGCTTCCGGATTCATAATAGCCACAAGCATCTTTAGAATTGCCATTTATTAAAGAATGTTTTCCAAGTATGTAGTTGATTTCGCTAGAGTATGGGTAGTCAAATCGAATACGCCTTAATTGTCTTTCTAATGTGGTGTTTGGTTGGGCATTGAATTCGCAGATCAGAATTCGGGGTGAAACATACCTATTGTAAAAGCTACTCTTAATTGACAGGTTGTGGTAATACTCGAGGGCTTTAAAAGGGCCTTGAGTTTGTTCTATTGATTTTCCGACATATACTATTTGTTCAATAGATGGGTTAAGGCTGTCAGTCAAAATGGAGTTGAGATGTTCAATGGCCTTATAATACTCCTGTGACATGTACCAAGAAACCCCGACTGCGGTTTCTATTCGTTGTTTCTCTATCGACGTTGTACTGCCCGGAATAATATTACTGAGAACTTTTAATGCCGTACTGTATTGGCCAAAGTGCATGAGGTGTTCTGCAGTGTTTGTAATATCTATTGCTCTTGAATTATTATCCAGTGTATCCGCTATCTCTTGTAAGAACTCCTCTTGGAAACCCCCAGCTTCAGTTGAAGCGTTTAAGTAACATGTCAATATCTTCTTGTCCTCAAACATTGATTTATATCTGTCCACCTCTTTCATTATCCGCTTCGAATAATATGATGCTGAGCTGTTCCAGACTATTAAAATTGTCAAATCGGACGCTTTTACATCTTTTGAAAACGCCGCTTTCTCCTGCTCACTAATTCCCCAATGTTCACTTAATTGATATAGCCTTGTCGTACTGCTTACTGAGCTTTTAGATAACGCGGTTGGCGGAAACAAAGACCCTAAGAATTGCTTGGTTTCAAAGTCTCCATGACACAGAGACAGGCCGTTTGTTAGGTTTCCAATATTGTCGAAAACTCTAATTTGAATTTGGCTACCTACATGTTGATTCGATTCAAGTTTATGTATTCCATAACCTAATCTATGAAAGCCTACTGAATCTAGTTTAAATGAGTATTCAGGGTAAAAATTATTGTGCTGAATAAAGTCATGAATTTCTTCTAACGAGTCATTTCCTGGCTTTGACACAGTGATTACCCCTAGGTAATAACAGCTAGTTAGCAATAACGGTGTTGCCACCGCTATTGCTATTAACTTCCACTTTTCTTTAATGTATTTACTCAATGTCCGCATTTAGTAGCACAGTGTGAGCTTTATTGTTGTTGTACTGAACCTTATACAAGCCAGGGTAGAGGGTGATAGATGAGCATCCTAGTGCTTCAGCAATGCTGTCATCCACTTCGTGTTCTTCAGGAATTGTAAAATAGTCATTTAATATGTAGCTGTCGAAGAAGTCGTCTTCAACTGAAATCATCACTGTTTCAGAATTTGTCGTGGTGTTTTCAATTATGGCTATTTCAAATAGTCCATAACCAGAGTTGATTTCTGATTGGGTTAATTCTGTAGTAGTCCCGTCATTACCGTTTAATCCAAATGAGAATCGTAGGCAAAGTGATGGACAAGGCCCGCAGTCTCCTTCTCCTTGGCAATTAGGGTTTTTAATACCAGTTTGTGCGTATTGTTCGTCTGCCTTGCCCCAAATGCTTCTGACAAATTTTCTCCATCTATCCCTCCAGTTTGGTCCGGTCGATGTGAAATCATCTACAATGTCAGACATTTGTTCTGTGTCATACACAGTAAGACTACTTGTTGAGCTCAATTCAGGTAATGCGGCTTTACTACAAGAGAGAATAATAGCTGCCGAAGCAATTATTCCAATTACTAACTTTTTCATGCTAAAAAATATTTATTAATAAGATTGAAAGTGTCAATATTATTGACACCAAAACCTATTGATAAATAAACAAATGACATTGATAGAAAAGAATCAAATATCTGCTGATAGGTACGATTTTATATCTCTGGACGAGTGATGACTGCTGAAAGGATGGACGGAATCGTATCCGTCATCTTATGTTATTGCCGTTAAAGGCTTTACAAATCATTTTACAGTAGTGGTTACCACCATGGTGCAAACTTCCCAAGGCCGATGGCTTTACCTAGTTTACACCTCTTTACTTGTAGTTGCAAGATACATTCTTTTTGGGTGATTGTCTGATTTGGACCTCAGAGATGAGTGATGGCCTATGTTTCGATTAAAAAGCAACCCTCACCGCACCCGCCTCTATATAAAGGCGGGTGCGGTGGGGAGTTTGATTGATTTCAATCAAGATGTTCTACAAGTATTGAATTAATATTAAGTATGCAATTAGATGAATTAAATATGATCGAAACAATCCTATCGGTGTTTCTCGGAGGAGCTTTAAGTGTGATTACAACACTATTGCAAAACAAACATCAAAGAAATAGTGAATTACTTAAGGATAAACTAGGGTCACGTCCTATTTGTGGGGAGAAGATAGGATGAAGTACCTTTAAAAACAAAAATGTCAGAGTTTGATACGGGTGCATTGCGCTATGTATTTCCAGAGGAGCTATTGCGCTATTTCGATATTGTAGAGAGCGGTATTCATACGGATAAGCCCACAGGAGAGGATTATCTGGAAGTGGTCTTTGAAGAGAAGAATACCCTGCCTGAGGGTTATTCAAAAGAAGACTACGAGAGCAAAGGCTTCTTTGATAAACGGGTTCAAGACTTTCCATTGCGAGGCAAGGCTGTTTTCCTAAAAGTGCGTCGACGCAGGTGGCGCCATAAAGAGACTGGAGAAGAGCTTACACGTGACTTTACATTTCTAGCCAAGGGCACCACATTTACTGCTGAGTTAGCGGATTTTTTAAAACAGAGAGGTCGATAGCAGACTAGATCCAATCTCCACGATTGCCTACTATTACCGAGTTAAGGCCAAGACAGCACGTAAGTGTTACAAGCAAAAGAAGGACGGATACAAGGACTGGAACCAAGCGAGTCATTGTGAAGAGTATCTGATCTTTCCAGAGAATGTTACACCCCATCTAGCTATAGATGAAGTCAACTTCACGCATGGAGAACTCTACACTTTTGTAAGCTCTAGAGACCGTTCTGGACGAGCAAAGAAGCTTGTGGCGATGGTTAAAGGCACGCGAAGTGAGGATATTATTAAGGTGCTGAACCGAATCCCATTATCCAAGCGGCTAAACGTCAAGGAAGTGAGTTTAGATATGGCCTCTAATATGCGTAAGGCTTGTGAAATGACTTTTCCTAAGGCTATTTTGGTAATAGATCGGTTCCACGTGGTACGCTTGGTCATGGATGCGATGCAACATATTCGTATCGACCAACGCTGGAAAGAAATAGACAAGGAGAATAAGGCAATCCTAAACGCGCGGAGTAAGGGAGCCCGCTACAAGCCCATACTCTTAAGCAATGGCGATACCCCTAAACAGCTATTGGCTAGGTCTCGGTATTTATTGTATAAGCTGCCATCTCAGTGGACACGCAATCAGGTGCATCGTGTAGCATTGCTCTTTCAGTTGTATCCAAGCATTGAGCAAGCCTATCGACTGGCTTGGGACTTTAGGAGCATCTACAACACGCATTCTAAGGAGAAGGCAATCCATCAGTTCCAAAGCTGGATACGGCGAGCCAAAGAAACGGGAGTCGATCACTTCAACACGGCTAGCGAAGCTGTCCAAAATCACCTAGAAGGAATCCTCGCCTTCTTTAACAATAGAAGCACCAATGCTCATGCGGAATCCCTGAATGCACAAATCAAACTCTTTAGAGCCAACCTAAGAGGCGTGAGCAATACCAAATTATTCCTCTATAGGCTTCAAAAAGTCTTTGCTTAATTTAGTTCGCTCCCCAGGAAAAAGACCTGACCCATAAACTAGGACGTCAAGTTGAATACTCGCTCTATCAAAGAAAGACTTTGCTTAGACTTCAGGAGAATTTTTATTTGCTTGGAAGACTAGTTTCTGCTGTGCATTTGAATGATGTGGAGGTTTACAAGAAAACAGGAATATGGGCGGACAACAATATTGATGAGCAACTAGATTCTGAGCTTATGAAGACTGTCAGAATGATATCTATTGACATAGATAGGGTTGCAGATGATACTACTAGAGAAAAGTTAAAACGCTAAAAGGCTCTTTGGGTCGATGTTACTCAGGCCAAATCTGAGCAAATGTCATTAGACTTGTATAATGAGGCCCTAAGCTTATGGGAAGGTATGTTTGATCATATAGGTGTTGAGCTGAGAAAAACTTACTTGATATGGGAATAAAACGAGGGCCAAAAAGAATTGCTAAGTCAACTGACCTCCTCCCTTAAAGTGGACCGGTCAATACTGGAAAATCTGAGCTATTTGACCTCCTCCCTTAAAGTGGACCGGTCAATACTTGGAAATGTGAGTTTTTGTCTTTTTCATATTCAGGTAAGTTACGGTTAATAAAACTATACTCGCTCAAATCTCTCTAGTATAGTTCAGTACAGTATAGCGGGAGGAGATCAATTTAAGAAAGTCTATAACTTCTCTCTTTTTTGAAATAGTTGATTGATTTCAATCAAAGAAACTTTCACATCTACATATAGATTTATTGTTATCAATTAACCAAAATCTTTGTATGATGAGAAAATTTATTTATGGTCTTCTTGTGTCTTTATTTAGCATAACATATGCAGATGCAGTTGTAATTACACGTAATTGGTGTGGAGGGTTCTTTCACAGAAAATTTGTTGCAGAGGCAACTACAGGTGCATGGTATTACATATATTATCCTAATGGGTATAATGCCACTGGACAATATATGGGTACAGATCCATACACTTCTTCATTGTCGGATTGTAATGATCGGGATGCAGGATGTTCACGGCCACGATTTGCCTATTGTGAAAAACAATCAACAGTTCATGATGTTGCTTATTATTACGCTAACCCAACTCCCTACTATATACAGCCTGGGAACAATTATTATGCTAAAGCTGTAGCAAAACATGAAGTTTGGGGAGTAACTCTAATTGAGCAAGTAACCAATAGGGGGCTTGCTGGAAGTATGCCGAGTAGTTCGGTAGATTATGAAAAACTAAAAAGCCTTTCTCTAGAGGGGAGGACAAACTCAAAAGTATCAGGAAATATAACTACTGAAAATAAAGAACTGATTTGTGACATAAACGGTCAAATTCAAATGCCTGTCAATCAAGATTTCTTTGTCTCTTTCAAGGTTATTCTTTTTGTTGAAGATAAAAGCTTGACCAATGAGCAGGCTGAGGTAAATGAACAACAGGTAAGAAATGGTACTTATCAAAGAATCATTTCAGTAAGTGAAGTGTACATGGATAAAAATGGAAGCACTTATTCGGGTCTTTTTGAAAACACAAACCTATCGGAAAATCTAGATGACAGATCAAAAACTGTGTCTCTAGACAACTTTAAGGTCAAGAAAAATATTGAATACGATTTAAAGGAAGGTGAGGAAATCAGTGTAATGATGATATTAGATAGTGGGGCTGACTTGAATAGTATAGAAGTTGAGCCAGAGATTGATAGTGAAAATGAAACTATTGCAATATTCCCAATACCTGCTACTGATTATGTTTCAATTGAAGTTGCTTCAAAACATGTGAGTCAAAATGCAGTGATCAAGATTTATGATATCATGGGGACTGAGTTTGAGTTATTTTCTGGAAAAGTCCCGCAAGACGCAGTGATTAAAGAAGTTGATTTATCTGGTATTCCTGAAGGGCACTACACAGTATTGATTTGGATTAATGATCAAGTTTATACAAAAATGATAGTAATAGAATAATCATATGCACTTCACGTTAATCAGTAATGAACCTAACTAATAAGTATATTATTTTATTAGTGTCACTTTTCCTGAGCAACATTAGTGTTGCTCAGGAAAGGGGCATTATAAGTGGATATGTTACAGATAAGAATACAGGAGAAAATCTTAGAGATGTAACAGTTAGAGTTGATTCACTTAAATTGGTTACATATTCAAACTCATTTGGTCATTACTCCATTTCTGTTTCAGGAGGGGCTTACGTATTCTCTTTTGAATCTTTGGGTTATCAACCCTTCACCACAATAGTCAATGTGACTGATGACAAATCACTTGATGTTGCTCTAGTTCCGTTGTCCCACACGCTGAATACCGTAACCGTTGTGGGAGGGGATGTAAATAAAGACATAGAGTCTACTCAAATGTCTACAATTTCAATTTCGCCTAAAGAAATAACAGACGCACCTGCGTTGCTTGGTGAAGCAGACCCACTCAAATACCTTCAGTTGCTTCCAGGGGTGCAGTCCGGATCTGAGGGAAGTACTGGGTTATACGTTAGAGGTGGGAGCCCCGACCAAAACTTATTCTTACTAGACGGCATTCCTCTGTATAACGTAAGCCATCTTTTTGGCTTCTTTAGTGTATTTAATAGCGATGCAATTGCAAACGTGAAGCTATATAAGGGTGCTGTACCGGCTAGATTTGGCGGTAGACTTTCTTCTGTGGTAGATATATCATTAAAAGAAGGAAATTTAAATGAGCACAAATCTTATTGGTCCTCAAGTATTATTGCATCAAGTTTGACTTTAGAAGGGCCGATCAAAAAAAATCAATCATCCTATCTGCTTTCTATACGGCGTACATATTTGGATTTGCTGGCAAAGCCGTTTATTAGCCTATCCAACAATGGTCAAGCAATCAAGATTACGCCTAGTTTAAACTTCTGGGACATCAATGCAAAGACTAACTTCAAGATAAACAGCAATAATCGCATATATTTTAGTCAGTACTCTGGGAATGATTATTTCAATTCTAGAGTGATTACAGATTATCCAAATTTTAAATCCGAATTTAATAGTGGCATGAGTTGGGGAAATAATGTCACAGCGTTAAGGTGGAATCACAGGCCCAATTCTAGATTTTTTCTAAACACTACATTGTATACCAGTCAATACCGGTTTAATACGGAAGCTTTGGCTATACCCGATTACTCTGATAGTGTTTCTTATAAACAAGGGTATTTCTCCAAAGTCAGAGATTATGCTCTCAGGGTAGAGGGTGATTATTTCCTGAGCGCACTTGGCTCCTTGAAATTTGGTACTTCTATTGCACGACACAACTTCTCACCAGGTGCATCTTCCTTTACTCAAGCAATATCTGACAGCACAGTTCAAGACACACTCGTTCAAAACCTATTGGTGCACTCAATAGAAGGTGATAACTATATAGAATCAAATCTTAAATTAAATCACAGGATTAAAGCAAATTTGGGGCTGCATCACTCCTATCTAATCGTTAACGGCGAGAGCTATTCATACTTACAACCTAGAGTGTCCACGCGAATAAAGCTCCATGACAATCACAGCATTAAAATGTCGTACGCTGAGTTAGCTCAGTTTGTAAACTTATTAGCCAATGAGGGTATTGGACTCCCTACTGATTTATGGGTGCCTTCAACTTTAGTAATAAAACCACAGACATCCCAACAACTGGCAGCTGGTTATTATACAAAGTTCAACTCCTTGCAGATATCTAGCGAAGTGTACTATAAAAGGATGAAGAATGTAGTTTCATACAGGGAGGGGACTTCATTCCTATACTCCACGAACTTATTAGACGAGACTTGGGAGGACAAAATCACTCAAGGAAATGGAACTAGCTATGGATTGGAGCTTTTGATAAAAAAAGAACAAGGTCGAACAACAGGTTGGATAGGCTACACATTGTCTTGGAGCATGAGGGTGTTTGAAGAGCTTAACAATGGGAATCCATTCTTTTATACATATGACAGAAGGCATGATTTGAGCCTTGTGCTTAAACATAAGCTTACTAAGGCCATAACACTTAGTGGTTCGTGGATTTATGCTTCTGGCAGAGCTATTACTATTCCAGATATACAGTATCAATCTGGACTTCCTGGTTATATGACACCATGGGATTTAACCATTCCAATTTCAGTGGTTACTGAGAAAAACAGTACACGTATGAGTGATGTTCATAGACTGGATCTTTCAATTACCAAAAAGATTACAAAGCCAAACAAAACAGTCTGGTGGGGGCTCTCGGTTTACAACGCTTATAACCATTTAAATCCGTTTTTTGTCATGGTCACAGAAGAGCAGGACAACACTGTTAGATTCAGGGAATACGGACTATTCCCCATTATCCCAACCTTTACTTACAGATTCACAATATGATTAAGCGTATTTTAATTTTTACTATTCCTGTGGTTTTCTTTTCTTGTGACAAATTGTATAATGGGATAGTTAAAGACTTAGAGGTTCCAAGTAAAGATCCAATTCTTACATGTCAACTATTTGTTGATGCTAAGGACACATTAATTAAAGCTATAGTTGGTCAATCGTATGGAATTTTAGACTCTGTAAACAGCGGCATTAATGATGTGTTCTTAAGTCTGTATAAATCTGACACATTGTTAGCGTCATGGCAAACTCAGTCCTCATCTTCATCTATGGTTTATCCCATTTCTTTGAGCATGCCATTGTCAAATGGAACTGCAGGAGTTGTTTATAGACTTGAATGTAGTCACGCAGGTCTCAATGAACAGTTGGTTGGGGAACAAGTTGTTCCAAGCAAAGCAATAGTAGAAGATTTGAATTCTAGTTATACAATAGACACCGCTGATGGCTACAGAGGGCTGCTAGTAAACTATAGCTTCAGATTAAAAGACATACCAGGTGAGAACCAATATTACTTGTTGACTGGGAAAATAAAATACTTAGATAGTTCCACTAATGACACTATAGAAGCTGAAATAGAAAACTGGACTACATCAAACTTAGCTGAAAGACCTTCTAATAGTCTAAAAGCCCTTTTACTGACTGAAGACCGAATAGACCAAGATATCAATGTGCTGTGTTCAGGTAGGTACTATGACTTTCCCTACAATGTTGATCCATCTGTTGTGATTGAAACGACTCTTTCAATTAAGACTCTTACATCTGACTATTTTCAATTTATAGAGAGTTACACAACCTATCAAAACACATTTACAAATCCTTTTGCTGAACCTTCTAGGCTTCACTCTAATATGGTTGAAGGTATAGGCTGCTTTGGTTTAAGTAACTCCATTGAAGTCACGATTTGAACTAATTCGTTCCCGTTTATTGTGATTTCACCTGTTGACTATTAAGTTGGAATAATTGCCATAAGGTATATCACAAAAAATGGACCGTGGTATGCCACTTCCTTGATGACTTTATCCATAATACACTTAAATTAGTGTCGCTTAGGAAAATGTCCAACGTATTGTGAAGTATCAAAGTTTACAAACTTTTTCAGGATGAAGTCATTTTTAGAGAATTCTACAAATTGATTAAAAACAATCAATGTGTTTAGAGGCATAATATAGAAATTAAGGCTATTCAATAATAAGGCTAGGTTGAGGTGTTATGTCATAACAATTCGTTTTTGCTTAGTCATAAAGAATTTAGCGAAAAATGAATAACCTTAGCTTCTCATTGGTTCTACTTGTGTTTAGTACTAGTACACTTTATTCTCAAGTGGACAAAAGTCATTTCCAGTTTAACAACGAATATGTTCTCGAAATCTTTGAAGATGGTGACCCGTTATCAAGTTGTGGGCTTTCAGCCGGTGACATTCAGAAAGTGGGGAATGTTTATAGAAAAGGTCTGTTCTGGTTCTCAGACTCGGCATTAAGTACTCAAAATAATTCTAAATGTAAAGTACAGAAGAGGTATATCAATATTGAGACTGGTGGGAGTTATGTGTTTACATCTCGTATAATGATTAGGTTCAATGAATCTGTGAATCAGGCAGTCAGAGATAGTGTGGCTTCGGAATACGGCCTCAGCATAAAAGACACTTCTATTTCGGAATTACTCATGATTTTCCAGACCTCTAATGATCCACTCCAGATTTCAAATGATCTGTATTCTACCGGGCTTGTCAAGTTTGCAATTCCTGACTTTTATTCAACCGATTTAGTAAAGACAACCTCTGCGAATGACGAGTTTTATTCAAAGCAGTGGTATCTTCATAATACTGGACAATTAACGAATGACGGTCATTATGGAACAGTTGATGCAGACATTGATGCACCTGAAGCTTGGGCGATAACAAAGGGTAGCTCATTTATTACAATTGCTGTTATAGATGAAGGGGTTCCAAGTTCACATGTTGATTTGCCTAGCTCGAGAATAATCATCAAAAATGGGAGTAATTTTGGGAACGGAAATGCTGATGAGCCATACCCTGACTACAGCACTTCAGCTAGTAATAATCATGGCTTGGCATGTGCTGGAGTTATTGGGGCTACACATAATACTATAGGCATTGCTGGAGTTGCTCCATTATGCAAGATCATGCCTGTGAAAATTAGTTTTGCAACTGCTACAACCTCTGGGAGTTCGGTTTCAGATTGTATTAAAGCGGTCAAATTCGCTGCAGATGAAGGTGCTGATATTATTTCAAATAGTTGGGGTTTCTCCTCATCTTCTCCAAATTCGGCTGTGCTGGTATTTGCTGATGCTGTTGAATATGCTATAGATGCCGGAGCAATAGTGTTGTTTCCTGCTGGAAATACTGCGGATAGATCATCGGGTAACACTGGGTTTGTAATTTTCCCTAGTAATGACGGAATTGAAGGATTAATTACCGTTGGAGCATCAGATAGAGATAATCAAGTTGCTAATTATTCTCCAAACGGTTTATATCTAGACATTGTCGCGCCTTCTCACACGGCGTATAATAGTCAAGACATTGATGAGTCATTAAATATTTGGACACTTGATCTGCCTGATAATGAGGGTTCAAACCCATGGAAATTGTCAGGTGCTACTATACCTGTGTATAATGAAAAGCTGCCTGGGTCAGGTGTTTCGTACAAGGACTTTACAGGTAGATTTGGGGGTACATCTGCAGCAGTGCCACAGGCGGCTGGGGTTTCGGCTTTAGTTAAGTCGGTAAATATGTGTATCGGCCCTCATGGTGTAAAACATATCCTTCAGTATTCAGCGGATAAAATTCCGGGGTATGATTATAACTATCACCCATATTATCCAGGCCTAAGTGAAGAAGTTGGGTATGGTAAACTAAATGCTCATAAAGCCGTTCTAGCTGCGCAACAGTTTTACTCATCTAACTTGGACTTGTTCATGAGGGATAGGTATAATGATTTAGGAACAGATGCAGGATATGCGTGGACTTGGGATTTTGATAATTGTCCGGATATTTGGGTTAGAAATCAAGATGATGGCGAGGATGTATTGATGCATGAGAGTATAGAATACGATGCTAATTCTCCAGCTTATGTGTACGTTAGAATTGGGAATAAAAGCTGTACACCAAGCTCTGGAAGTGAAACAATTTCAGTATACTGGAGCAAGGCTTCTTCTAATTCGTCATGGCCTACTAACTGGACTGGAGGGAATGTTCACGGGGGATTGGTTGCAAGTAAAACTATTCCTGTTCTGCAGCCTGGGGAATCAACTATTATTAAGATGGAATGGCCAGTGCCTGCAGGCATAGGCACGTCATGGAATGTTTGTTTACTGGCTAGAATTGAGAATTCTACAGTTGATCCGATTACGGTACACTCAGGAAACTTAGCAAAAGACATATATGAGAACAACAATGTTTCGTTAAGAAATCTAGTCATAACCAATTATGATCCTGGAGTACCGTTTGGTGGCACGAAATGGAATTCAATTGTCAATACAGAAAGCGTACCCAAGGCGTATGATATTTCATTATTTAGCCTTCAAGAACTCCCACAGTATGGTGAGGTGGTTTTTGAAATTCATCCAGACGATTGGGGAAAAATTTCTTCTTCCTTGGCTAGGGTAAATGGTGTTGAAGTAACAGGCGACTTTGAATTCAGGGTAATAGGTGAGGATTCTGTTGTGATTTCAAGTTTAAAACTTGCACCCTTTGAGTCTATTAGATATAAATTGTCTGTAAATTTTTTAGTTGATGTAATGGATACAAAGCTGTCTTTTGACTATCATGTTATTCAAAGCGGAATAGGCAAGGACTCGGATAATAGAATTCCATATACAGGTGGGATGCATTTTATATTTAATCATGAACCAAGATTTGATTTTCAGGCAGAAGCAAGTAGTGATGACGAGTCTATTGTAATTGGGGATTCAACTTTAATCAGTGTAAGTGATATTGGTGAGTCTGCAGAATACCTGTGGTATGATATAAACGGTGATAGTATTGGTTCAGGCACGAGCATTTATGTACATCCTGAACAATTTGAAAATTATACGGTAGTAGTTCAAACTCAAAATGATAAGTTTAGAGATTATGATAATGTAGAGGTTGAAGTAAATCAAGGCAAAATTATATCGGTATCGCCAAATCCGGTAAATGATAACTTGACGTTGAACTATGTTGTAGCGCCTACTTCTAATTCATATGTTTCAATAACTAATACTATCTCTGCAAATCAAGTTAATACGTATTTAATTTCGCCTTATTTATTTAGTGCTAATTTAGATGTGTCTTCATTGCCAACTGGTATATATGCAGTCACACTTTATGTGAATGGTGTTGCGGTAGACAATTGTTTGCTATCTAAAAATTAATCTCATGAGATGTATACTTGTATTGATGGGAGTGTTTATGTCATTTCTCGGTTCAGGGCAATTCCTAGGAACAGAAATCAGACTTTATGATGATGTTGATTCAATAATGGTGATTCAAAAAACAAAATTTAGTCTTGGTTCCTCAAGTTCATGCCCGTGGGTATACGAAGTTGATAGTAATCGTACCAATGGAAATCTCACGATTGAGGCTAAATATAACTTGTTGCCCATGTTTCAGCAGGATTATTGTGTGTCGATAGATACTTTTTATTTCAAACCGTCCTCAAGTGACTCTTTGGTGCTAATCAATACAATCATGAATGACTACGATTCAAATGGAGTGGATACTGTAGAACATGTTGTTTTGACTGATACATTGTATTTAAGCCAGCTTAGTGTTCAAGAGTTTAATGGTGCCGATTGTGAGTCAACCCTAAGGCAAATGGTCAATAAGTGGATTTTGTATAATGAGTCTTTTGATGGGCTGGAAATATGCAATATGAATGGTCAGTATGTGAAGGCAGACTTGTATGATCAGCTAAATCCTGGTTTATATGTCTTTTCTAGCGCTGAAACTCCTTGGTGCAGGATAAAAATCATGGTTTTATAGCTTGAGCAACTGTTATCCTGAATTATATTTTGATTGATTTCAATCAAAATACTCAGATTGTCTAGTTGTATTGTCGCAGACAAAAAATCATGATTACACAAAATGTATTAGATGAACTGCTACGCTGTGATGTGAGTATCCACGTTCATAAAATTCCGATTGGAGTTACAATCAGTGATATTGAAAGCTCTAGTGAGTATTCTTTTAATAATGTGAACTCATTGTACGAGATGAGTTTGGAGACAGATAGGCTGTACTCACAAGCAATTGAGCATATGGATCACTTGTTTAGTCTTGGTCAAGAAAAGGAGAATGAAATAACTTCACTAGAAAGAAAAATAAAGGACACAATTCTTAGATTTTCATTACCGTTTTCAAAGGAGCCCTTTGCCAGAGTCCGTCTTTGTATGGCTATAAATCACTACCCAGAGATCAAAGATCTTAGTGAAATTAAAAAAAACTATTGCCATATCTAGATCTTCAGCATGGAACCGTACTGAGGATAGAGAAGTACTTTAAGTCTAGAAAAAAACAAGATCGCCAACGTAAAACAGCGAATAAGTCAACATCAACTGATTTTCAAGCGTCAATTGAATTCCCGAAAGAGGTAAGCAAAAAACTAAAAGCGGTTCATTTAGTTGAACTTAGTGAAGCTTTGTTTGCTTCAAATCTATTGTCTGGCAATAAAACTATTTGGTATAGAACAATTGGTGAGTTCTTTGGAGTTTCCCTTAAAAATTGGAGCGGATCCAGGGATGATATCATTAATAGGTCTGGGTCGCCAACTATGTTCTTGGATAAAATCGCCCAAGAATTTAATGACCAGATACAGAGGGGGTTGGAGAAATAGTCTATCCTAACTAAGCCCTATGTTGGGAAATTTCCTAGCGACTTCAATTTAATCTTGTCCTCAGAAAACAAGAACAGAAATGGAAGTCATTACAATCGATTCAAAGGCTTATAGTGAGTTAAGTGATAAGCTTGATGAAATTTATTTAGAACTCAAGAGAATCAACTCGCCAAAGGAGCAATTGTACAATGAGTGGCTATCTACAAATGAAGTAGAGAAGCTGCTAGGTATTTGTCAAAAGACCAGGGTTAATTATCAAAATGATGGGCTCCTAAACCCAACGCGTATAAAACGTAGAGTTTACTATCGGTTGGAAGAAGTCCAAGGTCTACTAGGAAAGAGGAAAAACTTTCAAAACGCATAGTGAGTAATGGAGTTGAGCAAGGAAAACATTCTGGTTAATACTAATGGTGGCCTTGATGTGTTTGAGTACTTCATCACCAGTTTCCCAGGTATCAATAAGGCCTTTTTGAACCCGTTTTATAATGACACGAAGGCATCCTGCTATGTGTTTAGAGATCCAGGTTCAATGATATGCAGGTTTGTGGATTTTGGAAACTCAGATTTCAATGGAGATTGTTTCTCACTAGTTGGTCAAGTTTTTGGAAAAGACAGCTCTAATGGAGAGGACTTTCTATGGATTCTGTCTGTGATTAATATTGAACTCTCTTTAGGCTTAAAGTCTAAAACAAGTTCACTTAAAGATAAAAGAAACCTTTTCAAAGAAATCCCTAAAGAGGTGATTACTGAAAAAAAGTAGATAGGGCAGTCCATGATGAAATGGTGCTGCCCTATAAACCTCCAAAGACCAAATCTTTCAATGATTCAGAGCTGCTATTCTGGAATCAATATGGGATAACGGAATCTCTGTTAAAGTTATATGATGTTTATAGTGTTGATGAATTCTATGGTTGGAAACAGCAAAACAGCTCTGATCCTGAGGAATATATTATCAAGGGGACTCAACAGAAGCCCATATTCACTTACCAGTTCAAAGGGTATGCTAAAGCATATTTACCATTTTCGAATAAAATGCGGTTTGTTTATAGTGGCAACAAGCCTAGTGATTACGTCTTTGGAATGGGCCAGCTACCCAAAAAAGGCGATATAGTGTTTATTGCTGCTGGGGAGAAGGATGTATTGACTCTTTCCTCACAAGGGTTTTCTGCAGTTTGTTTCAATTCTGAGTCTTCATTAATTCCCGAGCATATCATTGAGAAGCTATCCTTCAGGTTTAAGCATATTGTACTTGTTTATGATATGGACAAAACGGGTCGGAGAGAAGCGCGTAAGCATTGCGAGGCACTTAAGGAATATGAGTTGATTAACCTTGTTATACCTCTATCTGGTAAGAAGGAAGAAAAGGACATCAGTGACTACTTCAAGATTGGATATTCCGCAGAAGACTTGCGGAAGATTTTTCTTGATCACCTTCAAGAGCATTATGCTCAGACAATGAGTTTACTAGGGAGTTTTGAGCTAGACTATAACGTTGCTCCTCCAGCACAAGAGCCAATTGTCTCAATTAGTGATGTGCCCATTGGCACAAAAGGTAATCTGCTCGCAATTACAGGACCTGAGGGGTCTGGTAAATCCAATTTCCTTGGTGCGTTATTGGCTGGCACTCTTTCTCCATCATATAAGGTTATTGACACTCTAGGAACAGACGTTGCGCCCAACGCCAATGGCGAAGCTGTGTTGTATTATGATACCGAGCAGTCTGATGAGCAATTGTTCAAAAACACGCAAAGAGTATTTAGACGGGTAGAACGAAAGCGTATTCCAAACTGGTTCAAGACGTATGGCCTAGTAGGTATGCATAGGAATGATCGACAAAAAAGTATTCTGCGCTCCATGGACCACTTCTATTATCAATTTGGAGGGATTCATATGGTGGTGATAGACGGTATTGCGGATTTATTAACTGGGGTTAATGACGAAGAATCATCAGTTAAACTTGTCGATGAAATATTTCGATTAGCTGCAATCTACAATTGCTGTATCGTGATAGTACTTCATTTGAGTCCAAGTGGATATAAGCTAAGAGGCCACCTTGGGTCCGAAATACAGCGAAAAGCTGCTGGAATAATCTCCATTGAGAAAGACCAAAACCCTCAATTCTCTGTGATAAAGGCACTAAAAGTCAGAACAGGTAGCCCTATGCAGGTCCCACAGATGCTTTTTGAATGGGATGATGAAAAGCGGATGCATGTATTGTATGGTGAAAAGCCAAAAACTAGGTTTAGTCAAGAGACAATGGAGAAGATTATTGAAGTAGCTCATTCACTGTTTGAAAACAACAGTCAATTGCTCTATAGGAAATTCGTCAACGGACTGAGTGACAAAAGAGGGGTGAGTATATCAACAGCAGAAAAGTATGTCAAGGCCCTTCGTGACACAGGAGTAATTACAGCTTGTCAGGGAGAAAAAGGAGTATATAGGTTAACGAATTAATAAACTCTCCTCCAAGGCTGAGAAGGGAAGCCCTTGTTTTGCAAAGGCCTTGGGGGAGTAAAGATCCAACTATGAAAGAAGAATGTGATAGGTGTGAAGGAAAATTTAAAATTCGGGCAATGGGGTTTAGAGAGTTAGCTCAATTATATAATCCGAACATTACTTCTCAAAGTGCTAGTAATATGCTAAGAAGATGGATTGTAAGAAACAAGTCTTTACAGCAAGAATTACTCCATTATGGGTATAAGAAGAACCTAAAGTTGCTATCCCCAATCCAGGTTAAGGTAATTGTTGATCATTTAGGCTGTCCTTAGTTTTTTAAATAGCATAATGAATTTTGCCAAATTGAATGGCGACATTAGTTTTTGTATTTGCAAATTCTGGAGAGAAGTCATCTATAGTTAAAGCAGTTTGTTTGAAGTAGCTTTCTCCAAGGGTGTTAACTAGACGCTCGTGAATATCGTTAACCTCAGTATGGCGTTTGACCCAATCGTACTCTTCATTGGTAAAGTTTGCTTTAAATGGAGTTGGATGATTAGAGCTAATCTTAGTTGGGGTTATGGCATACAGAAAGTCTAGGACGTTTTGAGAGTTGCTGTTTAAAAAGTCTTGGATATAGTTTTTGAATTCAGGTTTGTTAGTTCTGTGCCATAAGCTTGATATAAAGGTCGAGTATCGTTGATGTGTATAGAAGTAATATGATTCTTTTGACTCGGATAGAAAACGCTCAATTAAGGAGTGGCCTGTGTTTACTAGGTCGTCATTATCTGTCATCTTTTCGTTTTTAAAACTGTCTCGATAGACTATATATAGTTCAGCGGCAACTTCAATGTTTATTACAGACTTAATTGCAATTGACAGGTCTTCTGATAGGGAACTGTCGTTCTTATG
>Ga0102817_1000180_pt1 | contig 18069 bp, 16 predicted proteins | sample ColrivemetaGS555_FD_78193 | JGI IMG/M metagenome (GOLD analysis project Ga0102817, IMG submission 78193) | Estuarine microbial communities from the Columbia River estuary - Ebb tide non-ETM metaG S.555 | ecosystem: Environmental > Aquatic > Marine > Intertidal zone > Estuary | place: USA...
ATCTCCTGACTTGTGGACATCAATAAGTCATTTATAAATTCAAAAAACTCCATATTTATTTGGGGCAGCATCAGTGTGATTTTATATGCCGTATGGGCTTATGATCTGGCACGATTTGAACATCTTAAACTGTTTGGGCTGTATAGTCTACTTTTTATTTGTTATTACTTGGTTTTAAAACAACCTAAAATAAGTGAACAGCACTTAACATATTTAGCCGTTGGATTACGAATGGTATTTTTAGCTGCACTACCAAATCTATCTCAAGATTTCTATCGTTTTATATGGGATGGGCGACTCATTCTTGCAGGACTAAACCCCTACTTAACTAACCCTGATACATTACTAATTTCTCAGTCTGATTTATTCCCACAAATGAAAGCTCTTTTTGATGGCATGGGGCCGCTAAGTGCTAGTCATTACTCAAACTATCCTCCTCTACACCAACTGCCTTTTATTATCGCAGCAATGGTGTCTAAACACAGTGTTTTAGGGGCGGTTGTAACATTGAGGCTCTTTTTGATTGCCGCCGATTTGGGCCTTCTCTTTTTTGGAAAAAAACTACTAAGCAAACTTCAGCTTCCTACAAGAAATATCTATTGGTATATATTAAACCCATTAGTGATTATCGAACTGACTGGCAACCTTCATTTTGAAGGCTTGATGCTCTTCTTTTTTGTCATGACATTGTATTATATACATACCAAAAAATGGCATTTGGCTGCTCTAACAATGGCATTTTCGATCGCTGTAAAACTAGTACCGATTCTAAGCTTACCGTTATTCTTAACACAATTGGGTTGGAAAAAAAGCATTCGATTTTATTTAAGTATTGGAGTTGTTTTTACACTCCTTTTCCTTCCCTTTTTAAGTGGAAATTTTTACGAAAATTATAGTGCAACCATCGGGCTTTGGTTCTCTAAATTTGAGTTTAACGCCAGTTTTTATTACCTCATAAAATGGGTGTTAGAAACCACCGCCAATGTGACACTAATTCATGTAATGGGCTTAGTCGTTGCAAGTTATCTCGTGTTACACACCAGTTACTTTTTATTGCGAAATAACACACCAACAACAGCGCTAATTCATAGAATATTATGGATACTTAGTGGCTATTTTTTGATTTCTACTACTGTACATCCTTGGTATATTGTAAGCCTGTTGCTGCTTACAGTATTTACCAATTTTAAGTTCGCACGCGTGTGGAGTTTTACGCTGATTTTTAGCTATTTTGCCTACAATCAATTTAGTGTGGACGAGACATGGTATATGCTCTGCTTGGAATACATTCCCGTAATAAGTGTTTTGGTGTGGGAATTATACCATCAAAATTCTGCCCAGAAATTAAAGCATCATTAAATTACTTATTTCTTGTTCTGTAAGGTGTTTCCAATGGCCTCTTGGTAAATCCTTTTTTGAAAGTGGGCCAATAGTTACACAATCCATTTTAACAATTTCATATTTAAAATGATCAAAAATCATTCTTAATATTGTGTTCCCCGTATTTTTAATTTGGATCCCGATTTCATTTTTTGGTGTACCATCAATATAGCTTATAGCTTCTACCGAAACAAATTTTCCTTCGTATTTAAAGCCTTCTTGAATGCTTTTTAAATGTTCAAATTTTAAGGGCTTATCTAATTCCATATGAAATAAACGTGTCACCCCATGTTTGGAGTTGGTAAACTTCGCATGCAATTGCTCATCATTAGTGAATAAAATTAATCCTAAGGAGTTTCGCCCTAAACGGCCGATAGGTCTAATTTTTGCGTCGGAGGCATTGGCCACTAAATCCATTACCGTACGGCCTTTACCCTCACTAGTTGTGGTAGCAAAACCCTTAGGCTTGTTGAGCAATACATAAGCTTTTTTCTCAGGATTAATACGCGCGCCGTCAAAACGAACCTCATCTTCCAATCGAACCTTGTAACCCATTTCGGTAACCACTTTTCCATTGACCATAACACTCCCTATACTGATATGCATATCTGCTTCACGACGAGAACACATTCCAGAATTTGATATGTATTTATTTAGACGGATCTCATCAGGATTCGAATTCGTCTTCGCTGTTGATTTAGAAGTCGTTGACTTTTTCTTTGTGTAAGAAGTTTCTGGAGCCTTCAGTTTTGATGGTCGAGACTTCCCTACACGTCTATCCGATTTCTTGTTCTCTTTTGCCATGATTAATTTTTTGCAAATGTAACGCATTCATAGGCAATGCATCTAATTTTTTGGTTATAATATCTTTGAGAGAATGAGGCTAGGATTTAATAGTATAATGCTAAAAACACCTAACAAAACAAGGAGTTTTAAAAGGATATGAATACGCATATACTGTTGTTGATGCTGTGCTGAAAATAAAAACGCTACAACAACAGAAAGCAGGCTAATACTCACATAAAAGAAATAATCCATCTTACCTAAATCGTATGTAGATACTAAATACCAGGTTACTAGAATATTTATTGTAACCAAAATAACCACCATAATTTTAGCAATTTTTTCTCCATACACTACAGGGATTGTTTTATAATTCAACGTAAGGTCGCCTTTTAAATTTTCTAAATCCTTAACCAATTCTCGCATGGATAAAACAAGAAATAAATAGAATCCAAAAACAAATATCAAACCACTATAATTTTTGTAGTATAGAAAAATAGCGAAAAAAGGCGTAATGGTTAAAATAGCAGAAATCAAGTTTCCAATAATGGGTCTTTTTTTGATTTTATGAGAATAAAACCAAATCGCAAAAATATAAACTGAGAAGAATAAAACAGATCTAAAAGACACATAACTCGCAATGATTACGACAATAAAATTAATTATAAAGTAGAGAATTAGCTTTGTGTTTTGACTTACATATTGCTCTAAAATGGATTGGTGTGGGCGATTGATAACATCTTTTTCGGTGTCATAAAAATTATTGATAATATACCCTGAAGCAATAGCACCAACAGTTGCTAAGATCAATGCAAAAAGAGGGCGGTCAAATAAAATTTCTGAAAGGGATTGATTTGGTGCCATAATAAAAATGGCTGTAATGTATTGTGCAAAAACGATCAATGCTAAATTAAAACCTCTAACCACAACAAACATGCTAAACAATTTTAGCATAACCTGTTTTTGAGTTGACGTAAACATAGTAGAGATTTAGAAGTTATAAACGACTTCTAATTTATAATCGGTTAGTGCTTTTTGAGCGGCCTGAAAATCTTCAGTAAACCCTAAAATGTACCCTCCTCCTCCAGATCCGCAGAGTTTGAGATAATAAGCATTTGATTCAATTCCCGCTTTCCATATGGTGTGGAACTGCTTGGGAATCATGGGTGCAAAATGATTTAAAACTACTTTCGATAATTGTTTTGTATTTCTAAAAAGAGACTTTATATCCCCTTTCAAAAAATCATCAACACAAGCATCAGTGTGTTTTATAAATTGATTTTTTAGCATCGTCCTGAAACCTTCTTGTTTCATTTTCTCCATAAAGATACCAACCATTGGGGCTGTTTCTCCAATGATACCACTATCTAAAAGAAAGACGGCGCCTTTTCCATTGGTGTTTTGAGAAGGAATACCTGTGGCTTCAATATTATTTTGAGAGTTTATAAGAATTGGAATACTTAAATAACTATTTAAAGGATCTAACCCTGATGATTTTCCGTGGAAAAACGATTCCATTTCAGAAAAAATAGCTTTTAATTTCAGTAATTTTTCACGGGTCAGATTTTCTAAAACCGTGATTTTATCTTGTGCATATTTATCATACAATGCAGCCACTAAAGCGCCACTGCTTCCAACTCCATAGCCTTGCGGAATTGACGAATCAAAATACATTCCAGCATTAATATCGTGTTGCAATTGCTCTAACTCAAAGCTTACTAAATTAGCATCTATCTTTGACAGATACTGAACAAACTTCTTTAAATTTAGATTAGACTCAATCGCTAATTGATTTGGATTTTCGTCCATTTTCAAAGCACCATTATAGAAACTATACGGTATAGAAAGTCCTTTAGAATCCTTGATGATTCCATACTCTCCGAAGAGTAATATTTTTGAATAAAAAAGTGGTCCTTTCATAACGATGAATTACAATTAAAATTCACACTGATTAATGATAGTTCAAAGATACATTAAATTTTTAGTTGTTGCGCACCTTGGCCTAATTTGTCTTCAATAAAGTGTCCGTTTTGACAATGTACTGCCAACTCTGTTTTTATAAATTCTTGAATTTCATTTGCTTCATTTTCAGGAAATAATACATGAACATTGGCACCAGCATCTAAGGTAAAACAAACATGAAGTCCCGTTTTTGCTCTGAATACCCATAATTTATTTATAATTTCTAATGTATTTGGTTTCATTAAAATAAAATACGGATCACTACTCATCATCATGGCATGTAGCGTGAGTGCTTCGCGCTCTACAATACTTATAAACGCTTTCAAATCCCCTGATTTCAATACTGTAATTAAATCCTCCATATTGGAGTGTGCTTGTGCAAAACGCTGATCAGCAAATGGATGATCATGCATTAAATTATGACCAACTGTACTGCTGACTTGTTTCTCGCCTTTGTCGACCAAAAGAATGGTATCGCGATAGTTTTTAAAATTTTGATGCACTTCGTATGGGTATTTGACTCCTACTAAATCTGAACTGCCTTCTATTTGATCATGGGCACCCCATACTATTAAATCCCCTTCAATACTTCGACAGGCACTACCTGAACCCAAACGTGCTAAGAAAGATGCTTTTTTATTAAAAAATGCTTGTGAAATCTCTGGATTTAATTGCTGTTCGATTTGCATTAAACACAATGCCAACGCACTCATTCCAGATGCCGAAGAGGCAATTCCAGAACTGTGTGGAAAGGTATTTGAGGTTTCTATCGTAAAATGATATGCCTTTAAAAAAGGCAGATAAAGTTCAATTCGTTTGAAAAACTGTTCGATTTTAGGCTTAAAATCCTCTTGTAATTTGCGCTCCAAAAACACATCAAATGAAAATCCTCCAGACTTTTTTTTCTCAAACCTTAGCGTCGTAGCTGTTTTGCAGTTATTCAGCGTAAAACTAATCGACGGATTGGCCGGAATTTGATGCGCTTTTTTTCCCCAATATTTCACCAAAGCAATATTACTAGGAGCGCTAAAAGCAACTGCTCCACTATCTAAAAGATGTTTATAGGGTTTTGGAATGAATTCGTTTATAATCATAAAATTGGCGTGAGGGACAAAGATACTAACTTCCCTTTATTTAATTGTTATTTTGAGAGCTGTTGTGACGCGATAAAAGCACTGGTCCATGCATTTTGAAAATTGAAACCGCCGGTTACTGCATCAATATTTAAAACCTCGCCTGCAAAAAATAGGTTTTTAAACTGTTTACTTTCAAAAGTTTTAAAATTAACAGCTTTCAACTCCACACCACCCGCCGTTACAAATTCTTCTTTGAATGTGCTTTTACTATCTACATTAAAAATGGCCTCCGTGAGTTGAGCAGCAATCGCTTGTAACTGCTGTTTGTTCGCTTCAGCCCAACGCAAATTGTTAGGGATTTGTGCGGCAATCACTAATTGTTCCCACAAACGTTTTGGAAGATCAAACTGGGCTGATTTGATTATTAATTTTTTAGGGAATCCTATTTTAATTTCTAATAAACGCTCTACACAATCAGAGAATTCTTGTTTAATGAAATTCACTTTAATTTGAAATTTATACTTTTTCTCAGCTAATTCCAAAGCGCCATAAGCAGACAGTTTTAGAATGGATGGTGCACTTAGGCCTGTATGTGTTACTAGCAATGGCCCTTCAGATTCTAAACTACTATCGACCACAGAAACATGAACATCTAAAGCCACCACTCCTGGAATTGTTTTAAGTCGCGCATCTTTGATATTAAAGGTGAATAAAGAAGGGACTGGAGGGGTTACTTGATGTCCAAGAGATTCTAAAAGTTTCCATATTTTAGGATTACTACCCGTCGCAATTAGCAGTTTAGGCGCTCTAAAAATGCCCTTCGTAGTGTCTAATTCCCACGCTTCATTTACATGCTTAATGCCCTGAACAGAATGATTTAATAATACGTCTATTTGATGTGTTTTAATTTCTTCTAAAAAGCAATCTATAATAGTTTGGGACGAATTTGAAACAGGAAAAACACGTCCATCATCTTCAATTTTTAGAGGAACGCCACGATCTTCAAACCATTGCATGGTATCCCCTGTCATATAGGAATGAAACGGTCCTCGTAATTCTTTTTTGCCTCGTGGATAATTTAAGATTAACTCATCTGGTATAAATTCAGCATGGGTGACATTACAACGTCCACCACCTGAGATTTTCACTTTAGAAAGGACATTAGAACCTCGTTCTAAAATAGCAATTTTTAGGCTTGGATTTTGAGTTGCCGTATTTATGGCTGCAAAAAAACCTGCTGCACCACCACCTACAATTAAAACGTTATAGTTATTCACGCTGTAAAAGTATAAAAAAAACACTCTCGATTTAGGGGCTTTTAGCGTTTAATTTGTTTGTGAGCTCTAGAGTATCAAAAAAATAAAGACTAAATATAGACATTCCGTTCATCTGTTTAAACATATAAACGGTCCTAACGAAAATTATATTTTTTCATTAGGACCGTTTAAAAGGAGTGTTAAACTAATTTTTTAAAAATCAGATAAAACATATTTTTTATTTCCAGGATTATCTGTGTCATCCGATACATCAATTCGAACTACTGCAAAATCCACAGAAGGGCCAGTTGCTGGAAGAGTCCCTGTAAGTTCTTGAACAGAACCATCTGGACTTACTGCCAAAATCAAATATCCCATTTGACTAATAAATGTTTGTGTAAACAAATCAAGGCCGATCACATCTGGAGCTACATCAGCAGAATTAGGTATAGCTGCAAGGTTACCATTACCATCAAGTGGTATTGACATAAATCTAGGATAGTCGCCGTTACTATTTTGATTATAATCTGTGAGCCATCCGCCTGAAGTCGTAAATAAACTCATTCCAAACCATATAGCTGACTCTGAAGCTTCATTCAGAAAAACTAATTCTAAATTATCTGCATTAGCCGTAGGAAATCCCGGATACAGGATTGCATTAATACTTTTAGAGAGGTTCTCTGCCTCGCCTTTTAAAAGAACTAAATCAGCAGGTCTAGATACATCATTAACCGCTATATCAAAATCTATAGCATCAAAATCAAACTCCAGCTGAAGCATCGTTTGTAAGCCCGTATAGGGAATTGTTGTTTCTGTCCCTACATCTATGCTTATTGTCTTGGTGCCTACAATTATTTCATTACTCCCTGCAGGAATTATATAGGTATTTCCCGCATACATTACACTTACAGCCGACCCATTATATGTTGTTGCGGCTGACAATCTAAATCCTAATTCCATATCGGTAGAAATAGTTCCAGGGCTTCCTTGAAAATTTTCTGGAAGATCAATTGTTCCAAAAGGTTCGACAACCATTTGTAAATTACTTGTTTGCTCAGCTACAGCTGCGGCTTCATCTTTTTCACAAGAACTAAAAAAGAATAAAACTGAAATTATAGTAATATATTTATATGTTTTCATTTTGCTTGTTTTTATATTTTAAAAAAATACTTTTTTCGTGATTTAAATAGAATTAAGGCAGAGAAAAAGTTGTTGATTCAGAATCTCCAAACTGACCACTTTCAATAAAAATTTCTGAACAATCAGGCTTTTCTAAGATGTAAGACCCTTGACCAAAACCACAGCATATTCCATCTGAATAAACATCAAATATGGTAAAAGTATAATTACCATCAGGTAATTCATAAGACGCATTAAATTCCAGCTCTCCTGGATAGGTTCCACCTGATTCTACTATTGTGTTTGTCGAATCTGTTATCTGCCAACTTGTTTCTTCTGGGAAAAAATCAAAAATTATAGCTAATTTTATCTCATTTGACTCACATGTTTTTGTGTAAGAAATTGTAATTTCATCTTGATTGGACATTAATTTAAGAACAAGTGTTTGTAGGACATTTGAAGCGATATTATTAAAATCAAATTTAACCATGGTTGAGCCTGTAAGTTGGCCAGCGACAATATCCACACTTCCACTAAAGTCATAGTCTAGTCTGTTTCCTATAGATTTACTGCTTATTTCAATTGGAACATTACGGTCTTGGGTATGTGCTTCTGAAGCTGCAACAACAACTTCAAATGTCACGCCTTCACCATTAATAGTTATGGATTGATTAGTAGATTCAAAAGAATCCACTGGGGTCGATAGAACTTGCCGTTCTTCAGTATTTATGTCACATGAATTAAAGGCTAAACCAATGCACAATACTGCTAATAAATATATGTTTTTATTTTTCATAATTAGGTTGTTTTAAGGTTGAGTGAACGTATACAGTTTATCTCCTGGGTTTATTGGGTTCGGATCATCTGACACATCTACTAAGGCTACAATAACATCAGTAAAGCCGTCTACTAAAGCTACGTTTGATCCTGAGAAAATATCAACGGTTGAATCTGGGGCAACTACATAAACAGTATAACCTGGATCGCTTAGCGAAACAGAAAAAATATTTATTGCATAAAACAAAGGAGAAATCTCTGATGAGTTAAGTAAACCAGAATTAAGTGGAATAGAAAAACCCCTTTCAAGTCCGCCCAGCAAATCCGCAAGCCAAACTCCATCTTCACTAAATCCTGCTAAAGTAAAAAGAGCTGCAGGGTTTGATGTGTCATCAAAGGTTAACACTACATTATATGCATTAGGATCAGGCGCTGGTACACTAATAAAAGAAACTGAATTATTTGTAGAACCAATTTGAACAGTAGGATTGTTTAGACCATTAACACTTTTAAGAACAACTTTATTAGTGTCACCAACAATATTTGGTATAGACAAGCTAACTGATTTGGATCCTGAATCTACAATAATTGTATTCTCAACGCCATTTAAAGTGTAAGAAAAAAGTGTGTCATCATTTAGTGTTCTTGACAATACAAAATCAAGATTAATTTCATCGCCTCCAAAAGCAAAGATTTCTCCTGTTTTGCTTAATGAAGCCGTTATTCTTTCACCCGAAGTAGATAAAGAGTCATCATTATCAATAGCACAAGATGTAACTATCAAAGTTAACGCTATTAAAAATAAAGAGATAAGTTTTATGTTTTTCATGATATGTGTGTTTTTATTTTAAATTGATACTTAATCTTGCGAAAAGGAATCTACCGTTTGTACCAAACTGCTGGGCTCTACGTGAATAGATAAACCGTCCACTACTTGTATTACCTGGTAAATTTTTATCTGGATATACATCAAGTAAGTTATTTGCTCCGACTGCTAATGTTACAGTGTCATTATAGTCATAAGCAACAGAGAGATCTGTGATAATTTTTGGTGTAAATTCTTGGGTTGTGGTACTAGTAACACTTCCAAAATAAACGTTTCTTAAAAATACATTCCATCTGTCATGAGAAAGTGTATGTGATAAATTTATTTTTGAATTTACAGTTGCATCTTCTAGGTATATTCTTGAACTATTACTAAAATATCTATCAAGCTGACCTCCATTCACTAAAATTTGGGAAGCATGAATATCATCAACTTTTCTTGTTTGAGAAAAAGACCCAGATAAATCCGTTTTAATTTTTGTGCCATCTAAGTTTATTTTATGAGTAACCACTATGTCCAGCCCTCTAGTTTCTGTATCTATAGCATTGGCAAAGAGAGCGGCGGCTCCAGCTCCTACGTTTTCAAAAGCGGTGTCTAATTCAAGAGAACTACTAGAAAAAGTATCCGTTAACGTGACTCTGTCTTCTATAGCAATAAAATACCCATCAACAGCAATTTTAATGTTGACATCTGGTAAATTTGCAGTAAATCCTATACTTGCACTGGCAGACTCCTCTTGCTTTAATGTTGGAATTCCTAATTCTTCTGCTACTCTACTTTCATTTGAAAAGGTTCCCACTTCTTCTGGATTGCCATCATCATCAAACTGTGTTGCTGTGGCATTGTAGTATATTTGATGCAAGGATGGAGCTCTAAATCCTGTACTTACAGCGCCACGTACATTAATATTCTCATTTAATTTATAACGAGATGCCACTTTAAAATTTAAGGTAGAACCAAAATCGCTATAACTTTCATACCTTAAGGCACCTGTTACTAATAATTTAGATGTTAGTTCAGCTTCTAAATCTACATAGGCAGCAATACTATTTCTATACTCTGATAATGCATTTTCTTCTCTAAAACCTGGAAAAACCTGAGCACCTCCGGGATACAACCTTCCAAAAAAGTCGGGTGCGTTGCCATAATTGGTATACGATGCTTCCTCTCCTTGTAAGATTTGATAGTTTTCTAATCTATATTCTGCGCCAAATGCAACACTCAAACCTCCCAATGTATCTTCAAAATATTTAGAAACATCTAAATTTGTAGTGTTTTGAGAGAATACAAATCCACCAGCGTTAAAACGAGTGGACGATGTTGTACCTTGTGAAGCATTAAAAGAATTAGAAACTGTAAAGTCAAAGCTATTTTGACCCCAAGTATTACTAAGGTCTACATCCCAATCTCCAGCTTTTCCTTTAATTCCGAACACAAAAGACTGGTCTTTAATGTCTGAATTAATATTTGGTAAAAATCCATTAAGGTTTACGTTTGAATACGATCTTGTTTGGTGTGGTAATCTATAAAAACCTGCTGCATTTCCTTTTCGATAGCTCAGCCCTCCAAATGCGTATAATTCGGTTCCGTAATCATCAAGTGGCAATGATAAATTTGCTGCAAAACGTCCAGCTCTTAATTCAGACTGTCCAACTCTCATATTATAGTCATCACGAATTTGCCCTCTTTCAGAAAGTTCTGCTTCGGTAAAATCTATGGGGCTTCCGTCGTTGTTTGACAACAATGAGACTAACTCATCCTGTGAAGCTGCATTGTTAATTGCATTTTTAAGTTCGGGTGTAAAATGATTAACGCCTTGTGCAAAAAACTGAGTTTGTGCGAAAGTCAATTCATCCGGATTAACTCCACTATTTACAGCAACTCTTTGTATAGCGTTATATCCATGAAATATCATACCTGTAAAAGTGCCCACTCTATTGGTTGATTTTCTAGTGTCAATATCTCCTGTGAAGTTAATATAGCCTCCGTTTTTACCTAAATCAATCCCGTAGTTAATACTTGTATTAATAGTTTCACCATCAACACCGCCTTTAAAGCTGTTTGCATTTGAAGAAAAATTCCCTCCTGCCGTAACGTTTACAGTTAGCTCATTTGTGTTCTTTTTTAATACGATATTAATGACTCCAGCAATAGCGTCAGATCCATACTGAGCAGCAGCGCCATCTCTTAGTACTTCGACACGTGATATGGAAGCAGACGGAATTGAATTTAAATCCGTCCCAACAGATCCTCTACCAACGGTACCATTAACATTTACTAATGATGAGGTGTGTCTTCTTTTTCCATTTACCAAAACCAGTACTTGATCTGGACCAAGACCTCTTAGTGATGCTGGATCAATGTGATCCGTTCCATCAGAAATAGTTTGCGTATTTGATGCAAATGAAGGCGCAACATAATTCAATATTTGGTTCAAGTTTACTCGAGGTCCTATTGCTGTTAATTCAGAAATATCAATAACATCAACTGGCACCGGAGTGTCAATGGCTGTCCTTTTTACATTTCTTGATCCAATAACAATTTCATCTAAAGAAACTCCTGAGTATAAAACAACATCTATTGTTGAATTACCATCCATTGTTACTTCTTTAGAATTAAATCCTACAAAAGAATAAATTAAAACATCGCCTTGTGTAACACTCAAAGCATAGCTACCATCAAGGTCAGAAGAAGTTCCGTTTGTGGTTCCTTTAACACTTACAGAGACTGTCGATAAAGGATCATTATAATCATCTGTTATAATTCCACTAACTTCATAAGTCTGTGCTAGTGTTGACATTGATACAAAAATCAATGCATAAAATAAGTAGTTTTTTATTTTCATAATTTTTGGGGGTTAAATTAATTTAACAAATATATATTTTTTTTTAATAAAATTGAGAAATTCGTAAAAATAATTGATTTTCTTTAAATTATATATTGCAAAAAACAAGTTATATTAATAATTTGATTTCAAAAGAAAAGTTAAAATTGAACGCTAAATTTTAGAAAAGAGGTGTCATTATAAACTGGCGGCGCCAAGTTTTTAATAGTATTCACATAAAGTTTAATAAAATTTAGGAAAACTATTCTTGGGGATTAATACCCTTCATATTGGTAAATAATTTTTAATTTACTGAACACATTGTTAAGTCATTAAAATAGCAGTTGTAGAACTACTATTTAGTCTCTTGATCAAAATCCTGAACTATTGACTCAAAAAAAAAGCCTCTCAAAATGAGAAGCTTTTTTTTTGTTTAGTGCGGGCGGGGAGACTCGAACTCCCACACCTCGCGGCACTAGATCCTAAGTCTAGCGTGTCTACCAATTCCACCACGCCCGCTAAACATACATTTAATAGGGACGCAAATATAAACAATAGTTTATAAATACAAATAGTACAGTGAACTATTTTCTAGGATGATTTTTGTAGCTTTACATTTACAAAAAAAAACTATGAATTCACTACAATCATATCATGATTCAAACAAAGATCGCTTTGTTCAAGAACTTTTCGAACTTCTTAAAATTCCGTCTGTGAGTGCGGATTCAGCCTATAGTAAAGAGGTCTTTAAAGCGGCCGACTTTGTGGCCGACAGTCTAAAAACAGCCGGCTGTGATACTGTTGAAATTTGTCAAACAAAAGGATTTCCTATCGTTTATGGCGAAAAAATGATAGATTCTAAACTCCCAACAATTCTAGTGTATGGTCATTATGATGTGCAACCTGCAGATCCTATTGAGTTGTGGGACTCCCCTGCTTTTGAACCTATCATTAAAAAAACAGAACTCCATCCTGAAGGCGCCATCTTTGCACGTGGTGCTTGTGACGACAAAGGACAAATGTATATGCATGTCAAAGCACTTGAGTTTATGACCTCAACGGATCAATTGCCTTGTAATGTCAAATTTATGATTGAAGGCGAAGAAGAAGTTGGAAGTGAAAACCTAGCTGAATTTGTCAAAAACAATGCATCCAAACTAAAAAACGATGTCATCTTAATTTCGGATACCGGAATGATTGCTAAAGACACCCCATCTATTACCACAGGACTAAGAGGATTAAGTTATGTCGAGGTCGAAGTAACAGGACCCAACAGGGATTTACACTCTGGGATTTATGGCGGTGCCGTAGCAAACCCTATTAATATATTAGCCAAGATGATCGCCTCTTTGCATGACGAAAATAATCACATTACCATCCCTGGCTTTTATGATAAGGTCGAAAACTTATCTGACGAAGAACGCTCAGAAATGGCAAAAGCACCCTTTTCATTAGAAGCCTATAAAAAATCTTTAGAAATTAATGCGGTCTATGGCGAAAAAGGCTACACAACCAACGAACGCAACTCTATCCGTCCAACACTAGATGTGAATGGTATTTGGGGTGGCTACACTGGAGAAGGTGCCAAAACTGTAATTGCGAGTAAAGCCTATGCGAAAATTTCAATGCGTCTTGTTCCTAACCAGGATTGTGAGGAGATTACACAGCTTTTTAAATCTCATTTTGAGAGCATTGCACCAAAAGGCGTATCTGTAAAAGTGACACCGCATCACGGCGGTCAAGGCTACGTAACTCCTATTGATACTATTGGATATAAAGCCGCTGCGATGGCTTACAAAAACACGTTTGGGACAGCGCCAATTCCACAACGTGGGGGCGGAAGTATTCCCATTGTAGCACTCTTTGAAAAAGAGTTAAAGAGTAAAACTATTTTGATGGGCTTTGGATTGGACAGTGACGCCATCCACTCCCCTAACGAACATTTTGGACTTTTTAACTACTTTAAAGGAATCGAAACAATTCCTTTATTTTATAAATATTTTACCGAGCTTCAGTCTTAAAGTTTAAAACAGGTTGTAAGCTACTACTTACCAATCACTATCTTTTGTGAGAAAACTTTTTCATTTTGAGTGATCCGCATAAGATACGCCTCTTTTATTATGATTCTATCGTATTAAAAAGCCCAGTGGTCTCTGCAAGGAGCCCTTTAAACTTTAATAAATTGATATGAGTTGACTTCTTAATTTTTTAGGCATATTTTTAACAACCATGGCATAGCTATGATCGATGAGTTCAAAAAGAAACTCAGGGGAAAATTGACAGTTGCTTAAATAAATTGTGTTCCAATGTCTTTTATTGGTGTGAAACCCAGAGTGAATGGCGTCATAGTCGTTGCGAAGTTCGTCAGCATAATCAGGGTCACATTTTAATGTAATGGATGGCTTGCCCTGCTCCCAAGCTTCTAAAGGACAGAGTGCATATATTTTTCCTAATACCTTATAAACCAAGGTACTTTCATCAAAAGGAAATTCTTCAGTAGTTTGTTCCTTTTTTAAACAATAGGATTGTATGACATCAATTGTAATCATCAGGGTTTTAGGCTTTCTTTATCATATAATTTGTACAAAATTGGCTTACTTGGAGAGGCATCATTTTCAAATGGCGCAATTAATATATTTAAAATATATTTCCCATCTTCTACAGAGTTTGGCACAAAAACAAGTTCTGTAATCGTCGCATCCATACGAATTTCACCGCCAATATTCCAAAAGGCTTTATGCGCTAAAAGCTGCCCATCATCCTTTTCTTTATCTACACTTGGCGTATCAACCAATAGATGTTTAACGCCCTTTTCTCGAAGGTAAATCGCCGCAGCCTCTGTAAGATATGGTGGATTTGTATGTGCATATTGTCGACTTAGTTTATCGTTGGTATTAGGTAGTGTTCGGATAACTACCGCTTCTCTTTTTTTATTGCCTATCGCATAGCGCAATTGTTTTTCGGAAATAATAAAATCGCCATTTAAAAATTCTGGAACTACAGTAATAACCTCTGCTACAAATAAAAACTGTGTTAAACAGCTATTAATTGTATGGACTTCTTTCGTAATATGTCCAACGCATTCGGTGTGTGTTCCGTGGGCGTGTGGATTAATTTCAATCGTATTAAAATTGACTGCAGCACCTTCCTTGATGCTGCCTGTCCATCCTTTCACTTTGGCTGGATATATTTTTGGTGGTGGCAGATACCATGCATTAACATTATCTTTTGAAGCGCGTAACGGGATTGAAATATCCAAGGGCTGATCGATAAATATGGTGTAGGTACGGCTGTTAGCCTGAATAATTGCTTTCATGTATTTTTATTATTTTTTAACGGTTACATCTGCCTCACTACCCCAGACAGGTTTGCTATTAGTCATTTCATTAGAAAATGATATTCAAAACATACTCGGTTCTACGTAAATTTAAATAAATTTGATTAAACTAAAAACAAATCTGATGCAATTCCGTCGGAAAGAAATTTTCCAGCATGTGTAATTTTTATATGATCATCTTCGATTTCAAGGGTGTTTGAAGTGATGAATTTTTTAGAGTCTTGAAGCAGCTGTTCTTTTATTTTAGTGCCGAAATCAGTTTCAATTTTTTCAAGTGAAATACCCCATATCGTTCGTAAGCCCGTCATTATATATTCGTTAAACCTATTTTCTACAGATAAAACTTCTGATTCAAACGGTAGTTCATCGGCTTCTAATGCTTTAATATATTTTGAATTATTGGAGATATTCCAACTTCTTTTGGCCCCATCAAAAGAGTGTGCCGAAGGCCCAACACCCATATAGGTTTTCCCTAACCAATAACTCATATTATGCCTTGAAAAAAATCCAGAATGACCAAAGCTACAGGTTTCATAGTGTGTAAGTCCTTGTTTTGAAGTTTCCTCTACTAACACTTCAAAATGTTTAGCAGATAGCTCATCATCCATTGGAGGATGGCTTCCTTTACGAATAAAATGCTCCAAGGCTGTTTTTGGCTCAACGGTGAGCGCATAACACGACAGATGTTTAATTCCGTACGCAAAAGCCGTTTGTAAATTTTGTCGCCATTGTTCAACCGTCATTGAGGGCATTCCAAACATTAAATCGATGGTAATATTATCAAAATAGGCTGTGGCAATTTCTAAACATTTTTTAGCCTCATCGGCATTGTGTGCTCTGTTCATAGCTGATAAATCAGATTCATGAAAAGACTGAATTCCGATACTTAATCGGTTAATTTTTGTGTTTGCAAGTCTTTTTATTTTTTCTAAATCGAGATCATCTGGATTGGCTTCAAGTGTGATTTCTGGAGTATCGGATACTTTATAATGTTTGTAAACCACTTGAAGAATCATGTCTAATTCCGAAACCTCCAAAACTGTTGGAGTTCCGCCTCCAAAGTAAATCGATTGAATTTCTTCAGAAATGTATTCTGATTTACGAAGCACCAGTTCATTACAAACGGCTTTGATAAATGCCGATTTGGAATTTTGATTCGTCGAAAAATGAAAATTACAATAGTGACATGCTTTTTTACAAAATGGAATGTGGATATAAATACCTGACACTAAACTATAGTTTTGGAGTTAATATTTAAATACCTTGGCATTAATAATATGTTGTAAATGGTGATTGCAATGCCATGCATAAATTGCTATACTTTGCTCTAATGATACTAGCTCGTTTCCATCCGGATGAATATACGTTTTCTTCAGTTGTACAGAGTCTAGCTGTTCTAACAAAAACACCCAACGTTGATGAATACCAACCAAAAGGGCTGTTGCACTTTTAATACTATAATTTACAGTATCGGACAACTCTGCCCACTGCGCTTCTTCGTAAGGGCGAATGGTTGGGTTGTGTTCAGTTAATGCCAATTTAAAACGGACAATACTATTCATATGGCTATCTATACAATGCCCCACAACTTGCTGAATCGTCCAGCCGTCTGGCCTGTATTTATAATTAAGTTCATTAGCTGTAAGAGACGACACTTCTTTTGTAACTAAAGAAGGAAATTGTTTAATATCTTGAATCCAGGCATTAATATGCTCTTGTTCAATTATGTTAGGGAAATTAGGTTTTCCAATAGGGTATTTGAGCGTTTCTATATCCATGGTGTTTATATTATTTTTTAACTCTACTTTCGTTTTGCTTCACAAAGGCGCTCCAACCAGTATAGCTTTTACCTCCAATCACTTTTCCTTGATTATAAAAATGACACACTGCAGCTGCTAATCCATCTGTTGAATCTAAATTTTTAGGCAATTCTTTGAGATTTAAAAGACTTTGCAGCATTTTAGCAACTTGCTCTTTACTCGCATTACCATTTCCCGTAATCGCCATTTTTATTTTTTTAGGTGAATACTCGGTAATCGAAATTTCTCTAGATAAACCGGCAGCCATCGCTACGCCTTGCGCTCTGCCAAGCTTGAGCATACTTTGCACATTTTTTCCAAAAAATGGAGCTTCAATCGCAATTTCGTCAGGGTGATAAGTATCAATCAATTCAATAGTCCGTTCAAATATAAGTTTGAGTTTCAAATAATGGTCGTCATATTTTTTAAGTAACAATTCATTCAATTGTAAAAACTCCATGGTTTTTCCTTTGACCTTAATCAGTCCAAACCCCATAATTGTGGTTCCAGGATCAATCCCTAATATAATTTTTTCTTCTGCCATTAATCAACCTTAAGTATTATTGGCAATTGAAATGCCGTTTGTACGTGTTGACTTCTTTTTATCGCTGGGTATAATTTTGGAAGCCCTTTTAAGCTGTAATTTAAAATTGAGTCTAAACCTGGTATTTGTTGATTGGTTAGTTCTTGCGCTTGAATTTCAGTAATATTTATTTCACCGCTTTTAGACACCAAAAGATCTATTCGTATTGTATCGCTAACCGTTTGAGATACAATTACGTTCTGTGTCATAAAATATTCTGAGATTTGTGTGGCAATGGTTTCTTCAAAACACTTTTTGTTACTCTGAAAATCTATAGAGTCCACACAGTTTTCAAAATTCGGATAACGATCGACTTCATTCCAATTAAAGGTTTCTAATTCCCCCAT
>Ga0102817_1000188_pt1 | contig 17735 bp, 19 predicted proteins | sample ColrivemetaGS555_FD_78193 | JGI IMG/M metagenome (GOLD analysis project Ga0102817, IMG submission 78193) | Estuarine microbial communities from the Columbia River estuary - Ebb tide non-ETM metaG S.555 | ecosystem: Environmental > Aquatic > Marine > Intertidal zone > Estuary | place: USA...
CCTCTTTGGCGACCAAACGCATGTATCTCGATGAGAACGGAGACCTTAACAACAAACGATGGAGCACCCACGGTCGGATGTCTAGCGGCGTTCCGGGTGCTGTTGATGGAATGTTTTCTTTGCACAAGCGCTTTGGGTCAAAGTCTATGGAATCCTTGATTCAGCCTGCAATTGATTTGGCAAAAAACGGATATGAACTTACTTTTTTAGGTGCAAAAATCATTAACACTACGCAAGAAGATTTTCGTGAACACAACGATTGGCCAATCCCCTACCTTCAGAAAAGCCCTTGGGAAAAAGGTGATCGTATTCTTCAACCCGAACTCGCAGAGACCCTAGTACGGATTCGTGATGAAGGTCGTAATGGGTTTTACCAAGGGAAAGTTGCCGATCAGCTTGTGGCTGAAATGCAAAAAGGAAAAGGACTGATCTCTCATGATGATCTGGCAAACTACAAAAGTGTTTGGCGCATACCGATCTTAGGCACCTATCGAAATCATAAAATCATCAGCATGCCGCCTCCCTCTAGCGGAGGTATAGCCCTACTCCAACTGCTGCAAGGAACAGAAATACATCCCATTGCAGATTGGGGTCACAATGTGTCAGAAACGGTTCATTTGATGTCTGAACTTGAACGACGTGTTTATGCAGATCGTGCAACCTATGTTGGTGACCCAGACTTTGTCGAGGTGCCTGTGGACCAACTTCTTGATTCGACCTACAATCATCAACGGTTTGCCGACATTTCGATGAAAAAAGCCACACCATCCTCTACTGTTTCGGCAGGTACGATCCCTCCTATTGAAAGTCAAGAAACCACACACCTCTCTGTTGTTGATCCCAATGGAAATGCGGTGTCAATCACTACAACGCTCAACAGTTCGTTTGGCAGTAAAGTGCTCGTCGAGGGCGCTGGGTTTTTTCTAAACAACGAAATGGATGATTTTAGCAGTAAACCTGGCGTGCCAAATCAGTTTGGACTAATTGGTGGAGACGCCAATGCGATTGCTCCCCATAAACGTATGCTGAGCTCGATGACCCCAACCATCGTAACCAAAAATGGTAAGTTAAAAATGGTAGTGGGAACACCTGGCGGCTCAACCATTATCACCAGTGTGTACCAAACCCTACTCAATGTTATTGATTTTGGTATGGGGATGCAAGAGGCTGTCAATGCGAAAAAAGTTCATCATCAATGGTATCCCGATGAAATCCGTGTGGAAACCAATGCACTCCCCCAGCCTACAATAGATCAACTGCAAGCGATGGGTCACAGTATTACGCCAACCGATAAATTGGGTCGTATGGATTGCATCCTTATCCTTCCCGATGGTCGTTTGGAAGGCGGTGCAGACCCACGAGGCGACAATACTGCTCTTGGATTTTGATTGTTAAAAACTTTGTTAATGAACGACATCCTCTAGTCGTTTGATGAGTGTACTGCTGTCGTAATTTTATAAAAAGCCAAAACGATGAATGATCGACACAATGACTTGCTGCGCATTCGTCCTCAAATCAAAAAACACCATACCTTTGACTCCATGTCAGATGAGGAGCGTTTTCAAAACGAAACCCTACGTCCAGTGTTAAAACTGCAAAACCCCTTACTCCTTGCCACGTTTGTCAATTATGCTACCAAACACAAGGGTGTATTTTTTGACATTCCAACTGACAAACAACTGGCTTATATCGAAAATGCCGTACATAAAGATCAAAAGTTTCGCAATGCTCTCAAAGGGATGATTATTGGGCAGTTTACAGTAGAAGAATACAATATCTACACCCAAAACTCTTCTCAGCTCAATAAACGGATGATGAGCTTGGTGATCACCCGTCTGCAAGACCAGTTGCAATTGTTGGTGCCGGATGTTTTGTCTAAAGTTGGCTAAATAATATTTCCTTATCTGTGTAGTTAATGGTGAATATATGCTGTTTAAAACGCAAAAGATCTATATGTGGGTGGTCTTTGGCATAGCCCTTTGGTGCGGTTTTTACCGCTTCGCCTTGGAGTTCGCCCATAACACTGTTGAATGTTTTGTTGTTTAGGATAGAACGGTATTCTTCCCCATCGATGTCTATTTCTTGTCGAATCCGCTTTAGATCGGCGGGGTTGGGATCCCAAAACCCACAAGCGAGAAAGTTATTGCCTGGAGACAAATGCAAGTAGTAGCCACCTCGATAGTGGGGCTTGGTGCGATGCCAAGTGAGTCCAAAATGAGTTTTGAAGGGTGTTTTGTCTTTGGAGAAACGCACATCTCGATAAATGCTGTCATGGGTGTTAAGCTGGTCTTTGAGCTGTTCGCCAAAGGTCTTGACTTGTTGTTCCAGGGATTTGAAATGTGATTTATGGTCAGTAAACCAGTCTCGGTTATTGTTCTTTTTTAAGTCCTTAAAAAAGGAAAAAATTTCTTTTGATAATTGCATGTTTTAAAAACACATGTTTTGATAATACATATTAAGACGTACATTTGGTCTACCCAAATTACTGAATGATAAACCTACTATATTCCTTCATTTTTTTCATCTACCTTCATTTTCTGGATCGTACGCTTTGCAAAAGCACCAAATGCTATCCCATCCAAAGTTATTTGATCATCGCCTTTCTTTTTTCGGTATTTCTCTGTTTTCTTACAGGGGTACACCTCCAGCTTTATAAACTTATCTAATTTAAATTAGAATGTAATGACTTGGTTATTAATGATTATTGTATTGTTTGCAGGATTTCAACTCAACCGTATGTTTGTAAAACTGTTTTCCGGCCCTCCTTTGGTGCGTGTTTTTTTCTCTTTGGTGAGTGTTGTTATCCTCAGCACCATTCTATTGGTAATTTTTCTTTGGAAGTGATGGTTTAGGCGCTTATTATCGGATACAAGGTGTTTTCACACATTTTAAAATTAGCTTTTTCTTGTGTATCGGAAGCTTTGGATAACCTACTTATTGACGTTTTTTCAATACCTGAGCTACATCGTCTAGCGTATGCCCCTTTGCTTGGAGTAAAATTAAATAATGAAAAAGCAAGTCTGCGCTTTCGTCTAGAAACAACGCTGTGTTATTGTCTTTAGCTTCAATAACTGTTTCTACAGCTTCCTCCCCAACTTTTTGTGCAATCTTATTGATGCCTTTATTAAAGAGACTGGCCACATAGCTTTTTTCTGTTGGATTGGTTTTGCGTTCACGAATTACGGTTTCTAGTGCGGAAAGAAAACCATAGCTAGGAGTGTTTTCTTCACCCCAACAGGAGTCGCTTCCTGTGTGACAGGTTGCGCCTTGTGGGATGGCTTGAATCAATAATGCATCTTTGTCACAGTCAACTGCCAAGGAAACAAGCGTAAGAAAATGACCGCTATCCTCCCCTTTTGTCCATAGGCGTTTTTTGCTACGGCTATAAAAAGTAACCTGCTTACTCTCTTGGGTTTTGGCAACTGCCTCTTCATTCATGTACCCAAGCATCAGGACACGTTTGGTGTTGGCGTCTTGTACAATTGCGGGAACAAGCCCGTCGGGGTGTTTGCTGTAATTGATAGTCATCGGATTGGTATTTGATGTTGACGTAATGTATTTTTTAGTTCGGGAATGCTGATTTCTTTAAAGTGAAATACACTTGCTGCCAAGGCCGCATCGGCATTTCCATCGACAAAGGTATCAATAAAGTGTTGCATAGTTCCTGCACCACCAGAAGCAATTATAGGAACGCTAACCTGACGGCTAAGTTTTTGAAGTGCTTCGTTGGCAAACCCCTGTTTTGTGCCATCGTGATCCATCGAAGTGAAAAGCAGCTCTCCTGCCCCACGAACAACGGCTTCTTTGGCCCATTCAAACAACATGCGTTCTGTGGGTACTCTTCCGCCAACCAAGTGAACCACCCATTCGTTTTTGATTTGTTTGGCATCAATAGCAACAACCACACATTGTGTTCCAAACCGATTAGCAACCTCGCTAATGAGCTCAGGACGGCGTACAGCAGCAGAGTTGATCGACACTTTGTCTGCTCCGTTGTCAAGCAAAATCGCTACATCATCAACAGCATTGATGCCCCCGCCGACCGTAAAGGGAATATCAATAGCTTGCGCCACATTTCGAACCAGTTTGGCAAGTGTTTTTCGCTTTTCCTGTGAAGCAGAGATATCTAAAAAGACCAATTCGTCTGCCCCTTCGTCAGCATAGCGTTGTGCTAGCTCAACAGGGTCGCCTGCATCGCGGAGATCAACAAAGTTCACCCCTTTTACGGTGCGACCATCTTTGATGTCTAAACAAGGAATAATACGTTTGGTTAGCATACTAGTTCTGTTCCAATTGATAGTGTTCCAATTCTTTTAATGAGATTTTACTTTCGTAAATTGCTTTTCCGATTACCGCAGCTGTACAGCCAAGTTCACGACATTGGTAAAGATCGTCAAGCGTAGTAACCCCACCCGAAGCAATAAGTGATATTCCGTCTATTTTATCGATCAATTCTTTATATAATTCCAATGAAGGGCCTTCGAGCATTCCATCCTTTGCTACATCGGTACAGAGAACATTGGTAAATCCTTTTTGCACATAATCTTGAACAAAGGTTACAACATCAAGTCCAGAATCTTTCTCCCAACCGTGTGTAGCAATCCGTCGATTTTTGGCATCTGCTCCTAGAATGAGTTTGCTAGCTCCATATTTGCTTAGCCACTCAAGAACCAATTGGTGTTCGCTCACTGCGATACTCCCAAGCGTTACCTGTACTGCTCCACAGTCAAAAGCGGTTTGTAGGTCGTTTGCCGATTTAATGCCCCCACCAAAATCAACATGCAACGAAGTTTGGGTGGCAATGGCTTCCAATACCTTTGCATTGACAATGTGTTTGGCGCGTGCGCCATCGAGGTCAACTACATGCAAATGGGTTAGTCCAGCACCCTCGAAGCGTTTGGCAACCTCAACAGGAGACTCGCTATATACTTTTTTGGTGTCATAGACGCCTTTGGTTAGACGCACACACTGACCGTTGATGATGTCAATCGCAGGAACAAGAATCATAGTTGTAAAAAGTTTTTTAATAACCGAGCACCCATCTCTCCACTTTTTTCAGGGTGGAATTGGGTGCCATAAAAATTATCTTTCGCCATAGCTGCAGCAAAGGTGGTGTCATAGACGCAGTGACCTACTGCGTTTTCATTGGATTCTGCATAAAAGCTGTGCACGAGATAAAAGTGGCTATTTGCCGGGATTTGATCAAACAGCAACCCTGTGCCATCCACTTCATTCCAGCCCATATGAGGCACGTTTAAATCCGTTGTAAAACGCACAACGTCAGTATCGAAAATACCCAAGCCTTTGGTGTCCCCTTCTTCCGAGTGGTTACACATAAGTTGCATTCCCAAACAAATACCCAATACGGGCTGTTTGAGAGCGGGGATTAATGTGTCTAGTCCAGTACTTTGAAGTTTGGTCATTGCAGAACTAGCTTCGCCCACGCCAGGAAAAATCACATGTGAAGCAGCTTTGATTTCTTCTTTGCTGCTAGTCAATATGGCAGATATACCAAGTCGTTCTAACGCAAAGCGAATGCTTTGGATGTTTCCAGCACCATAGTCAATAATAGCTACGCTCATAATTGACCTTTGGTTGAGGGTAAAATCAATTTTTCAGGATCACGCTGAATCGCAGCTTTTATGGCTTTTGCAAAGCTTTTAAAGATAGCTTCAATTTTGTGGTGTTCGTTGTGTCCTTCGGCTTTAATATTCAAATTTGCTTTGGCTCCATCAGCAAAGGACTTAAAGAAGTGAAAAAACATTTCGGTTGGCATTTTACCAATCATCTCACGTCCAAATTTTGCTTCCCACATCAGCCAAGAACGTCCGCCAAAATCAATGGCTACCTGTGCGAGACAATCGTCCATTGGCAGGCAAAATCCATAGCGTTCAATGCCCAGCTTACTTCCTAGTGCTGCGCGGAAGGCCTCTCCCAAGGCAATGGCAGTGTCTTCTATGGTGTGGTGTTCGTCAACCTCCAAATCTCCTTTGGTCGTTAGTTCAATGTCTATACCTCCGTGACGCGCCAATTGATCGAGCATGTGATCAAAAAATGCAATGCCTGTGTCTATTGTGCTCTGCCCCGTTCCGTCAAGGTTTAATACAATGGAAATGTCTGTTTCTTTGGTGGTGCGTTTGTGCACACATTCACGTTCGCCTGCCTTTAGCATACTATAAACATCACCCCAATTCGAAGTTGTAATCGCAATAGCTGTTTTGGTGGTAGCATCTGGTTCTTCGTTCAAACGATCGTCGTGCTTGAGCCAAACCCCCTGTGCACCAAGATTTACAGCGAGCTGCATATCACTCAATCGATCTCCAATCACATAGGAGTTTTCCATGTCGTAATCGTCTGATAAATACTTTTTGAGCATTCCTGTCTTTGGCTTGCGTGTTGGTGCATTATCTGCTGGTAAACTTTTGTCAATGCAGACTTCCTCAAAGATGATTCCCTCGTTCTTCATGGCGGTCATCATGTGTTCATGTATGGGCAAAAATTGATCTTCTGGAAAATGAGATGTGCCCAGCCCATCTTGATTGGTAACCATCACCAGGGTGTAATCGAGTTCTTTGGCAATGCGCCCCAAATAGGTGAACATTTCAGGATAAAATGTCAACTTATCAAAACTGTCGAGTTGGAAATCATCTGGTTCTAGAGCCAGTGTTCCATCACGATCAATAAATAGTACCTTTTTCATCTATGACAATCGGTTTAAAATGGAAATCAGTTTTTTGTTTTCTTCTGCGGTGCCAACAGAAAACCGTAGGCATTCTTCACAGCCTTGCTGGTTACTCCTATTGCGTACCACAACCCCTTCATTTACAAGCTGATGATAGCGTTTAGTTGCATCATCGACACGCACCAATAAAAAATTGGCGTCACTAGGATACACAACGTCCACAAACGATGTTGATTGAAGTTGTACCTCTAGTCGTTTTCGTTCCTCAAGAAGAAGTTGCACCTGTGCTATGTATTTTTTGCTGTTGGAGAGCTCTTCAATAGCACGTTCCTGTGTCAATGAATTGATGTTGTAGGGTGGCTTGATTTTATGGAGTATAGAAATGATATCTTTGCTCGCAACACAAATTCCAAGTCGAATACCCGCCATACCATATGCCTTGGAAAGCGTTTGCGTGACGATAAGGTTGGGATATGTAGAAAGTTGAGATACCCAGCTTTCTTGTGGGGCGAAGTCTATATATGCCTCGTCAACAACGACAATACCGGAAAAAGATTCAAGTAACTTTTGAATATCTTCAGCACGAAACGAGTTTCCGCTCGGATTGTTTGGTGAACACAAGAAAATCGCTTTTGTTTGTGGTGAAATACGTTTAATAATATCTTTTGTAACTAACTGAAAATCATCACTTAAAGACACTTCATCTAAAGTGATGCAATTGATTTCTGCTAACACCTTATACATCCCGTAAGTGGGTGGCATTGTGATGATTCTATCTGTATTTGGTGTACAAAATGCACGGAATATAAGGTCTAAGATTTCATCACTTCCATTGCCGAGGAGTAACTGCTTAGTGCCCACGCCAAGTCGATGGCCAAGAACCTTTTTAAGATTGCGTTGTTGCGGATCCGGGTATCGATTTACTCCATTGGGAAATGGATTTTCGTTTGCATCTAAATAGACATATTCCTTTTCTGTGGGGTCAAATTCATCCCTTGCCGAAGAATATGGCTTAAGATTAACGATGTGCGGCCGAACAATTTTGCGAATATCAAAACTCATGACAAATCTTTTAATCGAAGAGAAACAGCATTTTTGTGTGCAAACAAGCCTTCCGCATCAGCAAGGGTCTCAATGGTTGGTCCGAGGTCTTTTAAACCTGTTGGACTAATTTTCTGAAAGGTAATTGCCTTAAGAAAACTATCAAGATTTACCCCGCTATATTGCTTAGCGTACCCATTAGTAGGTAAGGTGTGATTAGTGCCCGAGGCATAATCGCCGGCACTTTCAGGAGTGTAATTTCCAATAAAAACTGAGCCTGCATTTGAAACACTATTGACAAAATCATCTTCTTCCGCCATACAAATGATATAGTGCTCTGGTCCATATTGATTGATAAAATCAATCGCATTTTTTTGATCTTCAAACAATATAGCAGTAGAGTTTTGCAGCGCTTTTGCAGCAATTTCACTTCTTGGGAGTGCTGGAAGTTGACCGTCAATTTCTTTTTGTACCTCTTCTATAAATGTTTTGCTTGTGCTTACTAAAACCACTTGGCTGTCCACACCGTGTTCTGCTTGTGATAAGAGGTCGGCAGCGACATAAGCGGCTATTGCGCTATCATCTGCAGCAACCAACAATTCACTTGGCCCAGCAGGCATATCAATGGACACACCATATTGGGTTGCTTTTTGTTTAGCAGCAGTAACATACTGATTGCCAGGACCCAAAATTTTATACACTTTAGGGATGCTTTCTGTGCCAAAAGTCATTCCTCCAACCGCTTGGATCCCTCCGACCTGAAAAAGACGAGTCACGCCACATTTAAAAGCTGCGTAGCGAATAGCAGGCGCAAGTAACCCCGATTCATTTGGAGGCGTACATAACACGATTTCACGACAACCAGCGATAGTTGCAGGAATGGAGAGCATTAAAATAGACGAAAATAAAGGAGCTGTTCCACCAGGGATATACAACCCAACCTTTTCAATAGGTCTCTTTTCTTGCCAACACTTTACCCCATCCTGCACGCTGACATGGACACGTTCTGTTTGTTGCGCAAGGTGAAAGGCATAAATATTGTCATAGGCTTTATCAATAGCTGACTTTAGATCCCCTGACAGTTCATTTGCGGCGTTTTGCAAGTCCGCCAAAGGAACTTCTAGAGTTTTTGGTGCATAGCCATCAAACTTGGTGCTGTACTTACGTAAAGCATCATCTCCATGCGACTGAATGTCTGTAAAGACCTCATCGACAATTGGCATAACATCGTCTAGAGAAGCAGTAGGACGCGCTGTCAACACTTCCCACTGATCGGATGATGGGTTGAAAACACTTTTCATAATACCATTTTTTCCACAGGACAAACCAATATGTCTTGTGCGCCAGCTTCCTTTAATTCATCAATAACTTTCCAAAAAGTTCCTTCGTTCACAACGGAGTGTAAAGAACTCCATCCCGGTTCGGCCAATGGCAATACCGTTGGTGATTTTAAAACAGGGAGTATCGAAGATATTTTCTCAATGCTACTATTCGGCACATTCATCAAAATATATTTTGATTGTCTCCCTTTTAGAACTGATTGGATTCGAAATTGTAGCTTCTCCAAAAGTTCATTTTTCTCAGCGTCAAGGGTGTCGCTCGCAGCAAGCACGGCTTCAGAAGTAAACAGAACCTCAACTTCTTTGAGATTGTTTTTGAATAAGGTAGATCCGCTTGAGACAATGTCACAAACCGCATCAGAAAGCCCAATATTTGGTGCAATTTCCACTGAACCGTTAATAATGTGAAGATCAGCATCTATCCCTTTTTCTTTTAAAAAGTCATTGACGGTATTCGGATAGGAAGTGGCGATTTTTTTTCCTTTCAAACTCTGAATCCCTTCGTATTTAACCTCTTTGGGGACAGCAATTGACACACGACATTTTGAAAATCCTAACTTTTCTTTGATGTTGATGTCTGCTCCTTTTTCAACCAATAGATTTTCACCAAGAATTGCGATATCAACGATGCCATCACGAAGGTACTGTGGGATATCCCCATTCCGCAAATAATATATTTCCATTGGGAAATTGCGCGCAATGGCTTTTAACTGATCTTTGCCATTGTCGATGGAGATTCCACAATCACTGAGTAACTGCAGTGAATCTTTGTTGAGTCTACCCGACTTTTGAACGGCGATATGTAACTTTTTTTTCACGATTTCAATATTTTTGTAACAAAAAAACCCGTTTGAATCTCAAACGGGTTTTGAATACATAAACACATCCAAATCAACTCGTTTGAGCGAAGTAAGTATTGTGATGGATATGTGTGTTTTTTTTCATTTCAATTGCAAATATCAAACAAAATTTTGAAAAATTTACTATTGATTGCCCAAAATTATAGGCAACCCTTCACTACCGCTCCCGATGACAACAACCTTAGAATTGTTAGATTCAGCCAGCTTTACCGTTGCTTCAATACCTTTCTCTAAGAGAATGTTACGTGTCAAGGAAGCATTTAATATACGGTTTGCGAGGGCTTTACCTTCGGCTTCAATACGAACTTTTTCAGCTTCTTGCTTTGCTTTCTCTAAACGAAACTCATATTCAAGTGCTTCTTGCTCTTGGGTGAGTTTACGTTGGATCGCCTCTTTAATTGAAGGAGGAAGTGTTACGTCACGCACAAGAACAGAGTTAATCTGTACAAATTGAGGTTCTACTTTCTTTTTTGTTTCCTCATAGATTTCGTTTTGGATCGCATCACGCTTTGTTGAATATAATTGCTCTGGTGTATAGCGCCCAATAACGGATCGTGCAACTGCTCTAATTTCAGGAACGATCACGATATTTAGGTAATCCTCTCCTTTTGTCTGGTGCAAGGATCCCAAAACATCAATTTTTGGTTGATATAACACAGATACGTCGAGTGAAATCTCAAGTCCGTTTGAAGATAAGACCCGCATTCCGCTTTCAAATTCTTCTTGTTGCTTGACGTTATAGATATAAACCTTGTTCCAAGGTGCTATAATGTGAAACCCTTCTCCAAGAGCGGGTTTGTCTGTTACGGTTCCCCCACTAAATCGATTCCAAACGACACCTGCTTCACCGTATCCGATGTTTACAGCTGATTTGAATAGAAAAATTAAGGCAATAAAGCCCAAAACGACTAACGGAAGTCCAAGTTTAGGTACTGTTTTCATATTTATTATTTAAAAATTAAGTAAGCATTCCTCCATCTACATGAATTACCTGTCCAGTGATGTAACTTGACAAGTCTGAAGCTAAAAATACACATGCATTGGCTACATCGTCAGGAGTTCCGCCTCTTTTGAGGGGGATTCCTGCTCGCCATCCAGCAACAACATCTTCAGATAGTTTTGCTGTCATTTCGGTTTCTATAAAACCAGGTGCGATAACATTACAACGAATATTTCGTGAACCTAGTTCAAGGGCAATTGACTTCGAAAAACCAATAATCCCCGCTTTTGATGCTGCATAGTTAGACTGTCCAGCATTTCCTTTTACGCCAACAACAGAGCTCATATTTATAATACTTCCACTACGTTGTTTGAGCATGGTGCGTTGTACTGCTTTTGTGAGGTTAAAAACCGATTTTAGGTTGACTTCAATCACTTTATCAAAATCATCTTCTGTAATACGCATCAACAGGTTGTCCTTGGTAATCCCTGCGTTGTTGATGAGTACATCGATTGATGTAAAGTCAGTGAGAACTTGAGATGCTAGTTCTTGGGCTTGTTCAAAGTCAGCTGCATTTGACTGATAGCCCTTTGCAGACACGCCAAAATCGTGCAATTCTCTTTCGAGTGCATTGGCAGCATCTATAGATGAACTATATGTAAAAGCAACATTGGCACCGTGTTTTGCAAACACATGGGCAATACCTCGTCCAATACCACGACTAGCGCCAGTAATTAATACGTTTTTGTTTTCGAGTAATTTCATAAACTTACTTTAGGATTTGAGCGACTTTTTTTCCGATTTCAGCAGGTGAATTTACCACATGAATTCCACAGTCTACCATGATTTTTTTCTTGGCTTCTGCAGTGTCCTCAGTACCACCTACAATTGCTCCAGCATGTCCCATTGTTCTTCCCTTTGGTGCAGTTTCCCCAGCAATAAAACCTACAACTGGTTTAGGATTGCCTTGTTCGTGTAACCAACGAGCAGCATCTGCTTCGAGTTGTCCTCCGATTTCACCAATCATGACAATACACTCGGTTTCTTCATCATTGATAAGAAGTTCAACAGCATCTTTGGTAGTCGTTCCAATGATTGGATCCCCACCAATACCAATGGCAGTTGTTATGCCTAAGCCTTCTTTGACGACTTGGTCGGCAGCCTCGTAGGTCAATGTTCCAGATTTGGAAACAATGCCAACTTTTCCCTTTTTAAACACAAAGCCTGGCATGATACCAACTTTGGCTTCTCCAGGAGTGATAACACCTGGACAGTTGGGTCCAACCAGTCGAGCATTTTTTTCTTTGACGTAAGCAGCAGCTTTGATCATGTCTCCAACAGGGATTCCCTCCGTGATAGCGACAATAACTTTGATTCCTGCATCTGCGGCTTCCATAATTGCGTCCGCAGCAAAAGCAGGCGGCACAAAGATAATGCTCGTATCGGCGTTTACAGTATCTACGGCTTGTTTTACAGTGTTAAAAACGGGCTTATCGAGATGGGACTGTCCGCCTTTTCCCGGCGTTACACCTCCAACGACTTGAGACCCGTATTCAATCATTTGTTGGGCGTGGAAAGTTCCCTCACTCCCTGTAAATCCCTGCACGATGATTTTTGAATCTTTATTTACAAGTACGCTCATTTTTATTCTTTAATTCGTTCGATGTATGTTGCTTTTTCAGTGTCAACTTTGATTTTGTCCCCCTCATTAATAAACAAAGGAACATTTATTTTCGCCCCTGTTTCTAAGGTAGCGGGTTTTGTTGCGTTTGTTGCTGTGTTTCCCTTAACGCCAGGTTCACTGTGCGTTACTTCTAAAACTACACTTGATGGCATATCAACAGACAACGGTATTCCATCATCTGCATTGGTCATCACAGTAACAAGTTCTCCTTCTTTCATCAAATCAGGTGCATCCAAAATGTCTTTCTGTAGCTCTATTTGGTTGTAATCATCAGTGTTCATAAAATGATAAGTACCTGCATCATTATATAGAAACTGGAATTTACGAGTTTCTACACGTACATCATCAATTTTATGTCCTGCTGAAAACGTGTTATCAATCACCTTTCCAGAAGTCACACTTTTGAGTTTAGTGCGTACAAAAGCTGGACCTTTTCCTGGTTTAACATGTAAAAATTCAATGACTTTAAAAATGTCGTTGTTATATCGAATGCAAAGCCCCTTTCTAATATCTGATGTAGAAGTCATAATTTTTTATGATGATTGTGAGTATCCTTTCATGATACCTCGTTGTGAATTGCGAATAAATTGTAAAATCTCATCTCTTTCAGATGACACTTCCATCTCCGCTTCAATAATTTGAACAGCTTGTGTGTTGTTAAAGTTTTTTTGATAGAGAATTCGATAGATGTTTTGAATCTCTCTAATTTTTTCACTGGTAAATCCACGACGTCGTAATCCAACAGAATTGATTCCGACATACGAAATCGGCTCACGAGCAGCCTTTACAAATGGAGGGACGTCTTTACGCACTAACGAACCGCCAGCGATAAAAGAGTGACTCCCAATCGAACAAAATTGATGTATAGCAGTCATACCCGCCAATATCACATGGTCGCCAACAGTAATGTGGCCAGCTAAAGTGCTGTTGTTAGAAAAAATACAATGATCACCTACAATGCAATCGTGTGCAATGTGAGAGTATGCCATAATCAAAGCATTTTTCCCGATGGCTGTTTTACCACGAGAAGAAGTTCCTCTGTTTATCGTAACACACTCACGAATTGTGGTGTTGTCACCAATCTCTGCAGTTGATGCTTCCCCATTAAATTTAAGATCCTGTGGAACGGCAGCAATGACTGAACCAGGAAAAATAGAACAGTTTTTCCCAATTCGAGCACCTTCCATGATGGTTACATTCGAACCAATCCATGTACCTTCGCCGATTTCTACATCCTTGTTGATCGTTGTAAATGGTTCAATAACTACATTTTTGGCAATGATTGCTCTAGGATGAACGTATGCTAACGGTTGGTTCATATTTTAACTTGTTTTTTTTTAACTATTTGCGCCATCATTTGCGCCTCTGTTGTCAATCGACCACGACTATAAGCGTAGGCTTGCATATGACAAATCCCTCTTCGTATGGGTGATAACAATTCAAGTTTAAAGACTAGGGTGTCTCCTGGCACAACGGGGTGTTTAAACCTTGCGTTTTCGATTTTCATAAAGAAAGTCAGGTAATTTTCTGGATCAGGGACAGAATTAAGAACTAGTACGCCGCCAGCTTGTGCCATCGCTTCAATTTGAAGAACACCAGGCATGACCGGTTGGCCAGGAAAATGTCCTTGAAAGAAAGGTTCATTCATTGTTACGCTTTTAACAGCAACAACGTGCTTGTCACTAATCTCAAGAACCTTGTCAACCAATAAGAAAGGAGGTCTATGCGGAAGGATATCCATGATTTGATTGACGTCCAAGGCTGGTTGAGCGTTCAAGTTATATTGTGGCACATGATTTCGCTTTTCGTCTTTGATGATTTTCGCCATCTTTTTAGCAAACTGCGTATTGATGTAGTGACCTGGTTTCGTTGCAATGACCTTTCCTTTGATCCTTGTTCCAATCAATGCCAAATCGCCAACAACATCTAATAATTTGTGGCGTGCTGCTTCGTTGGGATAGTGAAGATTCAGATTGTCTAAGATCCCATTTGAATTCACTGAGATGGACTTCTTATTGAATGCTTTGCATAAACGATCCATTGTTTCCTCCGAGAGTTCTTTGTCAACGTATACAATGGCATTGTTGAGGTCCCCTCCTTTGATCAGGCCGTTCTCTAAAAGCATTTCGAGTTCGTGAAGGAAGCTAAAAGTACGTGCATTAGCAAAGTTCTTTTTAAATTCACTGAGGTCCTTCAATGTGGCATTTTGAGTACCCAGTACTTTTGTGCCAAAGTCAACCATTGTCGTTACCTGATAATTGTCAGCAGGTAACAAGGTGATTTCACTGCCTGTCTCCTCATCAGTGTATGATATGTTTTCATTTACAACGTATTCGTCTCTGTTAGCTTCTAGCTCTTTGAGACCCGCTTTTTCAAGTGCCTCAACAAAAAACTTGGAAGAGCCGTCCATAATTGGGGGTTCAGAGGAGTTGAGTTCAATAATAACATTGTCGATTTCACATCCAACGAGAGCAGCAAGTACATGCTCGCCGGTGTGAATGGTAACGCCATTTTTTTGCAAGGTTGTTCCTCGTTTGGTATCCACCACGTGTTGCACTAACGCTTCAATAATAGGGCTCCCTTCCAAGTCAATACGCTGAAAAGCATATCCGTGATTGGCAGGAGCTGGTTTAAAAGTCATCTTCACTTCTTCTCCTGTGTGAATTCCAACACCTTTTAAAGTAATTGAATTCGCTATAGTCGTCTGATTAGCCATCTTTTATAATTTTTTTATCGAGTTTGTGTAAGGTGTCCATGTGTTTGGGTAAATTTTTAAAGTGAACATAGGATTTGTTGTAATTGTAATAATCAATAGCAGGCATTCCCATCACTTTTTCATCATTTTTTAGATTGCGCAACACGCCAGATTTTGCTTGAACATGTACGCGATCACCAATTTTCAAATGACCGCCAATGCCAACTTGTCCTCCAATGACGCAATGGCTACCTACTTTGGTTGATCCGGCAACACCAGATTGTGCTGCAATAACGGTATGAGCTCCGATTTCAACATTGTGAGCAACTTGAATCAAGTTGTCGAGCTTCACGCCTTTACGAATGATCGTAAATCCTAAGGTCGCACGGTCAATAGTTGTGTTTGCTCCGATTTCAACATCATCTTCGATGAGTACAGAGCCAGTTTGTGGAATTTTAATATATGATCCATCCGTTGTTGGACTAAATCCAAAGCCGTCAGCGCCAACAACAACATTGTTGTGAATAATGCAATTTGCGCCAATTTGAGATTTTGCTAAAATTTTAGTTCCAGAGAAAATTACTGTATTGTCACCAATAATCACATCGGACTCTATGCATACATTGGCATGAATCTTAACATTCGAGCCTAATGTAACATTTGCTTCTATTGAACTGAAGGGTCCAACAAACAAACCTTCTCCATGGGTGAGGGACTCGTCGATTACCGTTTGCTTATGAATGCCGTTTCTTTTCTTACCAGCAACGTTAAAATGCGTTAACATTTTTGTGAACGATTGATACGGATCATTGACCTTGATGAGTGTGGTTTTGATTTCTTTGTCAGTAGAAAAACTTGTACTTACCAAAGTAATGGTTGCTTTTGTAGTATACACATGAGGGGTGTATTTAGGATTGGCTAAAAAAGCCAGGGCACCCTTTTTGGCATCTTCAATTTTCGCCACAAACGAAACAGAGGCTTTCGGATCACCTTCTATAGAACCATCAAGGATTTCAGCTATCTGGTAGGCAGTATATTCCATCGCTGCAAAAGTAACAAAAATGAGTGATTATTTCGGGTAACAACAGTAATACTTGGTAACTGGTTTAGTTAGCATTTTTAAATTGGACTCGTCTGATCCAGCTAACAGCTCATTTTCTTTGCCTTTTTTATCTACTAAAATGATAGGGGATTGTTCCATACTATATGCCATGTTCTCCATTTTTCCATCAAAAACAAAGTATGTTAATTCATTGGCATTATACCCTGTCTTTGCAGATATTTCCTCTTTTTTTGCTTCAATAAAATCAGACTCATATCGAGTGTTACTTACTTTGATTTTAGGTAAGCGTCGAGTTATAATCATCGTACAAAGTGATGAAAAGACATTGTCTTGGTGTTGTACACCTGCTTTTATCATGGCGTACACATCCACATCATCAAGCGAAGCATAATATTCAATAGCTTTTTCAGAATCCGGCTCGGCCGTCGTGTTGTTTAAAAAATAAACCAGTTCTTTAGAAGCATCAACGGACTCCCCGTTGAGTATAAGTTCACGAGCACGTAACAGGACTCGTTTTAAGACTTCTTCTGCCACAAAACTTGTTTTGTGTAGATAAACAGACCAGTACATGAGCCTGCGAGCAAGAAGAAATTTTTCAATAGAATACATCCCCTTTTGTTCAACTACCAAATGCTCATTTTGAACCCGAAGCATTGCTACTATGCGGTCAGTGTTAATGTTTCCCTCTGTCACACCCGAATAAAAACTGTCTCTTTTGAGATAGTCTAATCGGTCCATATCGAGTTGAGATGAAATGAGTTGGTTGAAAAAGGGTCTTTTATATTTCCCTTCAAACATTTCAATAGCTAGTGTGATCTTTCCATTGTATTTCTTGTTTAAGGTATTCATAAGAACAAGCGACCACTGTTCATGTGAAATTCCTTTTATTAATACGCCTTCGAGTGCATGAGAAAAAGGGCCATGCCCTAAGTCATGTAAAAGAATGGCAATCAAGGAAGCTTCTTTTTCGTCTTTGGAAATTAAAGTGCCTTTTTTTTCAAGAATTTCGAGTGTTTTTTGCATCAGATGCATGGCGCCTAAAGCATGAGCGAAACGATTGTGTGTTGCTCCATTAAACACATAGTGAGAAAGTCCCATTTGTTGAATGCGTCGAAGCCGCTGAACAACAGTCTCTTGGATAATTGAAGAAATTAACGGAGATGGAATTGAAATAAAACCGTAAATTGGATCGTTATAATTCTTGAGTCTCAATGAAATAGAATTTACACAAATATACGAATATGAAGCCGATACAGGTTCTTTGGGTTGACGACGAAATCAACCTTTTAAAGCCACACATTCAATTCCTTGAAGAAAAAGGATACACCGTTAGTCCATGCACAAATGGTCCTGATGCATTGGAATTGATCAAAACAAAAGTTTTTGACATTGTTCTTCTCGATGAAAACATGCCTGGTATGGATGGCTTA
>Ga0102817_1000200_pt1 | contig 17239 bp, 10 predicted proteins | sample ColrivemetaGS555_FD_78193 | JGI IMG/M metagenome (GOLD analysis project Ga0102817, IMG submission 78193) | Estuarine microbial communities from the Columbia River estuary - Ebb tide non-ETM metaG S.555 | ecosystem: Environmental > Aquatic > Marine > Intertidal zone > Estuary | place: USA...
TGTGTATAAATACCAGGCTTACCAGTTAATGGTACTTTATTTAATGTAAATAATTCATCATAATTAAATGTATAAGGAATACCATATTTACTCATCCATCCTGTTACTATTTGTCTTATATTATTAATTTGAGCATTTGAATATTTTTCATAATATTGGTATCCTTTATATTCTGTAAAACGACCATTTTTATCTACTGGTCTTGCTACCTTAGATAATGGGAGATTTTGTTTAAACCATGTTTGGTATGTACCATTTGATTGTTTCTTTAATCCTCCAGCTGCTTGTAATTCAATACCTAAACTTACTTTATTTAAATTTTGGTAAGAAACCCCGAATTTTTTAAATGTAGATCCAGGTAATCCTAAATGGTTAGCCCATGCTTCATCTACAAATAATTGTTCTTTTTCTCCTGCATTGTTTGTTATATAATGAGTAGCAACATGATCAGTTCTATTATTCCAACCATGAACTGTATTTTTAATATTCTGTCTTCCTGCTGTGTGGTGGAGATAAATTTGTGTTTTATTTGTAGGCCCATCATAATAAATTTTATTTAATGGGTAACCACTAGTTATAGTACCATTTGGGTCTGGTGTGTATGTTCCTTCATCTGTTACTGGGGCTGAAGTTGATGTTGATGAATTACTTGAACCTGCAGTTCCTGTTGTACTAGTATTTTGTGGAGGATTTGATTGGTTTTTACCTATAGGTCCCATTATAGGTTTTGTCATAGTTTCAATGCTAGTTTCCCACCCACCAACATCTACTTTATGGCTATAACTTTTAATGATTAATTGAACATTATCACTTTTGTAGGTATAAGGTAAAACTTTTCCATCTGTTTTAAAAGATTGAAAAATTCTCATACCTGATATTCCATGCATGGTTAAACCTAAATTAAATGGTAAAAAAAATGGTGCTGCTGCTGTTGCTTTACCATCAGGTGTTGTTTTTCCAGATGCCTTATGTCCCATAACTGCATTACAGTAATCACTTTGTATATTTTTTAAAGTGCTAACATACTCAGATGTAAATTCAAAATCTTCATATACTTCATATAAAACTTCTGAAACTTTATCACTAAAAATAGTACCAATTGGGTCTGGGTCTGGGGTAAATGTATTTTTTTTCTCTGGGGGATCTTTAACTGCATCTCCTTCTTTAACTTGTTTTTTAATTGGAGTTATTCTGTCAATTAAACCATAATTATATGATGAAAACGAACCTGCATTAGTTCCATTTGTATTCCCATTATTTTGAGCTCCTATTGATATTTGAGCTGCAAATTTATCAGTTAATTCTGCTTTTAAACTTAAATCAGTAATAAAACATCCTTGTCCTGGGGTTAACCCAAAAGTATTTATAGTAGTTAAATTAGGTTGGGTTTTGTCAGTTTCTTTGTCATTAAAAGGAACTTGATTTACAATATCAATCATATGAGTATTTTCATTAAATAATACTCTAAAATTATTTATACCTCCTAAAGCCTCATTTATTCCTGATAATATTCCCTGGAGGAATGAAAGGACTGATATACTTTGGTCTTCTTTATCTTTATTATTTTTTAATATACTCGCTATAAAATTAATGTCTAAATATACACATGCTAATCTACCTTTTTCAGGTTCACCTTCTACTGCAAATTTTGCAATTTCAGGAACTGCCATTGCTTTAACAAAATCATAATTACCTATTTTTTCTTGTCTTTGAAATGCACCATCTGATACATCTTTATTAATCACTGTTGGAGGGATAACACATATATTAGGATCTGCAGAAAAATGACCAGGAAAGGTTTTTACTAAAATACTATCTTCATCTAAATTTTGAAAATTCATATTTAGGTAAGTTAATGGGATATTATTAGAATCTACAAGATTACAATTAGTTAATAATAAAGCCATTAAATGTCCAAAAGTAATATATGTTTGGGGGGTATATGTACTTGAAGTTGAACCTGTTGCATTTTTAACAGACATAGTACCACCCTTTATTGTAATTCCCTTTTTATTATATTTAAAACTTGTGAATATCCTTTGTGGGTTATTTTGATCTTTTTTAGGGTTATATGTTCCTATTGAACCATCATTATTTATAATTGAAAAATTAGGGGTTGGAAAATCTGGGATAATAGCCTCTGCTATTTTTATATTAGCAAAAGGACTTGAGAAAAAATTTACAAAATTAGCCCAAGCTCCATAACCAGTATTAATTCCTTGAGCTATTTGTTGTGTCATATATACTCTATATAAAGCATAATTTAAACTTGAAGCTATAGCTTCTGATACTATTACTACTCCATCTTCACCTGCAGCTTCTCTTTGTTCTTCGTTAGCGGCTTGACCGGATTCTGCTTTTAATTGTAATTGATTGTTGGGAGCTGTATTCAGTTTTAACGAATTAATTACATCACCACATCCTACTAAATTACAAGTTATATCATAGGTTCCATCAGGATTAAATTTCCAATTAAATTTAGAAATTTTCATAAAATTACCTTCATAATTTCCACACCATTTTTGTTTTTCTTTTGCAATTTCAGATGCTATTTTATATTGTGGTAAAGAACCTTCCCACATTTTATTAAAAGGAGATGTTGTTGCATATTCACCTTGACCTGCATATTGAGTATTTCCAAAATTATCTAAAAAAGTAGTATGTCCAAATTCTAATAATACAGTATACCCAGGTCTTTGAAATAATACATCTATTAGTTGGAATTGGAATTGACTATATGCCTTTATTTGTACTGATGCCTTAGATAGGGCACCATCATTTTGGTAACTAAAAGAAACTGATGTTATTCCAGGCATAGGAACTGGACCTTGTCCATCTTGCAATGTTACAGAAGAACCAAATCCATAAGTACCTCCAAAAATATTACCAGTATTTACTGTACTATTAGAGTTAAATGCTTTATCATTTAAACCTGAATATTGATTTCCTGCTACAGGTATTGTTGCTGATGGGTTGGGCACAGCCATTACTCCATTATGTAGCACAAAATTTTTAGCTAATCCACTACCCTCAAAAGAATTAATATAACTAGAAAATTCATCTTGGGACTTAAAAAGATCTAATACTGTTTTAGTACTTTTAGGTACTGAGGATTCTTTTTTCTCTGTTTCGTTATATTGAACTAAGTCAACAGAACTAGCCATTCTAATCCAAGGTGATGAGTTTAAAAAAGGGGAAATAGAATCCGTATTTGCTGATGATATATTTCTTTTATTATCTACTAAACCTGATCCTAAAGTTCTTTGTCGAACTTCTACTTGTTTTTTCATCCAATCGGAAAATCCTTCGCCTATTATACTCATTACTGTGCATTTAATAAATTATAACTTTGTAATACACCAACTATGTCAGTTGGGATTCTTAATTGAGTACCTGGGGGTATATTAATAGAACCTAAATTAAGTTTATTAGGATTTGCAATAGCTATTATCCAATATAAAGTAATATCTTGGTAAAATTGATTTGATAATAGATCTAATCTATCACCAAAATCTGTTATAACATAAATATCATTTTCACTTAATGGAATTTCTGGGTATTTTGTGGTAGCATAATATTGAGTACCTACAGTAACATCTGCCCCATAACTAATATTTTTTAAAATTTCTATATTTGAATATCTATCCATTTTTAATAGTTTGTATTTCCTCCATTACTAAGTGCTATATAAGGAGTATTCCCTAAATCATTTGGGTTTCCAATTCGAGGTACAAATTCTTGTATTGGTTGGAATGTAAATCCTGTTACTTCTATCATATGTGGTAATTCTTTAACACTACTATCTAATCCTCCATTACTATCTAACCCTATTTCCCATGTACTTGATTGAGGTATAGTATACGTAAGAGATTTAATGAATCCAAGCTGATTGAATAAATAACCACCAACTGTTATTCTTGATAAATTACCTTGCATAAACCCACCACCTGAATAGGTTGGGGCCAAACCTGAGGCTAAAAAGTTTAGTTTTTTATACATTGGAATTAATTCTGGTTTTGAAGTAGCATACACTTTAAATCCCATACTAATACTTCTACCAAATCCTTTATAATTGTAAAATTTATCAGCTCTTCCCGCATATTGAGTTTCACCCCAATCTGCAGTGTAGGCATCTTCAAAAGAATCAATATAAGCTCTAAAATTCATAAAATTAGAAGTTCCACTATTATTATTATTAATATAACCAATACTAAATTTTACTAAATCGTTTTTTTCTCCAGCATGAGTAGCTTGGGCTCCACTATAAATTGGGGAAGCTGTTATTTTATCTAATGCTTGTTGACCTCCTACAGAATAATTCTGAATATTTCTTCTAGCACCTGGGTCACCAACATTAGTTCTTATATCTATTCTTTTTGCACTATAATCTCCATTAAACCTAGATAATACTTTTTTAGTTGAGTCAGCGGGAAGATCTAATTCTAATATATCTTCTCTAAAATCTCTTATTGCTTGAGTTTGGGGGTGTAAGTCACTCTCGGTTAATGATTCAAAATCACCTTGAGTCCATGTAGCAACTCCATTTCCTGTTTCCTTTATAAATTCTACATTAGTTTCAATAGCATCTGATGCGTCTTGACCAAATGCAATGCCATTATTATAAACACTTTGCCCAACTCCAGCATTTATTGAAAAATTAACTTGCATTGTGCCTACTACATTATTTAACTGATTAAAACCATTAGAAATAGGAGCTAATAGAGGTATAGGTAAATCTCTAAAATCTGTTAATGGGGATGATGCATCTTGTGTGCTGGTGAATTGAATATTTTTATATCGATTAGTAACTTCTACAGCATTACTGTTAAATTTTAAAGCTGTTGATCCTGCTCCTACTGTTGTAGAGTTATGACTAGGTTCATTCCATGCAACCCCACTATCACTAGTTACATCAGGATCTAATGTATTTCCACTTTCACCTAATAACTCAGCGTAATTAGTAGGACCCGTAGGGGTTTTTAATTGTACTGATGGGTTAATCCAATCTTCAGTAGTTTGATTTTTAGATGATGTAGTTACCCCACCACTAAAAAATTCTAATGACCCTGATTTGTATACTTGGTTTATTGAGGTATTTACCCAGGTTTTATCACTATCACTGCTAAGGTCATCAGCATAAGCACCATTATTACCTCCAAACCCAACAATATTTGTATAGTTAGTACCTTGAGGGTTTTTAAAATCAGAGGCTTCAGTGTCACTTAAACTTTTAGAATTTGCTAATAAAAAATCAGGGGATGTATTAGGTTCTAATGACCCGGATTCATATATCTGATTTATTGAGGTATTTACCCAGGTTTTATCACCATCACTACTAAGATCATCGGTATAGTTACCATTATTACCCCCAAATCCAGCAATGTCTACATAATTAGTACCTTGAGGGTTTGTAAAATCAGAGGCTTCAGTATCACTTAATTTTTTTGATTTAGATGCAGTTATAAAAGGTAAATTAGGTTCTAATGTTTTTGCCTTGTACACCCTTTGTCCTGATAGATTATCCCAGGTTATTCCTCCATCATTAGTAATATTAGCATCAAAATCATCACCAGCATTTAATAGTTGTTTATAGTCTGTTTTTCCAAGTGGTTCTTTATTTGAAAAAGTGCTTAAAATTATATCATCTGATGTTAAAACACTTTTTTTAGTACCCTCAATAAAGAAAGTATAATTATCTACATATAGGGGATTATTAATACCTGTCCTATTCTGACCTAGACTTATAGTAGAAAATTTAATATTAGTATTACCTATTCCTAAATGTGCCCCAGGTCCTCCTGAATATGATAGTATATTAGGGTCTGGTGATTTTAATAGTATTTTATCATCGTAAAGCCCAGATAAAGGAGATGTAAGACCTCCTAATAATCTTTCTCCATTACCACTAATACCTAAAATTGCACTTTCATATCTAACTAATCCACCAGATGCTAACTGTTTTGCTAAAGATGGGTTTTGATCTCCGGGTGAAAAAGGATTTAAACCAAATGTATTAGTATGAGTACCACTATATCCTAATCCTGTTTGAGCTATAGTAGATGTAGGTAAATATGCACCTTGGTTAATATTACCTCCTGCATATCCTGCTCCTTGAGCAGCTATTGTTTTTGGAGCCATCCTAGATAGGAGGTTCATTTTTGCAGTAAATAGAAGACCTTGGGGAGTATCTAAAAATAATTTAGTAGTCCTTATAGCATCATCTACTGCTCTAATAGGGGCTAAAACACCACCTCTTAAAATAAAATCTGGCCCTCCGTCTGAAATAACAGCGGGTTTCCTATCATCTGGAATTTCTTTTTTTACAAATGGTTGGTTACTTGAACCACCATCAGGTCTATCATTTCCAAATTTTAAGGACTTTAGATCAGTTTTAAAGTCTAGTAATGGCATTCACTAAAAACTTCTTCCTTCTGGGAGATTGTTTTTATATGCTCCTTTAGAAAAAGTTGAATTAATAGCAGGTACTCCTCCATCTGAGTTTGAAGATGCAGGTGGTACACCATTTAAATCTAATCCTGATGGTTGAGGTAATTGGTTAATTACACCATCATCATAGGCGTTAAAAGCATCATTTACTTCACCTGTAAAAGCTCCATCTACAGAATAACCTGCTTGGTTTCCAAAAGCATGTAATTTTGATTGTTGGGTTGCACCCACATTAATTTGACCATCTCCACCTGATAATTTGGTAAAACCTGATCCTTCACTTGTTAATTTATTTAATAATCCAGACATAATATTTGTTTTAATGTTTATTATAAATATTAACCAATTTTAGAACTCGCCATAGATACTGTTTTTCCTACGACTGCCCCATCCATGATAACATCTCCACCAGCTTCTACAACTGATATTAATTTAAGAATGTTATTATTTACTTGGTCTAATTTTTCAGATAGTGCAGAATCCTGGTTTCCATTATCTGTTTCTTCAGCTCCTCCAAATATTGAACCTAACCCTCCTGAAACTGCTCCTAAAGCGGTTAATGCTAATAAAGTAGGCATAGCTAATAATCCAGCTAATGACATTGCTCCTAATCCAGCTGCAATACTTATTAAACCTGCTCCTACTCCAAATAGTCCAGAACCTAATACAGCTAATTGTGAAAGAGAATCTATTTGGTCTGTGAATCCAGAACCTGCTAACATCCCAAATGCCATTGCAGCTGGTATTATGGCTAAACCTAATGCTGCTATTGCTAATGACCCTGCTAAAATAAAAGGTGCTATAAATCCTAAACCTGCTGCCGCTAACGCTAATAAAGGTAATGCTATAGAAAATGCAATCATACTGTTTACATCTACACCAGATATTAAATTAAATGCAAATGCTGCTGGGATTAATGCTAAACCTAATATTCCTAATGCTAGTGCTCCTTGAATTATTAGACTACTAAAACTACCTAATAAGGCTGCAGTAGTTCCAAAAATTGCTAATGAACCCGCAAATGCTATCATTTGTGTAGGATCTACATCTTTAATCATCATTAAAGCTAATGCAAAAGAACCTGCAACTGCCAAACCAGCAATCCCTAATGCAAGCGATCCCTGAATAATTTTACCAAAATTATCCCCAAAAAACATTAAACCTTTTCCTAATCCTTTAAATCCAGCTTCAGCTAGAGGCCCAACTGCAGAAATTGCTAAAATTGCTACTACTCCAGGAAGCATAGCAGCAAGCCCTAAAGCTATTGGTATTAAAGCTAAACCACCTAACATTGCTTGACCATCTATTTCTTTTAAACCATCTGCGATTCCTACTAGTCCTTCTTTAAATCCTTCACCATCTACTTTTGATATTAAATAAGCACCTACTGATCCGGGGATCATAGCAGTAAGACCAATTGCTGCTGGTATAAGAGCAAGAGCACCTCCAACAACTTCCATACTTGCCATAGATTTTAATCCTTCTGATAGTCCCTTTAAAAACTCCTTAACTCCTTTACCTGCATCTCCATCTATTCCTTTTGACTTATCTGCAGAATCCGAAATATCATCTACTTTATCTTTAAATTTATCTGTAATTTTATCTTTTAAACCTGAAATTTTATCTTTTGCACCTGAAGCTTCCCCATCAGTACCTTTAAATGCACCTGTTAATGAATTTCCATATTTTTTAGCGGAGGAGATTAATCCTTTAAATCCACCTTCACTTTTATTAAAAAACCCCATCATAGATTTACCTGCACCTTGAATACCACTAAATGCTTTGCCCATTTTACCAAATATGCTTGTAAGACCACCTAGTTTAGTTACTAAAGCAACACCCATTAAGGCATAAATTACCTTAGAATTTGATACTATTTTAGCAATAAATCCAATTATAGGAGCAAATGCTTGGCCTATTTTAGCTATAGATTGTGCTATTTGCTCTTGTGCCATTCTGTTCTTTTGGGATTCAAGAGTTTGTTTTTGAGCAGCATTTAAAGAATCTTCATTTAAACCAGCTTTTAAGTCTTCTTGTAACAACATTCCAGCTAATTCATCACTAGTCATGCCCATAGCTTTTGCTGTAGCTTCTTGTTGAATGCGATTCATTTTAGCAAAATCTGCTGATGTTCCTATTTGTTTACTCATTTCTTTAGCTACTGTAGCTAAATCATTAGTTAAAGCAGCTTCTCTTGCTTTTTCTAAGTTAAGACTCTTTCCAGTTAATAACTCAGCTTCCATTTCTGCTGATATTGACTGTTCAAAATTAAGTAAACTTCCTGCTATTTTATCTACTTGCTCTAGGCTCATTCCTATACCAGCAGCGGCTGATGCAGCTTCTGTTAATTTTCCAGGCATGCCCGCAAATTTAGTTAATACACCTTGTGATGTATTAGCAATGTCATCTAGTACTTTTCTACTATTTATAGCAGCACCATTTTGTTTATTAAAACTATTAACTCCCTGTATTATAGATTCATTATTTTCTCTAACAGATGTTCCATTTAATTTAGATAATTTGGCCAAGTTAGCAGCTGCTTTACCTGCCATGCCCATTTCATCTGTCATTTGAGCTACTTCTAAAATATCTTCTGAAGAAAATATATCAGTAGCACTCATTTTTAATTCTGAGGTTAATGCTGTAGCTGCTTTAATGTAATCAGCCATATTAACATAACCCATATTAGCAGTTGCAAGAGAAGCTTCGACACCATTAAGGTCTTGTCCCGTTTGTCTTGCAAAATCAGTTGCTGCTTTGTCTACATCATTAAATCCTTTAATTAAAGCTCCAAATATTACTGTGGGATCCATTAATGAACCTCCAATATTTGTAAATGCTGATTTTACACCAACACCTAAAACTTTCATTTTACCTCCCAGAGCACCTGAGGATTTTGTCCCTCGTGCAATGGCATCTGCCATTTCTTGCATGTCAGATGTTACTTTCTCTAGTCCTAAAGATGATGCAAATTTTCCTCCTAATTGATTTAAACCTTTCATCAATCCTCCCCCTATACCCATCAACCTATTAGATTCTTTACGAATATCTACTTCTTCTTCTATTTTATCTAATAACTCTTGCTCTATTTGGAAATTCTGTTTAGCTGCTCTAATTAAAGTAACTTCTTCTTTTGAAAGTTTCTTTTTAGCTGCTATAGATTTAAGGGTGGTTTCAAATGCCGCACCACTTAAACTCATTAATTCTTTACCTGTACTTGCTGTAAGTTTTTCTACTTGTAGAGCATTAGTTCTATTTTTAAGTTCTTCAACTGATGAAGCAGCATTTTGTTTTAATTTGTCTAATTGACTATCTTTTAACCTGTTTATGCCAACTTCTTGATCAGAAAGTTTTCTTGCTATAGAATCGAGTTTATTATACTCTTTTTTTACATCTTTTACGTTATTAATTTGATTGCCTAATTCAGCAGATATAGAACGAAGAGTGTCTCTATAATCATTGAAAGATTCAGCTGAGTCATTAACTGAATCGTTAAACCTACCCATATTATCAGCTGCAGATTTAGCAGAGTCGGAAGCTCCATCCATATTGCCTTTTAAATCTTTAGCAGATTTATTAGCATTATTTAGATTTTTATTTAGTCCATCGGCCATTTTTGGAATATTTGATTATAAATATTAAAAAATCTAGTTTTTAGCCCGTTTTGTTGAATAGGCCGGTTTAGAAGCATTACCTTTTTCCATAAAAGATGGGGTTTGAACCATACCATCTGTGTCAATAACAGTAGATGTACCTTTACCATTAGATTGTGCCTTTTTATAATCAGCTGCTTCTTTTTCAAAAAATTCTTTCATTTTAGAAAATGTAAAGTTGCGCAACCATATAGGCATAGTGTATATAGTGTGGAAGTCATAACCTCCTTTTCCATGGAATACTATCTCATGGATTTGATTAAATAATTCGAATCTATACCTCTGCGTCAGGCCAAAAAAAGTTAAGATTAATAGGAATAGTGATGTCCTCCGTGCCACCACTAGTCTCTACTGGTATTGTTAATTCAACATCTGGTTGTGTATTTGCTATATGTTTTCTAAGCGCTCTTGAATCCATAGCTAGAAAATAATTATCAACAAACTCTCTTATTGATTTTTTTTCTTCATCTTTATCTACAGATACAATCATGTATTTTAATCTTGTAGATAGTTCTGGGTTTGCGTTTTTGTTAATTTTCTTTAAACCTTTAATTTCGGCAGCAATTTTTTTCTCATCATTTGCTGTTAGAATTTTATATTCAATTTCAGTTTTGGAATTTGGTAAAGTAAATGGAAATCTATTTTCACCTTTTTTAATTGAATCTTCATCAAATTCTTTATTATCAATTTCACTTAAGTCAACTTCTACTTCTTCTCCTTTATATTCAAATTTGTAATCTTTACCATATCCTAAAACTCTAGCAGCTATAAGCAATGCGTTTTTATCGCCAGTAATTAAATCATTATACACTATGTCGGAGACTATGAGTGATTGCAGTAACTTGTCTAATACCGTGCCAGCTTCGATGTATGATTGATTAGTTAGTATATCTTCTTCCTTAGCAGTCATGTATTTCATTTCTACTTTTCCACTTGATAAATTGTTATCTTTAGGGTAAATTAGACCCTTTGAAGGTAGGTCTATCGTTTCGGTAGGAAACTTCAGTTTTTTTTCTTCCATATCTTTTATTTATTAATAACTTTAATTCTAGTAATACATATTAAAAATACAAAAAAGCTTGACATGAGCCAAGCTATTTTTTGTAATATTTGATATTTTTTTTTAAAAGTTTAGTACTGCATAATCCATTGATATTGTTAAAGCAATAGTTTGAGCTTCAGCACCTGTATCCCAGTTAAATCCTTTAAATCCTGCATCTACTATAAATGCGCCTTTAATTACCCATTCTGATACTACGTCACCTACTGGACCTAGAACGTTGATTGTTAAATCTTTCTTATAAAAATCAGAATAACCATCTCTACCTGTTACAGATTCATGATGTAGTCTTACCCACTCCATTACCGCTTGAGCACCTGATGGTGTGATTGGATCATAAAGAGTCATACTTAAATTTTCCCATTTTGATTTACCTTTAACTTTTCTCTCAACATTGATGTGATTTAAAGTTACTATTTCTTGTGATATTTTCACTTCACCTACTTCTTTTATCATATATGATGGAATTCCATCTACATACATAATAAACCTATTAGCTTGTTTTGGTTCAAATGCTGTGAAAAATATTTCGTTGGGATTTAATACTGCCATTTTGTTTTATCTTTTAATTCTATTATAAATATCTAATTTCTATGTTTTTATGCCGGGAAAGTAGCTCCTGTTGGTAAAATGTTGAAATCTAGGTATATAAATTCTGCTGTTTTTGTAGGTTGAACAAATATTTGACCCACTAATTGATTCCTATCAATAACATCTGGTGTGTTGTTACTATCATCCATTACTACTTTAAAAGCAAATAATCCTTGTCTTTGTTGTACACTTTCTAAAAATGGATTTACTTGTCCTAAGAAATTATTTCTAGTAGCTGCTGTATTTTGTTCAAATACTAAATTATCTGCTACTTGTGAAATAAATGATTTTAGACTAATTAATAATCTTCTAACATTTACTCTATCTAAAGCACTTGCTCTTGTTTGTAGTGTTTTTTGGCCAAATACTACTACTCCTCTTCCAGGGAATGTAGCTATTGGATTAACTTTTCCTACATATAGACTATCTCTATTTGTTTGTGTTAATTTTCTTTCTGCTTGTCTTACTACTCCTAATCCACCTCTATTAATACCTGCGGGTGCAAACCAAGTTTCTGCTGAAGCATCATTAGCTGCATATACTCCTGGTATTAATGTTGAAGCTGGAACCCATGCTAATTGTCCTGTGCTTGGGTCAGTAATTTGACACCATGGCCAATATGTTGCTGTATATGATGAATCTATACTTGCTGCTGTTGAAATTACATTTGTAATTGAAGCTCCATAATTTACAGTATCTGCTATTACTATAGCATCTCCTCTAGTTGCTGTATTATCAATTAATGAGTTTAAAGGTGTTGGATAATCAACATAAACTAAACCTGGTACTGTGATAATATTGTATTTAAATTCATCTTTATTTGCTAATAAATTAATTGCATCTGTATAATTTGCTTCTACTAATCCTTGTGTGTTTGTAGAGTTTATAGTATCATAAAAATTAGCTCCGGCTTTAATACCACCTTCAGCATCTCCAAATGTACCTGCAGAAGCGATTGGAATTGAAGCTGTATATTGAGATTTTGCATTTCCATCATTATCTAAATAATCTGGTGTTTTTTTATCTACTGATTTTACTCTTATATACCTTGAAGCGTTAGGAAAATTACCTGATTGTTGTAAGTAAGGTTCTGCTGTTCCACTACCTAGTAATGTAGTCGTTTGATCGCCAATTACTCTAGCTATGTATCCTGAAGATTTTGGATCCAATGATAAGTTTGTGTAAGATTCTAATACTCTTTTTGATTTTGTATTATCATCTCCTCTTCTAACTAAAAGTGTAAATGTTCCTGATGATGTATCTGGTGTTGTTATTTCCCATCTAACATTATTAGAACTACCACTTGGTAAAGCTCCTTTTGAAGTTAATGTACTAGTACTATTCATTATAGTTCCAGAACCAATTGTTTCTAATGTAAAAGCAGTACCCGCAGCAAGTGCTGGTGCATTTGAACCTGAAATAAATGATGATGTAGCAGCAGAATATGAACCTGATACTACTCTAGTTACTATTAATGAAGTACCTCCACCTTGGAAATAATTAAATGCTGAAATACTTGTAAAGTATGAGTATTCATCTGAACCACTCTGCAAAGCACCACCAAAAGTAGCTAAATATTCGGAAAAAGTAGTAACCAAAGTTGGTCTTTCTACTGGGCCTAATACTGTTGGACCTATAATTGCTGCTCCCGCTTGTACAGGTTGTGAGGTGATTTGGGATTGATCTTGCTCTCTTGCTAATACCCCAGGGGAAATTAATGTTTCTGCCATTGTGTGTTATTTTTATGATAAATATGTCAAAATTTTTTAAAAATCTATTTTATGGGTAAAAATTCACCAGAATCTAAAGAAATGGATCCTTCTCCATACTTAGTTTCTAATTCTTTTGCTAAAACTATTTCTTCTTTTTGTAAATTTAAAAGTGTTTCTTTTAGAGATTCTTTTTGTATGTTTAAATTCATTATTTGAATTTCTAAATTTCCTAAAGTATTTGTTAAATTGGTGAAATTTTGTCTTAATTCTTTTAATTTACTAATTTCTTTTTTGTCTAAAACTATTTTTTTTTCCATGGTTATAAATATCGGTTAATTTGTTAAAAATGTAATTTATTGTTGATAAATGTAAAATGTTTTTTTTAGGTATCCAAATTATAATATTATTAACCAGATACAACGATTTTACCATCTCTTGAATCTCTCCATAATCGTCCTGCTACTCCTGGGTCTGAAGTTGGTAAACTATTAAAATTAATTTGACTTGCATCTATTATCATACTACCTCCAGATGGAATGTTTAATTCTTTGGTTTTTAATTTTCCTTCATTACCCGCACTATCTTTTACTTCTAATCCATTAGTTGCATCAAATTTTAAAGCTCCTACTTTTGCTCTTGTAGTGGCATCTCTAAATTCTAATGTTTCACCATCTGTAATAATGTGATTAAATGATCCTGTTGTTGCAGTTATTGTTGATTCTTGGAAACTACAACTTATATCGCCTGATGCTGTTATAGCACCTGTAGTTACGCTTCCACCAACAGTTAGATCATTAACAACATTTAAATTTCCAGCAGATGTTATACTAACCTGTGAGTTTTGAGCATTAGTTCCAAAATTTATAGTACCAGTACCAGCTGCAGTTGTAAAAAACATTGACCTGTTAGCAAAATTGTGTATCATGTTGAATTGATTGTCTCCGTCTATTTCAAACTCAAAACCTCCTGCTGCATTAGCTACAAACTTAGTACATTCCATTTCACCACTTGCAACAATATTTCCAGTTACGTCAAGTGCTTCAGTTGGACTATTAGTTCCTATACCAACTCTATTAGTTCCGGCATCTACAAACAACATATTAGCGTTGCCGTTAGATTCAACTCTAAAGTCGTAGTTGTTGCTTGAGTCATTAATTGTCACTGCACCATCTAAAGATATAATCGGCGATCCTACAGCAAAACCTGAGTTCTGATCTAACACAAATGTTGCACCATTAGAATTTCCGTCAGTGTCACCAAAAAGTTGTCTTTCTAGATTTAATTTCATGTAAGGAGCAGCTCCCATGGATGCTGATATTGCGCTGGTTACATTTAATCCTTCTGCAGTTAATGAGCCTGTTACTTGTAAATCATTTGTTGTAGCATAATATGAACCTGTTTGAATAAATATTCCAGCACCGCCGCCACCACCTCCACCACCATAGGATCCAGTTCTATATAACTGTCCAGTAGAGGTGTCAACTACTACTGTTTTGTATCCAGTGTTGCTATTATCCGCAATATTAGATATTTTTACACCATTTGTACTATCTAATATTATCTCACTATTTGCTGCTGTGTTTCCAATTGTTAAATCTCCTGAACGATTAGTAATACTACCGTTGGAATTATCATGTTTTATATCTAATCTACCTAAATTCGCTGCTAGTAAAGCACCAAAAGTTAAAGGTATATTTGCTGTCATGTTAGCTGATCCAGCTGCTATATCTAGTGTAGGGTTTGTAAATGTTGCAGTCTCTATGTCTCCACTTACTTTAATATTTCCAGTTACGTCAAGTTTTTGAGATGGACTAGTATTCCCTATACCAACGTTGCCATTTTGTTCTATTATAAATAAGTTATCAGTTCCATTTAAATCAGAAGTTGTTCCTACTGCAAATTCCTCTCCACCCCCAAGTCCAAAGAACATACTACCTTGAGAATTAGTTAGTTGTATTGCTAAATCTGAAGATAGTGAAGTTTCAAATTTTGCAACTGTATTGCCTGTGGTCTTAGTATGTAGTGCTTCAGTTGGTGAATTAGTCCCAATTCCAACTTTTCCATCCGATTTAATTATTACTAATTCATTGTTAGTATTAGTTCCAAATTCTGCAATATTTCCTGTTGATAATTGTCTTACATTTAATACAGAATCAACACCTGTTGATGTTCTTTGGAATAATGCATAACCATCTAAGTTTTGTATATTTCCATTAGCACTTATATTTCCTGAAGAGGTTATGTTTGTATTTACCTCAAAGCCTTTATCAGGTGAAATAGATGCCGTAACACTACCACTTTCAATCCTAGATAGATTTAATCCAGTTATTCCTGCTGCGGGTATATTAGTTAATCCTGCCCCATCACCTGTAATTACACCTCCAGTTACTGTGAAATTTTGATTAGAAATTATAACTGGAATAGATGTAAATGTTAAATTAGCAGATCCTGCTGATATTAAGGTATTACCCTGATTTACTATTTGTAAAATGTTTGAGGTGGTTTGAGTTATATAACTATTACTACCATCATCTCCATCTAAAATAAATTTAGAGTTTCTAGGTATTGATGTATTCCCACCAGCTGTAATAGTACCTGCTGTACTTATATTATTATCTTTAAGTAATGTACCCTCTATGGTTACACCAGAGGTAGATGTTTTTTCAGTTATTGTATTTGTAAAAACTGCAGGGGTTCGAACTTGACTTCCAAATACAACTCCACTTGCACTCATAACACCTGATGCTGTAATACCTCCTATAAAAGTATGTGTATCAGAAGGTTCATCTCCAAATATATTTGATCCTGAAGTATAGATTGTTGATGAAGTAACAAATGATGAAGATATATTAACAACTTGTAAATTACTTGCTGTAATATTAGTTACATTTAAGCTACCAGGACCTAGGACAGAATCTGAAATTGTTAATCCTCCTAATTTAATTGTAGTAGAACCAGTAATTGCTAAAGATCCAGATAAGTTAATATCATAATCTTCTTCTCCAGTAAATGCATCTATTGACTGGGTGACTTGATGTGGAAGAACTAATTGATTAGTTACTATTCCTACTTTTGAGAGTTTTTTAGCCATTTAAATTTTGTTATAAATATGTAAATTATAGATAAAGAATAAAAGTTTTATAATTTTTTAGTTATTAGTTTATAATTAAATAAATCTTTTGAAATATTGTAATATTTTTGGTTTGATGATATATAATCTAATTTTGTAATACCATTTTCTACTTTATATTCATTTGTTTTAAATACAGAATGGACTTCCAAATCATTAGGTGACCAATACGTGTATTTGCCTCCAGGTTTTAATAAATTAGGTACTATTTTATGAAATAGATCTAATGACTCTTTCCAAGTATCAAAATAAATACCATCAAATTTAGGCAATTCATCATAAACATTTTGCCATTTATTAAACAAACAGGTAACATTAGATTTTTTACCCCATCCATCATTTTTCATTTTATTTTGTACATCTGGATGTGCTTCTATAATCCAATGTTCTTGTACTTGATGAGATTGAATGTAAGTGTCTATAAGCCCTAATCCAAATCCTACATTAAGTATTTTTCCTTTGTTATGACATATTAAGGATGCTGCATCTTTCATTATGGGATCTTCCCATCCCATCATAACTGGTTGAGCATTAGGAGTTAATAGTCTGTTATCTTTTGTAAAATAAACTTTGTTATTTAAGTACTCTATATGTTTATCTTTACTATTTAAATATTCTGTATGTTTATTTAAGTTATTCATTAACA
>Ga0102817_1000206_pt1 | contig 17054 bp, 27 predicted proteins | sample ColrivemetaGS555_FD_78193 | JGI IMG/M metagenome (GOLD analysis project Ga0102817, IMG submission 78193) | Estuarine microbial communities from the Columbia River estuary - Ebb tide non-ETM metaG S.555 | ecosystem: Environmental > Aquatic > Marine > Intertidal zone > Estuary | place: USA...
ACGCATATCAGCATCTGACATTTGTCCAGCCATATCGCCTAACAATCCAGCGCCTCTCATGCGTAACTCTGCACCACTTAGCCCAGCCTGTTGATTTGCTAAATCAGCTTGCATTTGCCTTGCAGCATCTTGCTGATACATAGCAGAAGCTTGTTGAAAGCCCTGTGATCTTAAGTTAGCACCTGTTTCAGCCGCTATATCTGCAAAATTTCTATCACTTTCAGCTTGCTGTATTGCTTGCCTTGAACCCCCAAACGCAGCAGATTTAGAGGCATCAGCATCAATGCGCTCTGCTGTCTGTCCACGTTGTCTTTCTATTTCAGCTAACTGTGTGTCAATAACTTGCTGTTCAAATGGATTTCTATAGGCAGACAAATCAGCATCAGCAAAATTTTGTGCCTGTATTTGCTCTGGATTGTATTGTGCGCCTGTTTGTATTCTGCTAGTAGCATCACCTAGTAAGCCTCTAATTCCTTCAGCTTGCTGCAGAAAAGTGTTATTAGCATCACGCTCTAAATCATTAACAGCAGCTACTCTTTGCCCAGTATAAGGCGTAAACTCTTGGCCCATTAGCTCGTTAACTCTGCCGCTTATTGTATCATATTGCCGCCTTGAAAAGTCATTTAGCTCTGGTCTTGTTACTGTTTCTGTTTTCTTGCTACCGCCCATTAGAGCCTCCATATTAAAGTTTTGCCATGCTCAACAAAACCAAGTTTTTTTAATAATCTGTTCCAGCCTTTGCGATGGTCAAATGTCATAATAAAATCACCGCCTAAGTCTTTTACGTGTTTCTTTGCGGCATCCACTAAAAGATAAAAGTCTTTTAAATCACCGCCATACAGCCAAACATTCAACCCAACAGTTCCATCAGATTTGTTAGCTACTTGCGTTATTGCAGCGCTGTTATTAGCTGGCCAATACTGTGCCTCATTATTAGCTACAGCCTTTACAACATCATCAAACGTATGCTTGTGACCTGAACGCGCTAATGCGTTTACAATTTCCTTTTTATGGTTCTCTATATTTACAGAGCTGTCCATGTTAATACTCCAGAGTTATTAATACTTGCACTATAGCGTGTTCCATTAGGGCTTGTAAGTATTAATCTATTGCTTGCGTTTATATTTATATCTTCATTAATTTTGCGCGTCTGTGTCATTTCATATGTAATATTACGTCGTGTCTCTGTTTCATTAATCAGATCATATGTTGGCATTGCATCAGGTAGCCTCATCGTTTGCTCCCTGGCATTACTTCTATACGCGGTATACCTAAACGCCAATTAGTTGACTCTGCACCTATTGCCTTAACAAGCATTTGCCTACCATGTACTCTAACAGGTACAGGCTGCTGTGTTGCCGTATAAGGGCCAAAACTACGCTCTGCGCTGTTAGGGTATATCTTAGTCTTAAAAGTCATGCTCACGTCGCCCTGTGCGCTTTCATCAGGGTATATAAAGGTCACATTCGCTGTAGTTTCACCAACACCTAGCTCAACAGGCCCATGTTCGATAAAACTAACGTCACCATTGTGATCATAGCCAAATTCATGGTCATATATCTTGCCACTAGCATCTACAGCTATTGGGTATGGTAATGGCGCTTTGTCTGTCGCGCATAATCGCGATAAACTGCCTTTATTCCAATGTCCTTCTCTGTAGTCATAAACCACATATTTGTCATTTTCAGTGCTATCAGCACTAGGGTAAAACCACCAAACCTCACCAAATGATGCGTTATGCCAAGCAGTAACTTTACTAATTTGCGCTCTGTTAATATCTTTAAACACTGCATCATGTACGTCGCATTTTATAGGTTGGCTGTAACCTGTATAAACATAAAAGTTTTCATGTGACATCCAATATGCTGCGCCATCAGCCGTTGTCACCGCACCAGCAGATACTAAACCGCCACCAGCATTATCTTGCGGAAATCCATAAACTAATGGCGGCCCCAAATACACAACGCGCCACACATCTTTGTCTGTAAATATGAGGCTGCCACCTTTGACATTTACAGCATTTAATATTGTACCAGCTGTTTGTAAGCTAAAGTTACCAGCTTGGTTATTAGCTGCTGCTGTCCATTGGTTTCTATCTTCTTGATCTGACCAAGCAACATCTCTTGGCACTCCCGCTGCGCCTAAGCACATTACAATACGTTCTGGCGTTACTAAAACTGCTCTGTTGTCTACAGGCGCATTCGTTACTTGCGTAGCATCAACATTGACGTTGACGTTCCATTCGTACAGTTTACCGTCATCAGGCAATACACCTAACAATATTTGACCAAAAGTATCTAGTGACCATATGCTTGCAGGGTTTGTAGTGCTTACTACAGCAGGGTTACTAACGCCATACGGCCCTTGCCCATATAAACCTGTGCCAAATCCAGCGCCTGTATCTGCATCTGCACGCCCGGCAGTTAATCCACTAGGTGTTATATCTGTTACAGCACCGCCAGCTGTCATAGCATATAAATGGCTATTTGTTCCTATTGCAGCCCATACTTGGTTGTTATTATCACGCCAAGATATAACACGTCTTGCTTTACCGCTTACAGTTGCAGATGTTCTTTGCCTCCAACCGCCCATTGGCCCCAATGCACCAAATTGCCAGCGCACAAGGTTAGCATCAAAGTTACGGCCTTTAGACTGATACTCTGTGCCGTTGGTATATACACCGGGCGGTATGTTTAATGGTACTAACATTAACTAAAACTCACTGTAACTGTATCTGTATTTATTACGTTGCCATCATCATCTGTTACTTGGCATCTATAAACAGCATTTCCACCTTGCAATGCGTAATTAAAACCAAATCTTGTAGTGTACTGCGTAGGGAGTTGTGGAAATAAATTTATGCTACTTACAGTGCCAGATATATAAAACCATTGATATGTAAATGGCTCTTTACCGCCTGTAACAGTTACCGCTGTATAGCCTGTGCCAGGGCTACTTGTTTCACCCGTATAACTACCTAAAGTTGAGTTATATGATGATGAGCCAGACAATGTTGTTTGCGTTAATGTTGCTTCAAATGCAGTAGAAACAACTTCCCATACACTACCATTCCATCTTTTGACACCACTATTAGGTTCTACCCACGCACTACCATTGTAATACTTAGCTGTTGCGTCTGCAAATGCAGTGCCGTTATAAGTTTTTATTGCCATTATGCCGTTGTATCAAACCAAATGTCATCTGTTAATGGGCTTGTAGGCGCTGTTGTACCTACGGTTATTGTTCTCCCATTGCCGCTTGCGTGTGCTACTTTACTATCTAATGCAGCTTGCAGACCGCTTGTTTGCGCTATTGATAACGTATCATCTGCTATTGTGCCAACGCCTGTATCAAGTGTAAAATCACCTGTACCATCAAATGCTACGCTACCTGTAACAACGCCTGTTAGCGTAACAGTTCTTGCAGTAGACCATTTATCTGCTGACGTTGCATTACCTGTTACAGCGCCCGTTACGTTACCTGTTACGTTACCTGTCACATTGCCTGTTAGATTGCCAACAAATGTCGGCCCGGTAACTGTGCCTGTAAATGTAGGGCTTGCTATTGGCGCTTTAGTGTTAGTTAGGTTTTCGTTAGTTTTAACTTGCGCATCAATCGCTATTTGCGTGTTGTTTAAATCACCGCCCCATGTGTCTTGTGCAGTATTCGGTAGGTTGTATGTCCAACCATAGTTTGTTGTTGTAGGCATATCAATAGTATCCCGCTGTTGCGTTTATCATTTGTGGTTTAGTTCCTGACATTCTGCGCTTGTCCTGATCGTTTAATGCTCTAACAGCATCTTCAAACAAACTAGCCCAGACAGGTAATCTGCTGTCATCATTTAAAAATGGTGCAGCGTGTAATAATGTACCGTATAAATATATTTGCGGTGATTTACTTAATAACCAATTTGTATCTACATCATTTACTAAAGGCGTTACTTCAGCCAAATACCTCATAATACCAATAGTAGCATCCGGGGGAAATGGATAGAATAATAGTTTAGTGCCTTGTATAGAATAAAACCTTGGTATACCTGAGTCAGCGCCTATGCCATCCAATGAGTTATGCGGTACATACTGCAATGGATATTCAGAGCTTTTCATCTGTATATTACGCATCTCTAAAAAGTTTGTGGGCAATGTTGTTTGACCTACGTTTATAGTAAACTCAGTGTATTCTTCCATCTCGGATACATTGACTTTGCGGTTTACGCTTTCTTCATTCATTTTAATGAAATTAGGTATTTGTGCAGTCAAATCAGTACGATTTAACGTGTCATTTATAACTGTCTTTAATTCGCCTAGATTTGCAAATGCCATAACTACACCTTAAACTGCGCTACTCGCAATGCTTGAAATTCATTACTGTTTAATTTTTCTACAACTTTAGGCCAATGGTCTTGATTAAACACATCAATGCCTTCTGTTGCTTTCCAATGCTGTATAAGCCCTAATGGTATTGTGCCAACTTTAACTAAATCAGCTTTGCCTAATGTGCCTTTAGCATCATATTGTTGCCGCTTGTTGCTATCTAGTATTTTAGTGACATCTTGTTCTGTTTTTACATACATTTCATCAGTTGTGTTATCAACTGCGAGGCTGTGCTTAATGCCTGTAGCTGCATCATATGAAAATGGTTTAAAACTACTCATGTTAATCTCTTGCAACAACTAGGTCGTTATTCTCTAACAGTTTAGCCTGTTTTGCGTCTGTTTTAAAGATATCGCCTTTTTTATAACATAACTCAGTACCATCTGCGCTTGTTTTGCCTGTTCTTATTTGTGCTATGCTGCCCTTTTTAGTAACTATACACTCAACGCGATCATCTTTTACTTTAGCTTTAATTTTTGGTGCTGCTTTTGCCTTTGGCATATCTTTCTCCTGTATATGTAGGGGCTGGCAAATGCCAACCCCCATTCGTTACCTAATACTAGGTTAAGTCTGCGGCTACGCCTAGACCTTTTTCGTTCTTCACGATAAGTGTCATATCACCAAGGATTTGACCTTTTTCGTTGTCACCAGTTTTGGATAGTTCTTCATAACGTGGTGAGCGCAATGTACCTAAAGTACACATGGATGGGTCTACGAATAGAGCATCGCGTGTTAGGCCATACTGTACTGGTATTATAGTCATTTTGCCGTGGTTAGACAGATAAACGTCTGCACCGCCAACAACTACGCCTTCATCCAATCCGTTGATTTCATAACGGTTAGCTGCAAGTCCAGCAAATCCTGAGAATGTAGCTTTGTGAGCAGCACTCATGTAGATTTGTGAGAATGTAGCGCCATTGTTAAATCCAGATTGAATTACGGCATCCATGATGTCTTTAGTGAAAGTACGCTGTGTACCATTTGTAGCAGCAGCACAATCTGTTCCGCTATATCCACCATTAGCACCATTTGTACCACGCGATACGTTTGAGGTTGCCCAGGCTAATGCACCAGCAGCCTTACGCCCAGTTGAACCTGATTCTTCAGATGAAGCAAAGTTACCAATAAAACGTGCTTCAAAGTCACGCTTTAGCTCGATACCTTTAATAAGCTTTTGTCTAGCCATTTCTGACGCTACGCCAGCTGAGTCAACAGCTTCTTGTATGCCAGCTACAACTACCGCACGCTTTTTAGTTTGTACGCGGTTAGCAACACGTGTTCTTGTGTTAGCTTCGAATGATGTAGTATCATCACCATCAACTTGTGCTGAAGCAGCATCTGGAGTTGCTAGTGTTTCTGTTTGCCACTCATGACGTGTAGCAGTAACTTTTACGCCGCCGCCTTTAATGTTTGAGCAAAATGGTGTTTTCTCAGGAGCAACGCGCTCAATGAGGTTTGATAGGTCTTCTCTGTTGCCAGCAACACCTGCTGGTACGATTGTGTTTGTTGGTGCAGCCATCTTAATATCTCCTGTTGATAGCTAACTCGATAACAATAACGCTACAGCATCATCTAATGAATTAGATTTGTGGAAGCGCTTTGCAGCACGAGCTTTTCTTAATGAATTTGCATTGCCTGCTGATTTGCCTTTTGACTTGATTGCCTTGGGCACAGGTTTTGCGCTAGTTTTTGAAAGTTTCTTCTGACTATCCCGGTATTTAATACCATCATAGGCCAGAGCTAACATTCCGGGTTTTGCAAATCTGAGTTCTTCAGGTGTCGCGCCAAGTGATAACAACGTCTTAGTCAATGTTTGTTGTATCTCTGGGCCTTTCACAACATCTAATAAATCTGGGAATAACTTAGGTGCATTTGCAAAGTTTTCTTGCAATATCTGTTGCTCATATTCTTTTTGCGCAGTGACCGATGATTCTTTGTGAACCTCTAAGGCTTGCGACTCAGCTTCAAACAACGCTTTGTTTTGCAAGTATTCAGATGGGTTTCTTTGTGACATCTCTACCCAGTTTACATCTTTCCAACGCTGATCAAATAATCTATCTAAGGTAGCTGTTTCAGTATGCACCGACTCAATCACATTATGTAGTTCTTCCATGCGCTGTACTGATTGCTTGGTAGCTTCAGCCGCAGCTTGTTGCGCTCTAGTTGTTTCAGCTTGTGACCGCTTAACTTCATCTGCAATAACAGATTGTGCTTCAGCAGGCAGTGATGAAAAAACATCTTTAGCGCCATCAGTCCAGAATTGGGGTGCATCGATTGACGGAACATCTTCTTCCGCTTCAACTTCCTCAACTTCTTCATCTTCAAGGTTGACCTCGCTATCGTCAGGCTCCTCGTCGGCATCGATGGTTTCTGGTTCACCATCTAGTTCAGTATCTTCTGTCTCTACTTCCTCTACAGCATTTGTAGTTTCTGCTTCTTCAGGCTTTGGCGGTTCTAACTGTGTTAGCTCGCTTACGGCTTGGTCGATACTTAAGGGGGCTTCATTACTCATTTCTTAGACTCCTTCTTGGTTGATCTTATGAGTGTCAATGTAGTTGTTTAGTTTACGTGGTATCTCGCGGCACACATTGATAAGCGCTATGAGTTCACGTCTTTTATGTTCTTCCTCTGGTTTAGTTTTCAGCAAGTTTTCCATTGCTGTTTCTTCCATGTTTTTTAATGCTGCCGTTGTCAGCTTTAATTCACGTTTTGCTACTACTGCATGCGCACTTGCTTCTGCTTTGTCCTTTTTGGTCATGTAATTAAACTACCTCCCGGTCTAAATGATGACATCTTTTCTTTCATTTGTAGTTCATATTTGCGCATCTCAATAGCCAGTGCTGTTTCACGCTCTAGCTTATCACGCTCAATAGCATCAGCTTGCGCTAACTTTTCACGTTCCAACTGCATTCTGCTGTCTATCTCGTATTTTTTAAGTTCCATCTCTTGCTGTTTAGCTTGCGCATCAGCTTGTGCTTTAACTTGTGCATCAGTTGGTGGTGGTGGCCCATCTTTAGGCATTTCTTGTGGTGCAGGGAAGTAAAGCTCTGGCGCTTTCATACCAGCTTTCTCTGCAAACCTAACTAAAGCAGCGTGTATGCTTTGCGGTGTTGCTAGTGAGCCTTCTGGCGCACCGCCTTGTTGCTGCACAATTTGTGCCTGTAAGTTGATAACTTCACGCGCTAACATAGCCTCTTGTCGTTTACCGCCAGCGCCAACACCAATCTCAATAGTCATGTCGTTACGTCTGCCCCATTTTGTAGGGTCTACTTGTGTCCATTTACCTCTAAGCCTTACATAATCAGCTTCTGTTGCATATTCTTTGATCAAGCAATGTATGCCTAGCATCATATCCTTTATGCCGCCTTCAGCAAAGATACGTGCCATAAGTCTTGTACGTTTCTTGCCCTCAGAAAGCATTGTAAGCGCTCCTGATGCAGTATCGTGCAATGTGTCAGCTTTCATACCTGTTTCACCGCGCATTATACCTGTGCGGCGCTCTGCCATGACATTTGCTGTTTCTAATGCAGACAAATAATCAAAACCACTGCCAGCCAGTCTTACAGGTCTTACGGCACCGCCATTGCGTGATCGTATCGGCGCACCGGGCGTATTGTTAAGCAAATCAGATATAGTGTTTTCGTTTGCACCATCTTCTGATACTTCCATGCGTTGATTAAGGCTAAATGACAATTCATCTAGCATATGACGTTGTATGCCTGTTTTTACACGTTGTACTTCAATAAGCTTGTCAGCTAATGATAACCCATAAAACCTGTGCGGCATTGGGTACGGGCAAATGCTTGAGTATTGTATGTATTGTGCATCTTCAACACTTAAAACTGTCGTGCTGTCATAATCTGTAATTAATCGTTTTATCTGGCCTTCGACGCGTATGTAATGCTCAAGTATTGTGACTTGCTGCATTGGGCCTATGCTGTTGCTATAGTTATCATTAATAGTATCAACATCTCTAGCATCAGCTATGGTTTCATTGTCCATAGCGTCAACATTAGTTAGGTTGTTTACCTTCTCCGGGTCATAACCCTTGTCTAGAAGCTCCTGTTTTCGTGTTTCAATTTGTGCAACGCAATAAGCTGCATCTCTAAGCCTTACTGTATCTCTGCCAACAGCAAAGCGCTCGCTTGGAATTGTTTCAACTTTGACCTGTCCTTTAGTTATCTCTTTACTAAATACAGCGCCTGTTATCAATATCTCATCTTCACCGATTTCCTCTACAACGCCTTCCGTTAATTGATAACCTTGATCTAGCAAAGTCATGTAGCCAAGGCCATCTAGTTGATCAAAGTTTTTAGTGTCTAAATACGTATCTTCTTCCCAGTACCAACGGAATATACCTGTCTTTAGTAACAGCGCTTCTTTAATGCCATCATATAATATTTGGAAGCCGTTGTTTTGCTCAAAGAAAACATGATTAATATAATCTGTTTCTTGCTGCGCAGCTTCCTCATCTTCAATGCCTACAGGTTGAAACACAGCAACATCTTCCCCGGATAGTACATCAACCAAGTCAGGCAACACTGCCTCAATGTTATCTGCTATGTCTGTGCTTACAGTCTTACTACGCTGTCCAAATACAGATACATCAAATACATCTCCATTGTAGTAACGCAGCGCTATTTCTCTTGATGACGTTAAATCGCTATCATGTGACATACCAATGCTTTGTGAAAACTCAGCACGTACCATTGACAGCAAATCATCATTGCCAGCATCATCAACACCGCTTGCAGTGTTATTTGAATCATCTACGCCTAAATCGTTATCATATTTTAGCATATTATATTGCACTTCCGTAATTAGGCATTACCAACGGCTTTGCCTTCTTTATTTTAAATTTATCTGACATTAGCGCCATTAACCCAAAGCTGTCAGCATCATGTGATGACCAATCGTGGTTTGGCCCTAGTCCTACATCTCTACCATCTGATGGTCTTTTTTCGTGATACCATCCTAATGCAGCACGCCCGGCTTCTGTCTTATCTTTTACAAACTTACATTTAGGCAATATGCGTCTTACGGCTTCTACACGTTGCATCGCTGCGCCCTTGCCTTGGTTTGGCAATGGTTTTAACACCTCAAACCCACCATCTCTCCAGTGATCTTCTACTCTTTTACCTGTCCAGCTGTTCTCGTTTACACCATCATGAGGTAGCTGCATTATAGCGTGTGGCCATCGTCTACGCATCTCATTGATGTGATAACTTAGCACCTGACCTTGTGCTATGTAATGATCTAGCACGTTTATCCAATCACCTACAAATTGAGCCAACCAAATAGTATAACTATCAGCTTTAGCGCCAGAGCCACCAATATCGTGAAAACCATATACAGGCAATGCCGGGTCTATTGGTAACATATCAACTATGCGGCCTTCACGTTTGGCGTTAGCTAGTAACTTACTAAAATACGCACCTTCATGCACACTGGCATAGTCACCTTCCCAAATCCATTCATAGCTGTCTGGTCGTTTTTCTTGATCTTCTAATCTTTGGCTAGCTAACCGGGTTCTATTAAACCAAGGGTTATCTTTCCAATTCATTTCAACTATTTTACTGCCAGCTGGCGGTGTTAGTCTAAAACGCCTATCTGTTGCGCTGTTCTTTCTCTCAGGGTTCCACGTTACCCAAACCTCTGAATCGACTTCACGTATTGTAGGTAATAACTTTGCCCAGGCTAACTCACTAACAGGTTCAGCCTCATCTACCCAGCATAGCATAATACGCGCCTTTGACTTTATGCTTTCAAGGTTATGCCTTAGTCCAGCAAAGGTGTAATCTATTCTACCGGGCAAATGGTCTGCTGTTCTTATAAACTTTTCACCAACATCGTAGCAGCTAGTTAGCCATTTATTACCAAGTATTGCAGCTTTTACCTCTGCCAGTGATGAGTCATCAAGTGAGTTTAAATGTTCTCGGCAACACAGTATCTGTCCACTATTACCTTCACTTGCCCAGATAGCACCTCTAACAGCGCTCATCATAGCAAAGCTGCGTGTTTTAGCACTTCCTCTGCCGCCATAAGCACCGCGCACTTCTGCATCACCCTCAAATATAGGTATTAGTTTTGCTGGTAACTCTAAGTTAAGTGTCGTCATTGTCTGGCGCTACTAACTCTATGCGTGTAACAACTTTAAACGGCTCACCACTGTCATCATTAGCCATTTGCATTGGTAGCACTTTCCCTAGCAATCCCATAAATGCAGTTGGGTTGTCTAATGCTCGATCTGTTAAATACTTAACCATACCATCCTCTTGATTACCACCAGCTCTTTGTGCAGCAGTTAATATAGCATCTTTAAGTAGTGCAGTTTGCTTATTAGGTACGCCTTTTTTGCGGCCACCTGTTTTTTTACGCTTAGCTATTTCTGCCATGTTTCTACTTTTATCTAGTTTTGACTTTCTATTAAGTTTTATGGTGGTTAATATTTACGCTTTTTTACTATTTTGCGTTTATAACTGCCTTTTTTCATGCAGCGTTTGTTATTCTTACACGTTACCGGGGATGTACAGGATTTACATAAAACCATTTTTTAAAAACTCCTATTATTCAAAAGCATAGCAAGCCTTACTGCTGTAATGCGTACAGCTAGGGGGCGAGGCTACCTTGGTACGCGCGGCCCGATCTAACGTATATTTACTATATATGGGGTTTTGTGTCAATATAGCAACACATATTGTGTTTATATCACACTTTTATACTATCAATCATAGCTGTTACTTTCCGGGTACTAGACAAAAACTCCATTAATAAATCTATCTGGTCGTTCATTTGCCTGTCTACTGTTAGGTCTATGCCTTGTAATGGCCCAGCTTTAAACCTTACCTTTTGCCCTTTAACAAATCTTGGCGCACTATAATCAATTTTACGCTGCCTGTTTTTGCCTGTGTGTACGTTAGGTATGTAGCCTGTAGGGTAAGCAACACGTAATGAAGCAATGACATCATCTTTTATGTGATACAAATCACTATCATCTTTCATAATGATACCATAAATATCATTACACTTTTGCGTTGCAATAGATAACTTTGGCAAGTCTGTACGTATATCTATGTTAAAAAACAAATAACCTGTAAACACCGGGACAATATATGTTGTTCTTTGCCTAGCCTTTTTTTGTGCATGACTTGATCTTAATGTGCGTGTGTCAAATGGCGTATAACAATCAATACCTTCTTTATCTAAAAAGTCATGTATGGACAGCTCTCTATTAGTTCTAGTTTTAAGTATGTGCCAGCTAGTCATTGCTTTTATCTTCTGGCACTATATCTACTTCAAAACTACAAGTCTTTTTCATGTTTAATGCTTGCCTTAAAGTGCCCCGGTATCTGTAGCGTTTTTGTATTGTCACAGTTTTACCTGACATATGTAGCCAACCATCACCGCTTGTTGTTCTTAAATAAAAACCTTTACCAGGTTTTGCAAACGATGCTGTGACCAGATTATCTTCTAACTCAGTAACTGTGTTAAAACCTAGCCTTTTGATAAATTTATCTGTCCATTGAATATTTACCACATTGTTGTTTTTATTGCGTTTGGGGAAGCTTGTAGGGCTGTGCTTTCTCATTTTTACGAAAGTCTTGTCGCCCATTTTTAGTGTTTTTATTATAGCCGCAACAGCGTAGCCATCATACCAGAGCTTGCTTGCTTTATGTATGGTAACAGGGTCTTTATAACGTGTGATCTGCACAGGCTTTGCAGCTACTAATTTTATTTTTTTATTATTAGGTCTGTGCATCTGATTATAACCGCGTTTGGGTAATATATGCCTGTTTCTGTATGCAAATAATTGCAACGCATGATAAGTACAGCCTAATCTTTCAGCAATTTGATGTGTGTTTAATTCTGCATTAGCCCATAACTTAGCAGCTAACTCTTTTTTACTGTCTGACCAATGCTTTGCCATTATCAGTGCTGTGTTTTGTCTGCTGTTTGTATATCAGTAAACGTAACATTTTCATGCAGTATGTAGGCTAATATGTTAGCAAAGCTTTGTGATGGCGTTTCTTCCTCACCTTCCACCGGGGCAGTAGTTGTAGCTTGCACACTAAAAACACCGCCTAAAACACTGCCGTCATCCAATACAACAACAGCATCAGTTCCTGTGACCTCTACATACTGTATATATCTTTTGACAGTGTTATCCATATGCCAAGACTAGCTAAATTAAACCATAAAGCAAGATAGTTACTATAAAAATTATTATGCTTTTTTTAGCAAAATGCACCGAAAAACTATTTGGTTTACTATAACTATGCTTACCTTTATACATGATTAATACTCTGTTTCTTCGGTTGCGTACATACCGCCTAACTGCCTGTCAATTTTACGCTCTAATATTTTCCACTCACGTTCTTGCAAGCCTTCAGCATCTATCTTATCCAAAACATCGTCTATCTGTTTTGTCGTCATTGAATCAAGTAGCCTGTACATCATAGTTTCCATATCAAATGGCAAGCCTTCAAACTCACCGTATACATCGTTATACTCTCTTAACTCTTCTTCTGTCATTGCTGCTGTGCTAATCATTCTAACCTACCCATACTATTTCTGTTGCTGTAAATAATTAAACAAATGTAGAAAGCACTACAAAATTACATAAATCACGTAATACTTTTTTGCCCTCTGCAATCGCCTCTGCTTTTTCTTGTTTATCCATTAGATCAAAATCTAAATAAATAAATTCATATTGTATTTGTTTGCTCATCATTAATCCTCATAAACATTTAAGACACCTGCATTTTGCCATTCTGCATATAAACCATATTTTTCAAGCACATTTGTAATGATTGGGTTAATGCCAAACTCCCAACTAACAGGTGTATAATCTTCATAGTAATCAGCCCAACAAGTGTCGTAATTATCTTCACCTGAAATTCTAAAAGTATCTTCACCGTTCCAACCACCTAATCTCACAGGCGCTTTTAGTTCTTTTAGCTCTTTGTATGCTTTTTTAAATTTATTTTTCATTTTTAATCCTTTGTTTTGTTAGCTTGTTTGTCAAGTGTGCAGGGGCTTGCGCCCCTGTTAGTCTATTTACCACGACTTTTATCTATTTCTTTTTGTATAAAAAACCACTCTAACTTAGTAATTGCATCTAACAATTTATTATTGTTTCTAGCCTGTTCAGCTATTACATTTTTTATTGCCTTTGTGTTAGTAGGAGGAAAACTTAATGTGGCTTCGTCTATGAGCAATTTAGCATTAACGCAACCTTGAACAAGGTCTTTTATGTGATTTTGCATACTTGCAAGCTCACGTGCTTTTTCACGCAAATCCTGTTGTTGCTTCAATAATTGTAAATCATCTTGCTCAGTTAGTTTAAATCTATTTATTTTTGTATGTGTCATGTTAAATCCTTTGTTTTTGTCTATACACACAATATGGGGATTTTTTTTACATAATCAAGTGTTAAATGTATTTTTTTTACGTTTATTTTATAGACCTCATAGTTTCTATGGCATCTTTAGCTAAAAAACTTTTACTGTTTATTTCAAAGTTCTTTAACTTCCGTATCTCTTGCGCCTTTAATTTATTGAATGACGTACCGCACCTGGACAATGTCGAGCTGACGCTCTCAGGGGTAGTGTTACAAGCAAACGCTATTTGCTTTAAACCTAGCCAAGGTGTTCTATAAACTTCTTCATGTATTTTGTTAATAAGCATTATATCAACTCCAGCACTGACTTAGCTTTTAAATATAAGCTTTTGCGTCTTACATACTCAGGCTTGACTGACTCCATAAGTACACCAGCCGATCTAGGTGCAAAGCTTTGACTTGATTTGCGCCAATTCACGCAAGCTTGATGTATCAAATCTTCTGGATAGTCTTTCATGTCAGCAATCCACTCCCGGTCTAATTGCTTTTGTAGCTCAGGAGGCCTTGCAACTTCATAGTATCTGCTTTCAAGCAATTCAATGCAGCCTAATATAGTTTTAGCGACAGCTGGCTGTAATGTAGAAAGATAATGCTCTTTGACTTTCTCTATATTTTTCTTTTGCGCAGCTGCAATTAGTTTGTCTTGCGCACAGTCAAAATCTCTAGGCCAGCCCTTAAGATTGATACTCTTTAAGCAAGTTTCCCCGGTTAGCACGTCTTTGCTCACCGATTTGCGCATATTTGTTAGTTTTATTATTTCTGACATTTTGTTTTCCTTTTTTGTTGTCATTGTATGTAAAATGGTTTTTTAACCAAGTGCGCCACTGCCTATTAAAATCAGTAGACTCAGTTTTATTGTCTATGTGAAATTCTACAAACTTTTCCAGCTCTAACTCATAAACATCTTTGCTCATATGATCACGCACCATCTGAGCTGTCTTAGTCGTCGCATTTAATGTTTTTGGCCTCCAACCACTGTATAGTATATTATTAATAATTGGTTCTAATTCTGGTTCTGGTTCTTGGTTCTGGTTGGCACGCCTTATGGCCTTATCGTCTACAAGCCTGTTGGCGCTATCTTTTTGTTTATATTTCAATGCTGTAGCTGCTCCCCCTTTTTTAGCTGCTTTAACTTTTATTTTATACTTGCTGTCACTTTTCTTATATTCTTCTAACAATCTTTTATTTGCATACTGCCCTTTTATGACAATAAAAAACTCATCTAAAATTGCTAACAATATAGCTTTATCTTGCTCTGATCTAATAAGCATTTTTCTAGCAATCCATTCAATGTCTTTTGGAATAGTGCAGCCCGGTGTAGTCCAACACAGTGATAGTAGTCTATTGTATGCGCCAAACTCTGCTAAAGTCAGGTGCATTGTTTTAAATCCCATGTCTTTCGGGTAGTAGTTGAAGTATGGTAAGCTCATTTTATTTTCCTTTTTTACAGTTTAATTGTAATCGCATATAGACAATTACGTCAATATCTTTATTAATATGTGTGTCTGCTTGTTTTCCTCCCCGTATGTGCAGACAACTGGGCAGTAGTTTTTAATCCTTTCTACTGCCCTTTTTTATTTAATACACTTCTAAAATTGTTATATTATGCACAGCCTTCATGAGCTTCTTTATAAGCCGAAACCTAGGCATTCTAGCAGTTATAGGTGATTTAACATCTTCCACTATTAATGTGCCTTCTTTATTCCTGTATTGGCTGTCAGCAGTATATCTACATATCTTCTGGTCATTAACAAGTATCTGATAGACTGGATGTATCTCCAAGTCTGTTATCTCACCATCTTTCAATCTTTGTTTGTTGTGCAAGTATCTCGCGTGTTCCCGCTTGCTGTCAAATGTCATACCATCGTCTTTAACTTTAACCGCGTTGTATTTGTTGCGTTTATACATCAATCAATTTCCTTTATGTTAGGTTTGTAGCTGTCGCCAAATCCACGCGATTGTATTTTTGTACGACCTTGTATTTTTTTCTTAGGCTTCTGACTTTTCTTCGTAGACTTTGTTAGGCTTCTGACTTTTTTGCGGTTAGCCGCATCTCTCCTATCTTTAGCGAGGGCGCAAGGCTTAACACACCAGAGCGCTATATTAGATTCCTCATTTTTGCCCCCAAATGCCCTTTGCACCAAGTGTTCAATTCTTATACTCCGCTGTTTAAATTCTAAGTCCCTCCCACAGCCACAGCCACACTTACCACATTGCTCGAGCGCTATCTTGGCATACAAATAATTCGGTATTGTGCGATATTTGACGTAATCATCACAATCACTAAACCTCATCTAACAATCTCCTAAGTGCATCTGTTGTTTCTTGATTCACAAGTTTCTGCCAGTGATGTTGTGATCTCGTATCTTTTCTGCGCTTTGCCCGGTGCAGCATCATCCTTTTAAAATACGGATGCTCAGTATAAAAAGACTCTACACCATTTTTATTATATTTCTGAATTTTCATTTTATTATCCTTTATTTAATCTTGCAGACAAAACTGTCCAAGCTTTAGCTGCTGTTGCAGGAACAACAGCATTTCCGAGCATTCTGATGCGGTCTATTCTATCTTTCTTAATATCAGTTGTTCTAGGCGTAACACCCTCCCAATCCCCTGACCAATTATTTTGCCATACATTGCTATTGCCATCCAATGCAGTCCAACCATTTGGCACACCCATTAGTTTTTCCACCCAATCTGGATTCAAATGACCAGTGCATACAGACCTTCCTCCTGACTTGTTTACTATCACAGTTAACAGTGATTCCTGAGTTCCATTCTTCGTTGAGTCGCTCCTATCTTGATATCCTAGTCTTGCCTCATGTGCTGACGGTGTAGGCCAATTAACCTTGACTGCATCTGCTAATTTAGCACCATACCAGGCGCTGTCTGGGTCTTTGCTGTGTTTTGATTTGTATTGTCCATTAACTATTTCAGTTGGGTAGCCACCTCCTGTTGCGTCAAATACTGTGGCTGTAGGCCAATTAGCCATGACGGCATTAGGTAATGTATCTAAAGGATTATTTTTTCTCTGTTGTCTGCCTTTTCCTGATAAACCTTTATAATCTCTGGTGGCTGGTGTCGGCCATGATGAATACTCTCTTTCTCTGGTGGTGTGCGCCAACTTCACGCGCACTGAATATTCCCCACGCTGAATCAAAACCATCTTCTTCCAAGTCGCTAATGACTGTGGACAGTCCAAGCGATATGTGACCTTCGACGTTTTCGAACAATACTCGATTAGGTCTAATTGCTTCCATGTGTTTTCTAATGAAAGGCCA
>Ga0102817_1000222_pt1 | contig 16502 bp, 11 predicted proteins | sample ColrivemetaGS555_FD_78193 | JGI IMG/M metagenome (GOLD analysis project Ga0102817, IMG submission 78193) | Estuarine microbial communities from the Columbia River estuary - Ebb tide non-ETM metaG S.555 | ecosystem: Environmental > Aquatic > Marine > Intertidal zone > Estuary | place: USA...
CGAAGAGTTATTTCAACTTGAAAAAGAAATAGCTACCTATACCATAGATTCTTTAGACAAAGAGCTATTGTTAGAAGCTAAGCAAAAAGGATATGGAGATCGCCAGATAGCTCACATGCTGGGTTGTTTAGAAAGTCAAGTCTATAAAAAAAGAGACCAACTTAACATTCAAAGAGTCTACAAATTAGTTGATACTTGTGCTGCAGAATTTACAGCCAAAACACCTTATTATTATTCTACTTTTGAGAATGCTGTTGAAACAGCTTCTGGAGAGGTGTATGTTCATAATGAAAGTGTAGTTACAGATAAAAAGAAAATTGTTGTTCTTGGATCTGGGCCTAATAGGATAGGGCAAGGAATAGAGTTTGATTACTGTTGTGTTCACGGAGTTTTAGCAGCAGCAGAATGTGGTTACGAAACCATCATGATAAACTGTAATCCTGAAACTGTTTCTACAGATTTTGATATCGCCGACAAATTGTATTTTGAACCTGTCTTTTGGGAGCATATTTATGACATTATCAGACATGAAAAGCCCGAGGGAGTCATTGTTCAGTTAGGTGGCCAAACAGCTCTTAAATTAGCTGAAAAACTAACCAAATATGGAGTTAAAATAATTGGTACTAGTTTTGAATCACTAGATTTAGCAGAAGATAGAGGTAGCTTTTCTACTCTATTAAAAGAAAATAATATTCCTTTTCCAGAATTTGGGGTTGCAGAATCAGCAGATGAAGCACTTGCCTTAGCAGATGAATTAGATTTTCCAATATTGGTTAGACCTTCATATGTTTTAGGAGGTCAGGGAATGAAAATTGTAATAAACAAAGAAGATTTAGTAGAACATGTAGTAGATCTACTACGTAAAATACCAAATAATAAACTATTGTTAGATCATTATTTAGATGGTGCTATAGAAGCTGAAGCTGATGCCATTTGTGATGCTGATGGTAATGTATATATTATTGGTATTATGGAACATATAGAGCCATGTGGTGTTCACTCTGGAGATTCAAATGCAACTCTACCAGCTTTTAATTTAGGTAATTTGGTCATGCAACAAATTATAGACCATACTAATACAATAGCTACTAAATTGAATACTGTTGGATTAATTAATATTCAATTTGCAATAAAAAATGACATAGTTTATATTATTGAAGCCAATCCAAGAGCATCAAGAACAGTACCTTTTATAGCCAAGGCATACAAAGAACCTTACGTAAATTATGCGACTAAGGTAATGTTAGGAGAGAAAAAAGTAACTGATTTTAACTTTAATCCACAACTTGATGGGTACGCAATTAAACAGCCAGTATTTTCATTTAACAAGTTTCCAAATGTAGATAAGACATTAGGACCTGAAATGAAAAGTACAGGAGAAAGTATTCTATTTATTGAGAACCTTAAGGATGATGAGTTTTATAATTTATATTCTAAACGTAAGATGTATTTAAGTAAATAAGTACCAATACTGAAGTAACAAAAAAAGCAACCCTAAAGGTTGCTTTTTTTGTTAATGATTTAAATAGTTTGGAGATCTTAAAACTGAATATTTAATAATTCTCCACTTATTTGCAACATAGATATCTCTGCTATTTTTGCAGCATATTTTGCCTGATTTCTATTCAACTCTGAATTGATGAAATTTAATTGAGCTTGTCTAAATTCTATAGATGTGGCCTGACCAAGTTTGTATTTTTCCTGAGTTCTAGTAAAATTATTTTTAGAAGTAAGAATATTGTTTTCCTGAACTTGGAAAATTGTTAATTTGTTTTGATAATCGTCCCAAGCATTATTAAAATTACGTTCAATGTTTATGATCATAGATTCTTTTTCTAGTGCCCTATTTTCTAAATCTATTTTTGCATTGTTAACTCGGGTAGCTGTTGAACCACCATCAAATAAATTCCAGCTTAAATTAAGACCGCCAGAAAGACCAGTGTTAGTTGATACTGCTACAAAAGAAGCAGCATTGTTATTTCCTTTATTCCATCCGTAAGCCCCTGTTAGTCCTATGCTTGGTAAGTATCCAGATTTATTAGCTTTGATAATAAATTCATTAATCATAATATTTTTATCTAGCTGTAATAGCGTAACATTATTTGATTTCATTTTATTTATTAAGTCGTTTTGATCTACATCTAATTTAAAATCAATAGAGGTTTCTACATTAAATTCTGAGGTAATTACATTTCCAAAAACTACATTTAAATCACGTTTCGTATTTGCCAATTGTTGTTTTGCATTAATTAGATTAATGCTATCATTATTTACATCAACCTGTGCATTTAACACATCTAACATCGTCCCTTGTCCATATTCAAATTGATAATTGGCTCTTTTAATTCTATCCTTTGAAATAGTTAGAGTTCTTTCTAGAACGTCTACACTTTCTGACACCTGAGCTACATTGTAATAAACTGCATATAATTGAGCGATTGTATTTTCTATAGTCTCTCTTGCCTGTAATTCAGATAATTTATAAGTCTCTTTTAACCTCTTATAATTATAATATCTTCCTAATCCGTCAAATAGTGTGTAATTTAAATTTATAGAAGCGTTGTAACGAGAACTTTTAGCACCATTTAATTGAGTAGATTCTCCATTTGCAAATTCTGCTTCAATATTATCTTTATTAAAAGTAGCACCTGATGAGCTTGTAACAGTTGGTAGGTAGCCAGAATTTAAAATACTAGCATTATTCTTTGCAATTTTTTTAGTGTTGGAAATAATTTTGATTCCATAATTATTTTTTAGGGCTAATTCAATAGCTTCAGAGACTGTTACTATTTTTTGAGCAGTAACAGAACTAATATAAAACGATAAAAAAACTATGATTATTTTTCTAATTTTCATCTGATAAATTTATTCTCTAGTGACACGTTCTACTTCTTCTTTACTAATTCTATTTCCTGTTTGTAACCATTTTAATGTTGTTTTTACATTATTACTAAAAGATAGGAATATTGGTAAAACAATAAGGGTTAAAACTGTGGCAAAACCAATACCGTATGCAATAGATATAGCCATAGGTATTAGAAATTGTGCTTGTCTACTTTCTTCAAAAATTAGAGGTGCTAAACCAGCTACAGTGGTTATTGAAGTAAGAAAAATAGCTCTAAATCTTGCACGACCTGCCTCATATAGAGCATCATCAAAAGGCAGCCCTTCTCTGAGGTTATTATTAAATTTTCCAATTAATACTAGACCGTCATTTACCATAATACCAATCAAAGCTATGATACCAAGCATCGATAAAATATTTACTGGATAATCGTGTATCCAATGACCCCAGGCCACAGCAGGTAAACTGAAAGGAATTAAAAATAATAGCAATAGGGGTTGGCTATAGCTTCTAAATGTAAATGCAATTACAATATAAATTAATAAAAGAGCAGCTAGTCCAATAGGGGTTAATGAATCTGTAAGTTTAGATTGCTCTCTGTTTTGTCCCTCATATGATGGGGTTACTGTAGGGTATTTTGCTAAAATTCCAGGCATGATATCGTTTTTGATTTCTGCCATAATATCTGTTGAACTTGTTTTTTTTGGGTCTTTAATGTCTGATGAAACTTGAATTTCTCGCCTGCTCTCCAAGTGATTAATAGCAACATCTCCACGCTTTATCTCATAGCTAGCTATTTCTTTGAGAGGTACTCGATTTCCATTTGGAACAAGGATTCGCATGTCATCTAAATTTTTGATAGATGATCTTCTTTCTCTATCGTATCTAACCCATACTCGAATTTCATCTTGTCCACGCTGAAAACGTTGTGCTTGAGATCCAAAAAATCCAGCTCGAACTTGACTCATGACCGTTCTTAAATTTAAGCCCAATGCATAAGCTGTTTCGTTAAGTTTTAATTGTATTTCTTTAATTCCTGAAGGATCATTATCTGTAACATCTTTTAAAGAAGTATTGTCTTGTAGATGTTTTTTTAATTCAGATTTTACTGCTTTAAGTTCAGTAATATTATTTCCTAACAGTGAGACTGAAACTGGTCTTCCTCCAAAATTACCTCCGCTACCAAATACTAAACTTTCTATTCCAAAAATAGGTCCAACAAGTTCTTCTATTCTATTTGTAACTAGTGAAGAAGTAATCTCATTCGGACGTTCCTCGCCTGGAAGCAAGTTAATGGTTAAGGATGCAGCAGAGGAACCTGGCCCAATTTTTTTGATAAAATTTTTCACCAAGTGATTTTCAGGATTTTCACCCAAATATTCATTATTAATTTGGTTGGTAGCTTCAATTGATTTTTTTTCAATATATGAGATGATACTATCAGTTACTTTTTCATTAGTACCGTTTGGCATGTTTAACGTGATACTTATTCGATCACTAGCTATTTGAGGAAAAAATGCCCCTCGTATGATTCCACCACCAAAACTACCACCTGTTAATATTAAAAATACAATGAACAGAGAAAAGGTTAGAAATTTATTTTGAAGCGTAAATCGAAGACTTGGGCTGTATAGTTTATCTCGAAGCCATTTCATTATTTTGTCTCCGTAGGTATTAATTAGTCTTAGTTTTGAGAAAATACGTTGAAATAACCCCGCCAAACCATTTTTTTGAATATTTTTTTGCTTACGTAGCGCTTTAGAATGAGCTAGATGGGCAGGTAGTATAATGAGTGCTTCTACCAAGGATACGGCCAAAGTTAAAATAACAATTACTGATACCTCTCCGAAAAAGTCTCCGATCATTCCGTCTAAAAACAAGAAAATAGCAAATGCTATGATGGTGGTTAAAATGGCAGATAAAATTGCAGGGAGTACCTCCATAACACCATCAACGGCTGCTTGCTCTGGTGTTTTCCCTTTTTCATAATGTTGATAAATATTTTCCGCAATAACAATTCCATCATCTACCAGAATTCCAATGACTATAATCATTCCAAAAAGTGATAAAACATTAATGGTTACATTAAAGTAGCCGGCAAACATAAACATCCCCAAAAATGCAATAGGTAAACCAAATGCAACCCAAAAAGCCAAACGCGTGTTTAAAAACAATGATAAAAACATCAAAACCAATATCATTCCAATAATGGCATTTTCTGTTAAAAGTTCTGTTCTCTGAACTAAGGTTGTAGATAAGTCACTTACAACATTTAATTCTACATTATCATATTTTTGATTAAACTCTTCTATGTATTCATTTACCTTATTTGCTGATGAAATTAAATCTTCTGAATTGGTACTAGTGATGGTGATATTTATAGATAGATTTCCATTAAAATAAGTTGCATTAGGAGTTTCTGAAAATTGATCTTTTACTACCGAAATATCTTTAAGTTTAATAATCCTTCCTGAAGGATCAGACTTTACAATGAGGTTAGATAATTCCTTTGCATAATAAGTTCTAGAATTAGCACGTATTAAGTATTCTTCTGAATCTGTTTTTATAGTACCTCCTGTTGTAATTAAGCTAGATTCATTTATTGCTTGTGAAACTTCAGCAAAAGACAGATTATAGGCGAGTAGGCTAGTTTCATTTATTGCTATTTCTATCTCTTCTTCAGGGTAGCCGGTGGTTTCTATTTGGGAAATCCCGTCTATAGCTCTTAAATCGTTTTCAATTTGCCTGCCAATTTGTTTTAATGTTACTAACGGAATTTTATCTCCACTTACAGAAAAAGTAATGGTAGGTCTAGCAGGTTGTCTTTTAGCTACAACCAGTGGTTCCATTCCTACTGGAAAAGACGGAACTCTATCTACGGCATTTTTAACTTCCAGGAGCATGAAGTCTATATTTTTTCCTTTTTCTATTTCAACATTTATACTACCACTATTTTCTCTTGAAGTAGAGGTAACTCGCTCTACACCATTTAGTCCTTTTAGATTGTCTTCTATTTTTAGAACGACTCCTTCTTCAATTTCTTGAGGAGAGGCACCTGGGTAGGTAATATTTATATTAATATTTTTAGAATCTACAAGTGGAAAGTAGGATGATTTAAGGTTATAGGCACCTACAAAACCAAAAATTAAAAAGGCAATAACTACAATATTTACAGCTACACTATGCTTAATAAAATAAGTAACAAGCTTTCTCATATCTCTTATTTTGTTTTGGTTATATTTTCTTTTAGACGCTGTAATGGTTTAACTGACATGCCAACAAAGGCTCCGGGAAAAGGATTTGATAATATAATAGTCTTGTCAGGGATATTTTTCAAGACCACTTTAGTTTCTGAAAAGTAGGTGGGTGTTACCTCCATAATATCTAAAACATTATCTCTAACTATAAAAATTTTATTTTCGTCTAGTAATAAACTCCTATTGATTTCAATAGCATTTGGCTCATTTTTAGCATTTATTTTAGCTTCCAGATACATTCCTTCCTTCAAAGAACTATTTTTTATTTCTATAAATACGGCAATTGTTTGTGTATCAGTATTAACACTACCGTTTATTCTAGAGATTTTACCCGTATACTTTTCAGTATTTTCAAGATTGTTTAATTGAACGTTCTCACCAATTTTCAGCAAACTTGCATAATTTTTACCTAGAGAAACTTCCATTTCATATATAGAAGGATCTATGTATTCGCCTAGTTTTTGATTGTTTCGAATTAGAGTTCCTTCAGTAACTAAAGATTCTGTAAGTATTCCTTTAAATGGTGCTTTAATAGTATATTTAGTCAATCGTTCTTCTAAGTTTTTTACACTATAGTAGTTAGAAACAATACCTCTACCTGTAATAAAATAGTTTTCTTTTTCAGAACTCATTTTTGGTAACTTTGGAGTTGTTTTATCTAAGTCAAAACTTTTTATGTAGTCTTGCCATTTGGGGTAAATATCAGGAAAATCTAATCGTAGATCAGCCATGATAGCAACTATAGAGTTGTATAAATTACTTTTTGCAGACTGCACACTAGAGTAGTACTCTGTATTGTTAATAGTAATAAAAATTTCATTTTTGTTATATTTTTCTCCTGGTTTAAAAAGTTTAGAGGCGGGTTTGAAAATGCCCTGTACTTCCGAATATATTTCTAACCTTCTTTTAGCAATTAGGTTTCCGTTAGCAGGAATAATGATGGGTATTGTGCTGTTCAAGACAGTATCTACATAAACAGTTTTTATAACTTTAGGTGGTGCTTTTCTAATAGTATTTTTGTTACTAATAATTAACTTTGAGACATACACAGAAGCAATTATAAGTAGTACCCCCAAAAGTGCCAGAATTATCTTTCTCATTTAAAATAGTGTTAGTTTTTCGACAAATTTAACTTTAAGGATAAAATTAGATGTTAAATAAAACCTAAAGTGATACTTAAATCTAGAAATTAAATAGTGTATAAATTTCTATTAAAACATAAAAAATTGTAGCTCTTTAAAAAACAGTTGGATAGATTTAAACTAGTTAATACAATGCCTTAGCGTTTTTTTTTTAAGCTTTCACATAAATGTGTGAATATTTAAAGATAAGATTATTAGAATTTTACAATCAAAGTATGGTAAAGATTAATTAAAGAATTTTATTATATTTACGTACACACATCTTAAATCATTAAAAAAATTTGAATTTTAAAAATCCTTGTTTATTTGTTTTTCTAATATTTTTGTCTTTTTCAAATGCAAAGGCACAAAAATCTTCAGTTTATGATGTTGCTAGAAATGGTTCCTTAGTTGAAATTAAGGAACTAGTAAATAATGACTCAGATATTATAAATAAAACTAGTAAAGAAGGCTATTCTGCTCTAACATTAGCTTGTTATTATGGTAATAATGAGGTAGCTGCTTATTTGATTCAAAACGTAAATAATATCAATTTAACAAGCGGCTATGGCACACCTTTAATGGCTGCTTCAGTAAAAAAAAATAATTATTTGGTGAAATTACTTTTAGAAAATAATGCCAATCCTAATTTAACAGATCAAAATAATTCTACAGCATTACATTTTGCTGTAATTTTTAATCAACAAGAAATTATTGAGCTGCTAATGAAGTATAAAGCTGACCCAAACATAAAAGATAATCGAGGAAATACAGCCCTAGATTACGCGAAAATTACAAACAATAATAAATTTATCCAACTCTTAAAATAATACAATTATGAAAAAAACATTACTCTTATTTTTTACTATTATCTCATTTACACTTTCTGCACAAACTACTCACAATCTAGATTGGGCAAATGATGGAAGTAGTAATAATCAACAAATAACTATTGATGTAGGAGACACAATTATATGGACTTGGGGTTCAGGGACACATAATCTAAGAGCTACTTCTGGAACAGAATCATTTGATAGTGGTTATTTTACTGGTGCAGGTAACACATTCACCTATACTTTTAATCAAGTAGGATCTACTGATTATGTTTGTGATCCTCATGCAGGTAATATGAACGGAACGGTAACTGTTACCTCAACTGCCGGAATTTCTGAAAACAACTTATTAAGTTTTGAGATGTACCCAAATCCTGTATCAGATTTATTAAACATTCAGTTACCAACGGGTACTGAAAAAGCAGAGGTTTCTGTTTTTGATTATACAGGAAGATTGGTGTCATCAAAAACAATCTCATCTAATGATACAGCAATTGATGTTCAAAAAATTTCTAAAGGAATTTATATGATTAGAGTAGCTACCAATACTAAAATTGGAGTACAAAGATTCATAAAAAAATAATAGTTCCTATTTTTAAAAAAAACACCGGTTGTGAAAACAACCGGTGTTTTTTTACATTTTTTTAGTTAAGTATCGTTCTAGTAGCCTAAAAATTAGTGTAGAAATTGTTTTATGTGTCTTACGTATTGTTTTTGGTCGAAAAAGTTGATTTCATTATTTTAAAAAATATATATTTAATACTAAATATTTTAAATTTTTAATGATGGCCTTCACTAGAAAAATAGCACTTATAATTTTTTTGACTACTTCATTTTCTTTGTTTTCACAAAGTTTTTCTACTGGAACACAAACATTACTCTCAGGATTAACTGCTAATATTACAATAGATGGAGAAACTTTTACAACAACACTAACGTTAACTGGCCCGTCTGATGTTTGGTTTGCTATTGGTTTTGGAAATGAAGAAATGAATGGGACTGACATTTTTATGACAGATGGAAATACAATCCGAGATGCTTTTTCAGAACCAGGCCCGTCTACTTCTTTAGAGAGACCAATACCACCTGCAGATGATTCCTCAAATGAAAGTGGAGACTGGACTTTAATTTCAAATACTGTATCTGATAATGAAAGAACCATTGTAGCTACTAGAAATAATGACACTCAAGATTCATTAGATTATGTTTTTAGTGCTTCAGCTGGTTCATTATCTATAATTTATGCGATGGGAGGTACCTCAACATATGCATGGCATGGTCCGGAAAATAGAGGTGGTACAGCACTAAGTGTTACCACTTTAGGAATCAATAAAAATAGTTTATTATACTTTGAAATATACCCAAACCCTGGATTAGATGTATTAAATATTCAATTACCAACAGGTTTTGAAAAAGCAGAGGTTAGTGTTTTTGATTACACAGGAAGATTGATTTTATTAAAAACCATCTCATCTAATAATACTGCAATAGATGTTCAAAAAATTTCGAAAGGAATTTATATCATTAGAGTAGCTACCAATAGTAAAATTGGAATACAAAAATTTATAAAAAAATAATAGTTCTTTTTTTAAATAAAAACTGGTTGTGAAAATAATCGGTTTTTTTTATCCCTTTTTTAAAGTTAGTTTTGTAGAAAATAGTCCCTTAAGCTAAAAATATGAACTATATACTTTTTGATAGTGATGTTAGAAACTCACTATTACCTTTTACCTATACTAGACCTGTAGCAGATATTCGTATTGGAGTTTTAACCATTCGTGAAAAATGGGAAAAATTTTTAGGTTTTACGACAACAACTATTACAGAAGAATATTTGGAAAACAAATATCCAATGGTAGAGTTAGATAAAAATATATTAATTAATGCTTCTTTTTTACCTTCTAAAAATTTGGTAAAACAAGTAAGTAATTTGTCAAATAATCAAGCAATTTTTAAAGATGAACAAGTAATTGCTTTTTTTACTTCCGATACACAAGAGCATGTAGATTTTGATTCTTATGAACAACTAGAGTTTAAAGAAGAAGTTCTTCAGATAAAAAACACTTGGGACATCTTTTCTTTAAATGACAAAGCAATTAAAGCTGATTTTGATTTACTAACTGAAGGTAGAACTTCTCAGCCAATTCCTAATGGAGTTCATACAATTCAGGAAGAAAATATCTTTATAGAGCAAGGAGCTATAATTTCTTACTCATCTTTAAATGCAACTAAAGGACCTATATATATTGGTAAAGATTCAGAAATTATGGAAGGTAGTTTGGTTAGAGGTCCATTTGCTTTAGGAGAGAACTCTATTTTAAAAATGGGGACTAAGGTTTACGGCGCAACTACCGTTGGTCCTTTCTGTAAAGTAGGAGGAGAGGTTAATAATTCTGTACTGTTTGGTTATTCTAGCAAAGGTCATGAAGGGTTTCTTGGAAACTCTGTGTTAGGTGAATGGTGTAATATTGGTGCAGATTCAAATACCTCCAATTTAAAAAATAATTATGCGGAGGTAAAATTATGGAATTATCAAGAAGAAAGATTTACAAATACAGGCCTTCAGTTTTGTGGACTAATGATGGGAGATCATTCTAAATGTGGTATCAATACCATGTTTAATACAGGAACAGTTATAGGGGTAAGTGCTAATGTTTTTGGGAGTGGATTTCCAAGAAATTTTATTTCTTCCTTTAGTTGGGGGGGTGCAGCTGGTTTTACAACCTACCAAATTAAAAAAGTTTTTGAGGTTGCTAAAGTTGTTATGAAACGAAGAGGTATAGAACTTACTGAAACAGACAAAAAAATATTACTTCATGTTTTTGATGAAACTTCAAAAAATAGAACTTCTTAATCTTTAGAGAAAGAAATAACCATCTCTTGTTTTATATTTTTTTAATTCTTGGGCTGTTAGTATTTTATTTAAACGATCTATACTAGTGGCATAACAATTGATTTTATTAGTTGAATAACAGTTTTATTGTATGCTTATAACTCTGTTTATCAAATGTTTATAAATTAAATATCATTTTATATTGAATTTAAGTATAAAATTCAGTGTCATAATGACAGATTAAATACATATGAGTAAATCAAAAATAGTAACATTAGACAGTTTGTCGCTATCCAATATATTAAATGAAGATTCTGAGTTAATTCCATTGATGACTCCTGAAGATGAGGAGATTATTAATAAAGAGGATATTCCAGAAATTCTATCCATACTTCCACTTAGAAATACTGTATTATTCCCAGGAGTAGTTATTCCTATAACTGCAGGTAGAGATAAATCTATTCAATTAATTAATGACGCAAATAAAGGAGATAAAGTAATTGGAGTTGTTGCTCAAAAAGATGGAGATATAGAAAACCCAACATCTGAAGATATCTATAAAACTGGTGTAGTTGCGCAAATTTTGCGAGTTTTAAAAATGCCTGATGGTAATACGACAGTAATTATTCAGGGTAAAAAGCGTTTTGAAATTGAAGAACTTATTCAAGAGGAACCTTATTTAGTAGCTAAGGTTCAAGAGGTTAAAGAGGATAAAGATGTAGATGATCCAAAAGAATTTGGTGCCATTATAGACTCTATTAAAGAACAAGCACTTGAGGTTATTAAAGAAAATCCTATGTTGCCATCGGAAGCTTCTTTTGCTATTAAGAATATTCAAAGTGATTCTTTTTTAGTAAATTTTATTTCTTCTAATATGGAGCTAAGTATAATGCAGAAACAGGTTATTTTGGAAAAAGATAACTTAAAAGAAAGAGCATTATTAACACTTAAAAACCTTAACAAAGAGTTACAAAAGCTTCAATTACGTAACGATATACAATCTAAAACACGCTCAGATTTAGACCAACAACAAAGAGAATACTATCTAAATCAGCAGTTAAAAACTATTCAAGAAGAATTAGGAGGTGTAAATAATGATGCCGAATTAGATGAAATGCGAATAAAAGCTAGATCTAAAAAATGGACAAAAGAAGTTGGAGAGACCTTTGACAAAGAATTAGCAAGACTCAGAAGAATGAACCCACAAATGGCCGAATATTGTGTTCAAAGAAATTATCTTGAGTTGATGTTAGAATTACCTTGGGGACTATTTTCTGATGATAAGTTTAATTTGAAAGAAGCTGTAAAGATTTTAGATAGAGATCATTTTGGATTAGAAAAAGTTAAAGAACGTATTATTGAACATTTAGCAGTTCTAAAACTAAGAGGAGATATGAAATCTCCTATTATTTGTTTGTATGGCCCTCCGGGAGTTGGAAAAACATCTTTAGGTAAATCTGTAGCTGAATCTTTGGGTCGAAAATATGTTAGAATGTCTTTAGGGGGCCTTCGTGATGAGGCTGAAATAAGAGGGCACAGAAAAACATATATTGGAGCGATGCCTGGTCGTTTGATTCAAAACTTAAAAAAAGCAGGAACCTCTAATCCAGTATTTGTTCTGGATGAAATTGACAAATTAGGACAAAGTCATCAAGGAGACCCATCATCAGCAATGTTAGAAGTTTTAGATCCAGAACAAAATACTGAGTTTTATGACAATTATTTAGAGGTTGGTTTTGATTTATCAAAAGTTCTATTCATAGCTACTGCTAACAACTTAGGTCAAATTCCATGGGCACTCAGAGACAGAATGGAAATAATTAACGTTACAGGATACACTATTGAGGAGAAAATAGAAATTGCCAAAAGACATTTATTACCCAAGCAATTAAAAGAGCACGGATTAACTGCAAAAGAAATTAAAGTTGGAAAAACTCAGCTTGAAAAAATTGTTGAAGGATATACCCGTGAATCTGGTGTAAGAGGTTTAGAGAAACAAATAGCTAAAGTGGTTCGTTTTGCTGCTAAATCTATTGCATTAGAAGAGTCATACAACATTGCTGTTACCAATGATGACATAGAAACTATTCTAGGTGCTCCAAGATTAGAAAGAGATAAATATGAGAATAATGAGGTTGCAGGTGTGGTAACTGGGTTAGCTTGGACTAGTGTAGGAGGAGATATTCTATTTATTGAATCTATTTTATCGAAAGGAAAAGGGTCACTTACTATTACAGGGAATTTAGGAAAAGTAATGAAGGAATCGGCTACTATAGCCATGGAATACATTAAAGCAAATGCAATTGAATTTGGAATAGATCCAGAAATAATTGGGAAGTATAATGTTCATATTCATGTTCCAGAAGGTGCTACTCCAAAAGATGGTCCAAGTGCAGGAGTTACCATGTTAACTTCACTAGTTTCAGTATTTACCCAACGCAAAGTGAAAAATAAGTTAGCCATGACTGGTGAAATAACTCTTCGAGGAAAAGTATTACCTGTAGGTGGAATCAAAGAAAAGATTCTAGCTGCAAAAAGAGCAAATATCAAAGAAATAATGCTTTGTAAAGACAATGAAAAAGACATTGCAGATATAAAAAAGAGTTATTTAAAAGGATTAAAATTTCATTATGTAACGGAGATGCATGAGGTTATTAATCTTGCTCTTACAAAGCAAAAAGTAAAGAATGCTAAGAAATTTATCTAAATAAAAAAGCCACTTTTTAAAGTGGCTTTTTTATTGTTTAAATAGTTTCTTGTACAACGCTAATGTGTCTTCTACTGTGTCATGAATGTGATATACTTTATCCATTCTTTTTTTTGCGTTATTTCCCATTTGAACTCTTAATTCTTGATTATTCACCAACTTAGAGATTGCTTTTCCAAGTAACTTAGGTTCTTTAATTGGAGTAACAATTCCGGATGTCTCATCAATTAATTCAGTACAACCGCCAGCGTTTGTCATTATAATGGGTTTGGCTACGCACATAGCTTCACTAATAGCTCTTCCAAATCCTTCACTTATAGAGGTTTGAACATAGATGTCACTTCCTTTTATTAATGAGACTGCATCTGGGCGAAGACCTAACAAATGAATATTATTTTTTGCAAGACTAGCACGTTTACACTTGTTTAGATTAGTTGCATCAGTTTCTTTTCCGAAAACAACAAAATGAACTTCTTTTTCTGTTGTTATGTAGGCAGATGATTTTATAAAATCAGTAATTCTTTTATTCTTGGTATTGCTTCCAGCTAAAGCTACTATGACACTATCCTTTGGAATTCCTATAGAACTAAAATTAAAAGGAACAATATCTTTAAACCAGTCTGGGTTATATCCTTTGTATATTTTAATGACTTTATTTTTATTTTTTTTAAAAAGTTGTTTTTTTACATGTTCAAAAACATAGATGCTGTTGCATATAATTTTATCAACTCTTGGATTTAAGTAGGTTAGATAAGAGCTTAGATCATGCCAATACAAGCTAGCAGATCCAAAGTAGGTAATTAATTTTACATTTTCTTTTTTAACTGAGAGAACACAGTTTCTAAGAGATTTTCCATCTAAGACATGTAAAATATCAATACGGTCATTTTTAATAATATTTTTTACGTCTTTAATGTATTGCTTGTCAATAGATTTTTCAGGAAAGATATTAGAATTAGCAACTCCTTTATTATCGAAAAATAGTTTGATTTGGTTACTGAAAAAACCAATTACTTTGATATTAACGCCTTTGTTTTTTAATAAACAAATCATTTCAATTTGAGCTCTATAAACACTAAAAGGACCTTTACAATTAATTGTTGTTAATACATTCATCTTTAGTTCTTTTGTAATTCAATAGATAAAATTTCCTTCAAGAATACTATTTAAAAATTTTCTTAGATAATGCCCAATATACATCCATTTCTGATAGTGTCATTTCAGATAATTCTTTTCCTGCTTTTTTTGCTGCTTTTTCTAGATATTGAAATCGATTGATAAACTTTTTATTTGTTTTTTCAAGTGCATTTTCAGGATTTACATCAATAAATCGAGCATAATTTATCATCGAAAATAATACGTCTCCAAACTCTGATTCTATAGAATCTTTAGACCCTTTTTTTATCTCTTCATTTAATTCTGTGATTTCTTCTTGTACCTTTTCCCATACTTGAGAGGGCTCTTCCCAGTCAAACCCAACTCCTGCAACTTTATCCTGAATTCTGTTGGCTTTAACCAAAGCGGGCAAACTTTTGGGAACCCCTTCTAATACAGAATTTTTTCCTTCTTTTAGTTTAAGTTTTTCCCAGTTTTCCTTAACTTCACTTTCATCTTTAACTACGACATCTCCGTAAATATGAGGATGTCTAGCTATTAATTTATCAGAAATTGCATTGGCTACATCTCCAATATCAAAGGCTTTTTTTTCAGACCCAATTTTAGCATAAAAAACAAGATGGAGTAAAACATCTCCAAGCTCATTTTTTATTTCATTTAGCTCATTTTCTAAAATAGCATCAGCAAGTTCATAAGTCTCTTCTATGGTTAAATGCCTTAAAGACTCTAGTGTTTGTTTTTTATCCCAAGGACACTTCTCTCGAAGATCATCCATGATGTCTAACAAACGATTGAATGCTGCTAACTGCTGTTTTCTTGAATTCATTTATGCTTTTTCTGAGTTTTCTTCAGAAGCTTCAACAATAGAAAAGTCTACACCAGAGGATAATAATATATTGTACCATTGTATCACTTTTTTAATATTAGAGATGTATACTCGATCCTCATCGTAATCTGGAAGTATCTCAGAGAAAAAAGAGGTTAGTTTTTTACCACTTTCTTTGTGGTTTATTGCTTCTTTTCCTTCTGTTTTTTCATACATTGTTTTAAAAACAGTTAATAAAGGTACTTCCTCCTCATAGGTGTAAATTGCAATGTTTTCCAATAAACTAACATTGTTAGTAGATGGTATAGGAAATCTTTTTTTATCAACAAGTGATTCTACGATAAATCCAGATTTTGTTTGAGAAATCGCATGGAATAATCCTGGTTTTCCTGCAACTGAAATAATTTTATTGAATTCCATATGTGTTTAAATTTTTATATTTGGAAAGCGCATTCTATAGCTTGAGCTTATCTTTCCTAATGATATTTTTTCTAATTTCTTTTTTAAAATTCTCTTTTTTAATGAAGAGAGTTTATCTGTAAATAATATTCCCTCAAGATGATCATATTCGTGCTGAAATACCCTTGCTGCAAGACCGCTTAATGTTTTAGAATGTTTTTCGAAATTTTCATCAACATATTCAAAGCTTACAGTTTCTTGTCTAAAAACATCCTCTCTTATATCCGGAATACTCAAACAACCTTCTGCAAAAGCCCATTCGTCACCTTCTTGATTAGTAATAGTTGGATTGATGAAAACTTCTTTAAAGTCTTTAAGTTGATCTCTCTCTAATTCAGAGATGTCTTTGTCATCTGCAAAAGGAGTCGCGTCAATGATAAAAATACGGACAGATTTTCCTATTTGTGGAGCAGCTATTCCTACACCACTAGCATTATACATGGTCTGTTTCATATTTGCAATTAACTCCTTTAAATTTGGGTAATCTGGCCCAATTTCTTTGGCA
>Ga0102817_1000226_pt1 | contig 16345 bp, 4 predicted proteins | sample ColrivemetaGS555_FD_78193 | JGI IMG/M metagenome (GOLD analysis project Ga0102817, IMG submission 78193) | Estuarine microbial communities from the Columbia River estuary - Ebb tide non-ETM metaG S.555 | ecosystem: Environmental > Aquatic > Marine > Intertidal zone > Estuary | place: USA...
AAATATACAGATAAAAGTTATTGGGAATGCTCCTTCTGTACGATTATCATTGCATAAAATTTACATATTTGATGCACAGAAGGTTAATCTAAGAGATGAACAAGTTCCATGCAATGTTTTAAGCTATGCATTTCCAGCTTTATTTAATTATAATCCTACTGTAAGGTCTTTATATTTTCCAACTTCTATAGATTTTAAGCGACCTAATCTTCATGTAAAATTATTTGATCCAACAGAGACTTTCAATAGCCCTGGTTTTGCACATTCTGTCTCATTAAGATTTCTGATATTCTCATGGCCTGTTACAATTTTAGATCCTTTGGCTATTTTAAGTATGGGTCAATTATCTGGGTCAGGGTTATACTTCACGAGAATTATTAGTACTATTGCTGAAGATAAACAGTTAAATTTATCTTTTTTAAATCAAAATGTTTCTTCTGCTCAATCAAGAATTTTATCTTTACCAAAATTAAATATAAATGATGGATGGGGTTCAATTCAAATCCAAGTTGCTGCAAAAACCAGTGATGATTGGTCTTTAATTCATACAATAACTACAACTTTAGGAAATACTGAAAATTTTGTAGCGCCTTATATCTATAGGTTTCAAAATAATACTGGATTATCTTATACTGATATTAAATTTAGGGCTTTTGTTAGATATTCTGATGGTTCTACATATCAAGAAACTATTATTCCAGAACTTGATCACTATAATGCTTCTTTGGTTATGAATGAAGAAACTTTATTTACATCTACAAATTCACCAGAACATTCAGGGAAACCACTTTTAGTAAATACAAATAAAGCTAACGATTTTAGCATGAATGTAATTAATACATTAGATCCTATTTTATTTTTTGTTAGCGATAATTCATTTAGCTATCAGCCATCTATTAGAGCTGCTCAAGGTGCGTATACATTTAAAATAACAGCTAAAGTTATTGATAAACTTAATATGGCAAATACTCATATTATTGCTAGAATTTGGTTTGTTCCAGCTGATTTTACACCTACAGCTTCTAATTATCATCAATATAGAGATGTTAATGAGATTATATTTAAATATGGAAGTGATATAACTCAGGCTCAAATTGGTAAACCATCTTCTCTCGACGATGTTTTTGTATCATCTTCTATTTCATCGGATTTTACATTTATTGATTTAGTTAGATACGCAGCAGAAGTTAAAGCATTTGGAGTAACTGGATCTACATCATATAAACTTTGCGTCGGTATATATTCTATTTCTTCTCTCAATGATGAATATAAAAATAAAAAATTTAGTGAAAAAGAACTTCTTTATACTCCTACAATTATATTTGATCTTTCTTCAACAAATGATGGAATACAAACACCAATTCAAAGAAAACAAACAAGAACTTTATATCCAAAAAAAGCTTCTGAATTTGACAATGCTAAGTATACAAAACTGCCTGAACCGTTAATTGTTTCTAAAAATCTCGTTAATGGCACAGAAGTTGGGGAATTTATTTTATATAAAGGTATAGCAAAAACTAATTCTGATAATGCTTTTCAAGACTTATTAATATTGCAGAATGAAGTAAATGAAAGACCTTTAGTAAGATTATATTTTGATTCATTTTCAGAATCTTTTAATCCCGATATTGCTTTTGTTTTTGATTTTTGTACTTTGATTAGACCTTTAAATTCAGCAAAAATTGACCTTGGAACATGGCAAATTTCTATCAAAACATCTACTTTAGGTCGTAAGATAGAAAGCTTGTTAAATTTCCAAATGACATACGAAGTCTTTGCGATTTCTTTAGACGGCAATATTGTTGAAAGAATTTACAAATCAGGATATTTATCAAAAGTCTATGATTTTAAGTTTGAAATTGGATTTCCATTTTTAACCGGAAACAATAACTCTCAATTGATCTTGAGAATTACCTTACATCCGTATGCATTATTACCAAATAAATCATTAGGTGATATTAGAACAGATTTTGGTTACACGGAATTATTTTATGAGCTAGAGTCAATTGAAATAACTTCTCACACAGTAAAGTTTTTAGATCTTGATGCTGCAGATTTAAAGTTAGGATCACCTGGGTTTTATGAGGATTTAAGCTTAGTACCAGACATAGCTTTTGATGATTCTAATTTCTGGTTTATCTTAGATGATGATTTAAAAAATACAACGATTACAACGATTACAGATGGCTTAAATATAAGTGGTTGTTTATATTCACCTACATGGCAACTATCAATGCCTAATTCTACAGAAGTTAGAGCAGGAGCTTTAGGTTACACTAATAAAGATTTTTGGTTTAGAACAGTTCCTGGAGAATCTGCAATTGGGGATATATCAGTTACAGCTGTCGAAGATAATTTGTCTTTCACTACTCATGTAGCTTTTGATGACCCATCTACTGCTATAACATTTTCAGATGGTAAAAATTATATTAAGTATTTTTCTACGAACTCCAATGAATTGAATTTTTTTACTAAAACAAATTTAGCTGGCATGAATGATAATGCTACAGTTGAGATTAAAGGCAATAATCCTCAACTTTTCGCCATGAATAATAATAATCATTCATTATATGGAAATAAATCTTTAGGTCTTTTAGTTGGACAAACCGGAGAACAAGTTAATTCTGTTGATGGTTATTATAATTTCGCTGCCGGAAGAGAAAGAAGTTGGTCTAGAATAGGAGTTAATTCTGAAGATAATTCATTTAGTAACTCATCTAAAATTTTAAATAGTCTAAATTTTGCTAGTACAGCTAATAATTCAAATAATGATTTAGTGCATATTGTTGGAATTTTAGATAACAATAAGGTTGTATATAGTTTAGCTAATCCTACTGTAGTCTTTTCAAATGGTGTTTCAGAAAATAGATTCGTTTGGATATCTGGAACAAAAACATCTGATAATTCAAACTTTTTCATACATGCTGATTCTCAAGATTCTGATTCTCCTGAAAATACATTCCCTGGCATTGCATTAGATAAATATGGAAGTGTATTTGTTTGTTATTCTTCCGCTAGTAATGCTGGATCTATTTACGGCAAGACTGTTAATAATGAAATTCCATCTGAGCAATTTCCTTTAATTGAAATGAGAAATAGTGGTGTTTTAATTCCATCTACTTTAAAAATTAAAGGATTAAATCTACAATATAACCACATTGAAAACACTTATTGTTTAATTTTTTGGTGTGCAGGTAGAATATTTGTAGCAATTTTAAATCCAACTCATGACTATTCACATGGTTCACAAGATATCATTACAATTTCTCCCATTTTATATCTTGTGGCAGGTAGTAGAACTTTCGATACGGCAAATAATACTTTAGACAGTGCTCTTCAAGCTATGGTAAATAAAGGCTATATATCTGTCAAACAGTCTGGAGAAGTAGAGACTAATGTTCCTTCTCAAAAACCTGGATTAATAATTTCTAACAATCCTGGCAAACAAGGTGAATTACATATTTGGTATAAAGATTCACAAGACAAATTAAAATCCAGAATATTATTTGCCGACGGGAATGTTAACAATTCGATAGGATATGCATAATGCCACTTTTAGATGATACAAGAGAGTTAAAAATTAGTTGTACTGTTTCAGCATTATACTATCCACAAGACGGTACATATCCCGGTGGCAATGTGTCAGCAGTTTTTGATGGTGGAGAAAAGTTTGTATTAGGTAGAAAATCTTCTTATGCTATAGATAATAAGGGTAATAGGAAAATTGCAACCACTGGATTAGTTTATAGCAATACCAATGCTGGTACATATTTGCCAACTATAAATAGTAATATTGGTGCTCCTGAATGTACTTTTGTATATGGTGCATTAGCTCCTGAAGGCACACATCCTGTATTCAATTTAATCAAGGGCCCAAAATACACTGTAAATTATGCATCAGATTTGGATTTAACTGCAAGATATTCGAGCGTTTACACAGATTCTCTTCAATTAAATGAAATTACAGATATCCCTACTGTATTGACTCGTAAGAATTCAAAATTTCCAGATGTAATAAATGCTATTGAAAGCCCTAATATTTGGTCTCAAGATGGTATCACATCAGCTTCTGATGTTCAAATAATTAAATACCATGGATATAAATATGGGCCAACTTATAAAGGTTCTTCCATTAGACAAGTTTACACAAATGATGGCTCTGCTAAAATCTATGTATCTGCTATCAATTCTTCTTGCATATTAACTAGACTTTTTTCGGTAAAACAAGACTTAGCTAATAATGGAGCTAAGCTTTCTTATAGCGCTCTTTGGAATAATGGTCAAGTTTATCGTAGATCTGAGAATATTAATACTAATGGTTTTAGTGGATGTACATTAACTTTCGATAGATCTTCTGGTTCTAAAAATAATAATCCAAATTCTGTTAGTTCTGTGTCTGGAATTGTTGTTGAATTAGGAGATATTACAATTTCTAACGTTCTTCCAGTTATTTCGTTTTACAGAATTGAAATTACAGATTCTAAGATTGTTTTAAAATATTATCATCCATTAGTTGGTTCTATCGTAGAAGCTCAGCCATTAAATTTTTCTATAGACAGTAATATATTTAAAATTCATATGTATTTTGTGGGTTCTAATTTAATGATTGGAACAAGTGACGATCCATCGAAATGGGATACATTATTTCCTTTAAATATTTCTCCAGATTCAAATTATAATGAGAAGATTATTCATTCTGCAGATAAAATTAACAAAATAAAAATTCAGTTTAATAATATAAACTGCTCCTTTACATATGCACCTATCGCATTTAAGAATTTTGACACAGATTCATTTGTTAAAAGTAAAACATTAGATTTTAATGCATTGAAAAATAAGTATAAGTTCTCGTTTAAGGGAACCCAAGAACAATATTTAGAATCTTTCAATGCAGAGAAAGTCAATGAAGCTTTTAATATGCATAAATATAGAGATTTAGAACAATATTCCGATATAACAGATCAGTTCTCAGATACTCAAGCTTTCATAGATAAAAGAAGCAGCGATTTAAGTACGCTTAAATATTACGAATTATCTAAATCTACAAATACTAAAAAAAACACCGTCACAGTTACTGGATATTTTCAGTGGAATACAACCATTGAAGGACCTTGTTTAAGAAAAATTGTTCTTAATTCTCCTGTATCTGAAATTAAAGATTCAGGAATTGTAGATTTAAATTGGGGTGATTTAAGTCCATATTTTGATAGCGTCAACATCAACTATAATAGTACAAATCAAAATTTCAGTTCAATATCAGCTACAGCAAACTTAGTACTTAAGAATTTAGACACAAGTGACCGTGGAGCAAGAATTTTAGAAGCTATAGAGAATAATGTACTTTTGTTTACTATTAAAGCTGGATACGATGAATTATATACCTATTATCAAGGAATCAATAATAATATCACAGTTGAAAGGTCTGCTACAGGTTCTATAATTACAATTTCTTTAAAAGATATGACATCTATATTGGAAGAAACTCGCTTTACTATTCCATATATTGAGTTTGGTGGTATGCAGTATTTAGATATTATTAAAAGAATTATTTTATCTGCAGGTTTTCAGAATCAATTTTCATTCCAAGAAACTTCAGAAGATCCATTATTTTCTGAATATACTTTAGCTTTAAGAAATCAAGTTTCATACGGCCAATATAGTGTTCCAGATGCAGGTAACTTTAGTGCTAGAAGTGATGAATTTATTCTTCCAAAGATTAATAATATTTTAAATCAATGTTTGAACTATCGAGGTCTTCCATCTTTTGTGTGGAATCCTGAATTAAGATATTTTCAGTTAACTTGGAGATACGAACCATCTTTTGGCGATGTTCTTTATTTTATTGGTGAAAGAGAAACTTTTGGAGTTGATTTTTCTGCAGGATCTGAGGGTGATAGTAGATTTCCTAAAAATTGGCATGGGGTTTTATCTTCAAACTATACAATCACATCAAAAATAAGTAGTTTAGCTGCAGGTCTTGAGATGTATGGTCAGGCATTTGATTCTACTGTTATTGGAAGAAATGAATTTTATGATGGCTCTGTTACAGCAACTGATACAGCTCTTACTGAATTAGGAATCCAAAGATTAAATGATTGTGTAGATGATAGAACAATTGTGCCTTCTAAAATAGGCTACGTTGGTTATAGAAAGTTCCATTTAATCAAAGATACTTCAGGATTTTTGCAAGATTATACAGGTCTTAATATTTATTTCAAACAAGTAAAAAGAATAATAAGAAATAGTTTTTCAGATATAAAATTTACTTGTATTGTAAGCAAACCTTTGACTTTACATGGGACTTTTGCAATTCAGACTTTTATTGGTAATCAAGAGCCTTTAATTACTGATAGATATTTATATACTGGATGCACATATGTAATTAATAAAAAATCAAATATAATTACAGCTGAAATATCCGGCGCTAAAGATGCCAACGTAGGAACATAAATTGCCAGACTTTAGAAGTTTAACAGATATAATTAATTATCAAATTAAAAGCCAAAAACAAATGGAACCTAGACCTTTACCAAGATCTGAGGCATCTATATATTTGAAATCAGAAGTAATTTTAGAGCCAGAAATTCTTTCAGAAGAGAATATCGTTAGATGGGGATTTTCTCGCTGGGGTGTAGAAAACGTAACTAGTAAAAATAAACCGGATCAAGAAGACTAATGGGAAAGACACCAATATATAAGCTTGGATATTTTGAACCTAATCAAGATATTGGAGCAGAATTAGATTTAGATGAACTTAGATTTAAAGCTATTGATACACAAACATTAGCTTTGTATTCTATTTTTGGAAATGGTGTGTTAGATGATGATCCTGCAAATCCATCTTGGTACATTCTTTCAATTCCCAATGATTACAATAATGTTTTAATTACTTCTGGCCGAGGCCATGTTTCTTGGAAATATTCAGAAACTACCACCAATACTACATTTTCTCTTCCGGCATTACCAGCAGGGGCCACATCAGCCTTATTTTACTTATATGCTATAGAAGATGCTACGACCCCATCGGCTAAAACAGTAGAATTCATGGCATCTTTAATACAATTAAATGATCCTAATAACTACATTGGTCTCGGAGCTGTCCTAGTTGATAGATCCACAGACCCTGATACGATTACAATTTATAATACTGCAGAATATGGTAGAGTTGACATCAGTTTATTTGGAACAATATCAGGAATTGTAAATAAGCATAAACACATTGGTGGCTCTACAAACCCAAGTCCAATTGATCTTTCTAAGCATGTAAGAGGAAAGTTATCTGGAGATTTTATTGAGAACTTGGATTTAGATCAAGTTACATCAGGTAGTTTGTCTGCTGATAGATTACCGCAGATTGACCATAATACTTTATCTAATATTGGAAGTTTATCTCATAGTCAAATTGATACATTATTAGCTTCTTTAACTTCACTTCCTGATAATTACAGATTGTCAGATATTTCTTTAGCTAATAGATTAAAAATTGTTCTTGCATTAAAGAGATTAGGTACATTATCTAATATTGAATCAACTCAGATCAATGCTATTTTTTATGTGCCAAATAGTACTTCACAGCCATATGAAGCAACTGGAATTCCTGTAAGTTTAAATTTAGCTAATATCGATAGAGTAAATAAAAGACTTGAAGGCACAAATGCTTCAACTATTTCTTCCGATAATATTATCTGGAATACATATGAAGATTTCGATAGAGCTTGGAAAACTGCGCAATCAAGAGTAGTAGCAAATAATCCAGTATCTGAAAATATTGCAATCACTGCTCCAAAAATCTACTCTACCGGATCAGTTTCTTTAATAAGCACAGTTACGATAACAGGATCAGCAACAGTTTGGTCATCTTTAATCCTACCGGCAAGAATAGGTTTTGGTTCAACAAATCCTAGTTCTATTACTACATGGTTTAATATTTCTTCAATTACAAACAATACAACATTAGTATTAACTTCTTCAGCAGCTGGGCAATCTACAGGAAACTACGTAATAGAGCAGACATCAGGTGTCAATGGTTCTATTACAGTTGATAAAACACTTAAATATCTTGGAATTTTAGATACAAATTTACAAGATTCTAAGTGGAAAGATGGATATCTATTTACTGACAAAAAGACAAAGACCTCAGTAGTTCCACCTCCTCCTCCTGTTTTATCAGCTCCAGCATACTATAATCAGTTTAACGAAGATTATGATATTGCAAGATATTTCTATAATCAATTTGTAACTACTCAAGATTGGACAGAAAGATCTAGAATTGGTATTGGTTTTGGATTTAGCGTTGCGTCAGTGCCAGGAAATGTTTATGCATATTTAACCCTTTCTTCTGGCGGTACTTCAAAAAGTATTATGTCTGGCACTACTGCTACGACTATTAATATTTCAACTCCTGTGTTAATTTTGTCTAAAGATAATACAGATCCAAAAACAAGATTATATGTTGAAAAAAATCTTTCTGAGTTTGGCTTAACAGAAGCACAACTAGCATCTGTTTCAGGCATTGGTTTTGTTTGGGATACTGCTGAATATTGGGATGGTAGCGAATTAAATTTCTATCTACTTCATCCTAGATCTGATGAAATTACAGCTGTATCTACTCAGGGTAGTTCAATAAATTCTACAATGAACACTCTGCCAGACTCAACCTCTTCTGTGTTTATTTTTAACGATACATTATTTAATACATATGCAACTTTAGTATTTAGATTAGATACAAATAGCTCTACAACTACATATGATCAGGTAATTTGGGATGCAACAGTTCCATCTGGCACTAGCCTAAGAATTTACACAAGAACTTCAAATGTAGAATCTTCTTTGGGTAGCTACTTAACAAATGAAGTTACACAAGGGACATGGATAGTAAGCCCAAGTTCTAACACCGGAAGATATTTTGATATTATTGTTAATTTATATTCTAATAGTTCAAAGACATTAGCTCCAACATTAGATAGGCTCTTACTTGCTTATAATGGATTAGGCGCAACTGCTCTAAAGGTATGGAACAAATACGAAACCGATATTTCAACTGGACAAACAGGTTGGTTTTCTACTGCAAAAGAGTATGAAAATATTACTTTTGGATCAAATACAACAGATACAGATTTTCCAGGCAAAACAGTTAATTTTTTAACCATTTATAACACATCAGAGATTGGTAAGTGGAGATATTTAAGAAAGAATAATGCTTTACAGTCATCATTGCTAGATGCTAGTGATGAAGTTGTGTTAGAAGATGGCATTGATTCATTATCTTTAAGTTCATATCAATCTCCAGTTCAAGTTTGGAGAGGCTATAGTGAATATGGTTTCTTAGAGCCTAGATATTATGAATCAGTAGGCACATCACTTTTATTTGCTGATACTAAAAATGATAGAGTAGTTGAATTTGACTCTTTAGGCGCAATATCTAAAATCTACCAGGGTAATTTAAGATTAAAACGTGAAACAAGAGATTTTGTTTTGTTAAATTCTTATTACAATCCAAATGTTGGAAAATTATATATTAATTTCTCTCAATATGTATCTATAACATCAGCAACAAATGCCACTTTAGTTTCAGGAAAGCAATCAATTAAACTTTCAGAAACAGGCGTAAATGTTGTTTTATTCAATCCTATTGATGGCAAGTCAGCTACTGTAGTTGCTACTTTCAATGCCTCATTAAAGACAAAGATTAATTCATGGAGTTCTGATGTTAAATTAATTGTTCAAAATGGAGCATTCTCTTATGTTGGAAGTGATGGTGGAACATTATCTGAAAGCACAACTACTACTGATATTTGTCAAGCCTTAAATTTCATAGAGATATCTAGTAATTTATCTTTCGCTGGCGAAGGTAAATGTTTAACAGGAATTAGTCAATACACGGATACAATTAGCGATTCTGCTGATTTTAATAAAGATGGTCAAATTGTAACTTCATCCCTTTATGGCCCAGATCAAACATTATTGACATCCAGTAATACTTTAACAATTAATGTTTTAGTTGGAAATATCTATATGACAAATATACTTGAGCCAGTTCATGCTACAACTAATAAATATGGATATTATGTCATTTCAAATATTTCGGATGATTCTATTGTGGCTTTAAATTCTTCAGGTGAAACTGTATGGAGCGTTCCTAGCACTGTTTGTACTTTTGTTGAAAATAAACTTGGTGGAGCGGTAGAATTATCTAGTGAAAATTTACTTGTTGCATTACCATCAGCAGAATCTGATAACGCTGGAAGAATAATGGTCTTAAATAGAATTGCTGACAATACTATTTTAACTTCTATTAATGTTAACGGAGATGCAATTAAAGCTATTGAGGATCCAAGTTATGATTCTTACTGGGTGATTGTTGATGATGTTAAAAATGATGGTAAACAGTCAAGATTAATTAAGTTGAATTCTAGTGGTGAGTTGACATATTCTTGGGGTGTAGGCACACTGACTCATCCAACAGGTTTAAAAATGTTAGGAAATTCTACATTAGTGGTATCAGAATAAAATGGAATATAAAATTCATAAATATCAAAAACTGTTAACAATTGAAAATAATGGTCATAAATTTGAAATAGAATTAATTACCTCTCCAGATAATTTTTCATTGTTAGAGTCTTCTGCTTCATTGTTTTTGATTAATGATGATGTCAAATGTACTATTGAGAAAGATGACAGTAAAATAAAATTAACATTTAATAATGAAAATTTTAGATCATCAGCTGCCGGTATTATTTTTAGGAATATTTCATCTTTTAATAATGTAAATGAAAATTATTCTATAATCAACTTTGGAAATAAGTCTTTAAGAGTTATTGGAAATGATTTACATATAGAAGTTGATAAATCTGGATTAACTGTTCTTAGATTTATGTCATTGACTTCTAATTTAATTTTTGAAGAGATGTCAAATGAATTTAAAACTTCTTCAGTATCTGCTTTGACTGCTTTGACTTCGCCTTTAAATATTTCTATTGGACAAAGAGATCCTGAGTTTGCTATTGGAGTATATGATAAGTTTAGTAGTAATGTTTTTAGTAGACCTAGAGATATTAGACATGGCAATCCTGTAATTTCAACAGTCCCGACTCATGGCCCTGATTTAACTACCGCAGAATTAGATGCAATTAATGAAGGTTTAGGATTTGATAACAGAACTATTTATTTTAAAATAGTTTCTGACAGGGTAGTTGAACCAGCAATTACTCAAGGTGAAAAATCTGCCTTGAAATTAAAATTGTCCTTGCCTTCTGGATTAGATACAGTTAAAGATCCAATTAGTTTATCTATGTATTTTGTTAATCATGATAGTGCTTTGAATCCAACAATGTCAATTTATGTAGCATCTTTTGACTTTCATAAAGAAGATACTGTTAATTATGTAGATGGATTTATGCTAATGGATATCTACTGTCCAATGATAGTCCAAGAATCTATGCCTGTATCCTTTGGGATCGTATAGGTAATTTTCTTGTAAAATTGGAATTAATAGGCAAGAAATCTCTATTTTCCATTGCCTATTTTAGGAATCAAACATGCCAATCAAAGCTCAATTAGTTCTTCCAGATAATCTTAGAAGCACATATTTACGTTCAAATTTCTTAGATTCAGGTGCAGTATACAATACTAATAAACCTGCATTAACTTCTGCTTTAGATGCTAATAATCATAACATTACATTAAAATTCGAGCTTTTAGATACTGTTAATAGAGAATCAGTTTCGCTTCAAAAAATCGTAAGTTTAGAAATTTCCAACGATCCAGAATTTAGTACGCAATCTACTGTTAAAATTGAGAACTGGCCAAGCGCAGGTAGTTATTCTTTAAGCACTGACTATACATTAAATTTAAATCCATTATATTTTTTCAATTCTAGCTCAACTATAGAAACATCAAGAACAACAGCTGCGGGTACAGGACTTTATGTAATTAATAATTGGCCACTATCTGCAACTGGTGGCTTATCAACGGTATATGTCAAAGCATTAGTACAATCAACTTCTGGTGAGCAAGCAAGTTATCCTGAAGGGTATGCAATTTATGATCAAATCTCATGGGAGGGAGAACTACCATCTACTCCAGGAAGACTTATTGCAGATACTAATAAATCAGGCTTTACTGGCGCTCAATCTTTATTTCATTTTAGATCAAGTTCAGAATCCTCAACTGGCATTTATGGATCAGGTGTAAGTTCCTATATTGGTGATATTTTTGAAATTTCTTATGATACAAATGTTCTTAATCTATTAACAACCAGATCCACTAATACTACAGGGAATTTTCGATCTGTAGTAAGTAATGTAGCTGGAACAAATCTTCCAGTGACAAGTTATAAAATTAATTATTTATCTACAGTATTTACATCTGAAGCATTAACTATAGGCACATCAATAGCTCTTAATTCATCAAGAAGAGGAGCCTTTTTCTATGGCAATAATGGTTTTGCGTTAGCAGGTTCAGACTTATCAATCTTATCACAATCCAGAATTAATTTAACTGTATCGAATTCTGCAGCTGAGTATAAGATTCTTGCTAAAATTCATTATTTAGATTTAGCAAATAATCCTGGATCGTCTCAGGAAATTGTATGTTCAATTACATCTATTCCAAATTCATACCCAGTTGCCAAGTTATATAAAATTGTTAATGGTGTTGATTCTGTTGAAAATCAAACAACTAATCTTCCACTTCATTTAAGAGATTTAATTTTACAAGGTGGTTTATTTGAAGCTTATCTTTCTAAGACTACAGATGACCAATATATAGTAGAATTTTATTGGACAGCATCTGATAATCAAAGTTATTTGCTAGCATCATCTTTAATACCTGAATTTACAGTTGATACAATTAAATGCGGTTATGGTGCTTCAATTAATGCTCATGATGGTACTGTTACTATTAATGAGATTGCTTTAGTCAAGGGCAATGCTTATCTTAATGTTGATTTAGGTGATTGTAAAGTTGACGACAAACATCCTGTAAATTTTCCAACAGTAAATGTGACTAGCTGGGTTACATCTGTCAATATTAAAAATGAATGGACACTTTATTCAGAACCTTTAATTGGATCTACTTCTCCTGTTACATTGGCTACAGGACTTACAGTAAATAAATTAAACTCATCTGAAATTGTAGAATATCAACTCAATAAGCCTACAATGTCTTCAAGAGCAGTAGTATACACAAATATAGATCATAACTCAGATACTTATTATGTAGCTTTTAGCACAGATCCAACAGTTAATGCATCAGATAGTACATTGTTAAGACCAATGATTACAAGATGTCTTCCTGATTATGTACCTACCCATGAACCAATTAATACTACAACAGTTGCTTTATTCTTTGATGCTAAAAATTCTCAAGTATTGTTAGTAGAAAGAATTTATTCAAATGTTTCTACTTCTCAAGTCTTATGCAAATATAATCCTAACGATACTGATGATTATGCTATTTATATTACCGATGAACATCCAGTAGGCTATAAAGGACAATTAAATAAGTCAAATGCAGATGGTACATGGATAATTTTAAAAAGAAATAATGAAATTAAAGGATCCATACTCTTATCTAATAAAATTTGGACTTATAAAAATGGTTTAGGTTATTATGTAGCAACAGGATTTATTGGTTCTTCGTTTGGTTCAGGAAGTTCTATTCTTAACAATTTTAGTGTTTATGGATTACCAAGATTAATTTCTGATGATAGTTTAAATAATTCAACAATTAGACACTTCCTTAAATCAGATACTGGAAGTGGGCAAGTTAAACCATGGCTTGGGCAGTTTTTATTAGCAGGTAGTACAGATTTTCAGGGGTGGGATTATAAGATTCCATACACAGAATTATCTCCAATATCTCTTAAAGCTACTACAAATGGTGTCAATGTAAATATTTTAGCCGCTCCTTCTGTTCTTGATGGATACACTTTATCTTCGGGTGACTTAGTTCTTGTCAAAGACCAGTTAGATAAATACCAGAATGGAATTTATAAAGTCATTAATCCTGGAAGTGGATTAAATGGTGTTTGGGTATTAGATTCTTCAACTACAGCATCAAGATATCAACCATATTCAATTTTAAATGGAAATATTAATGGCAAGACTTATTGGTATTTAGATTACCCAGATAATTATTCAAATCAAGAATATTATCATTACAAATCAACAGTTTTTACTAAGAAAGTTACATTTGGATCTTTATCATCTTTTTATTCAGCCATCAATCCAACATTACTTGAAATTAAAGCTTTATGGGCATCCAGAGCGTTACCTTCTGAATCAATTAATGTAAAATTTAGATTCTTTTCAAATAATAATGAAGAAATTGGATCTTCTAAAACAGATTGGTTTACATACGATTTAGTCCCACTATTAACAAGTGGTATTTCAGCAGCATATAATGATTTAGTTCAAAAGATCTTAAGTTATGGAACATACAGTATTGGAGCTTTTGGACTTGATGAAATTCCTGTAATTAATCCTGAAGACCCTTTACCAACAGAATCTAGACCTTTAAATATTACAGCTAATGAAAAGGTTTGGGTAGCAATTAGACTTCCTATGGGTTTAACATTAGGTACTGCAAATTCTAAAGAAACTACTGAATCTGAGATTATTTCAACTGGTGATTTTGCAGGTTGGAATTTAGCACCTAAGCTTTGGTTTAAGGTTTATTCAAAAGCTGTGCTGAGAGAAAGAAATAAAAGAGATAATTTATATTTGACAGGAAGAGTGAGAGCTTTATCACATGCAAATATTAGTTCATCTGCTTCTATTCTCTCTGATTCATTAAAAGTAGATATTACTCCACCTTCATTTGCTGACAATAAGCCTGTTATAGAATTCGTTGACCAAACTACCGTAAGAACTGCTACTGTCAGAATTAAAGCAAATGACTCTTCTTCTGGAGTTCTAGCTTTTAGATTTGGAAAAGAAACTGATTATGGAAACGTTTCTTACACTCCCTGGCAATCTTGGGACCAATTTGATCAAACTGGAAATGTTCAGTATGTAGTTTATCTTTATGGTTCTAGCCCTACTAATAATTTTGGAGCTCCTGAAACTGTAACTTCTAATATGAATGCTGGGATGATTGGTACAAGAAAAATATGGTCCCAGGTTATTGATTTCATGGGCAATATCTCTGAATCTTTCCCATTAACAGTCTTTGCCCAAGGACAAGCCATTGTTGATACCACTCCTCCAACTGGTAATGCGAATTTCTATGATACATCCAATAATCTTGATTTGAGTTATGTAAATTCTTTAAAATCTACAGTCAAATTTAATGCAAATGATAGAGTTTCAGGTATTAAAGATTTTAGATTCCGTACCGTAAATTCAAATGGATATACAGTGTGGTCAAATTGGAATTCATATAAAAATATTAACAACTTCTCATTATCTTCCGGTGATGGTAGAAAAAGCTTGCAATTTCAGTTCAGAGATTACGGCAATAATATTTCTTTACAAGAGAATATTTGGACAAAACTTTATGAAGCAAGCACAAGAGGTATTGTTTTTGTAAGTTCAGACGCTTGGCAAAAAACTGGAATTTATTCTGAAACTTTATACTTTGGTGGCACTAAGCAAACTCAATACTCAAATATGAGTCTTATTGAATCTACTAATGGAAATTTTGTAGCTAGAACTGCATTTTATATTAAATCTAACACAACAGGTAGAATCCTAGCAGCAAGAACAACTGATACAATTTCTATCTCAGGTACTGCTGTTTCTTATGCAATTGATCCATCTTCAGGACTTATAGTATTTGCATCCGCTATTCCATTAGGAGTTCAAGCTACATGCTCAGTCACTAGAAATTCTGCAGTTCTTTATTCTTGGAACGATCTTACATTCAAGAAATCATTAGATCTTGGCCATTATGGTGAGATTTGTATCACTGCAGTAAAATCATATGCTAATGGTCTTATTATAGGTACTAGTAAGGGTTCTGTGTATCTTTATGATGGAAATAAACTCACAGGTCCTATATTTACAGCTTTTGATGGAATCGCATTACCTATAACATCAATTATCATTCATCAATTTTTACATGAATCTGAATCTTATGTTTATGTTTCCACTGATAAAAAACCAAGATTGTATAGATCTAAACTTTCCGAAATATCCAGTAATTCTTCATGGTTACAAGTTGGAAATACAGGAGATTTAGCTTTATCTTCAGGCGGTGCGATGTCTTTGGTTTCTGCTTTTAATAAAATATTCGTTGGATGTAGATCTTCTAAAATGGTGAGATATGAAAGATTTATAAATGAATTAGGACTTGAATCAGAAACTGTCACAAGTACATCTTTAGTAAATCAAAATTTAGGATT
>Ga0102817_1000248_pt1 | contig 15633 bp, 9 predicted proteins | sample ColrivemetaGS555_FD_78193 | JGI IMG/M metagenome (GOLD analysis project Ga0102817, IMG submission 78193) | Estuarine microbial communities from the Columbia River estuary - Ebb tide non-ETM metaG S.555 | ecosystem: Environmental > Aquatic > Marine > Intertidal zone > Estuary | place: USA...
GAAACACAAGGCGGATTGATGAATGTTATGATTAAAAGAAATTCATCCATTCCAGCAGAAGTTACAGAAACATTTACAACAGCTTTCGATAATCAAGAAAAAGTAGATGTTTCAATTTACCAAGGCGAAAGACCACAAGCTGTTTATAATTATCTTTTAGGAAAAATTACCCTAGATGGAATTAAAAAAGCATCCAGGGGCGTTCCTAAAATTGATGTAACATTTGAAATTGATTCTAATGGTATTCTTTCAGTAATGGCAAAAGATGAAGAATCAGGAATTTCTAAATATTTAACTCTTGAAGGTTCATCATCATTAACAAGCGATCAGATTCATAAACTAATCCAAGAAGCTGAAAACAATAAAAGTGATGATAAATTATTCTTGGAAATTTCTAACATTAAATCTCAATTGGTTGACCGAATTATCCAGATAGAAGAGTTATTAAGAACAGATTTATTACCACGACATGTAACAGAAGATTTAACTGATATGAAAAAATCTCTTGAAGAATCTAGCGAATCTAATAATATTGAAATGCTAACAGGGTTGCTAGAATCTACAAATGATGATATAAAAGAATATAGTCAAATTGTTTATAAAAAGGCAAAAGAACATGTTACTCAAAAACTATGATGATGATTTAAGAACTGTTCATGGAGAATATATTGCTGGTATAGATGAATGCGGTAGAGGATCTTGCGCAGGTAGTATTGTGGCTGCTTGTGTTTTAATGGATTCTACTGTTTTTATCCCAGGAGTTAATGATTCTAAAAAATTATCTGAGAAAAAAAGAAACGAATTATATGATGAAATTTTAAAAAATGCTATCAAGATTCATGTTTCTACTCGTGACCAAGTTTTTATTGATAAACATGGAATAAATAGGGCAAATAAAGAGATTATAGAAGAGTCTGCCTTAGAGATTTTAAAATATCATAAAGTAGATTTATTTATTTTAGATCAAGCGTCTGATATTAGTGTAAAAAATATGCACATGCTACCTAAAGCCGATTCGACTAGTTTTGTGGTAGCATGTGCAAGTATAGTAGCTAAAGTTATTCAGTGTCGCTTAATGAAAAATTTGGATGAACAATATCCCAATTACAAATTTATATCAAACAAGGGATATTTAACGAAAGATCATATTCAGGCTATTGTTGAAAATGGATTATCAGATGTTCACAGAAAATCGTATTCTTACAAATTTATTTGAAAAAATTGGCTCTTCTGCATCATTTATTTGTGCAATTCACTGCACATTGATGCCAATCTTTATGACCTTTTTGCCTCTAGTGGGCATTAGTATGTTTGCAGATGAAAATCTAGAATTGATTTTATTATTAGTATCAGGATTTTCTGGAATTTTAACTATGTGTTTTGGATATAAAAGACATAAATCAATCAAAGCATCTATGTATTTTTATGTTGGATTTGGAGTAGTTGCCCTTATTCATACACTACATGAACATATAAATAAGAGCAACTATTTGTTTAATTTACTATTGATAATTGGTTCGATTTTAATAATTTACGCATATAAGATAAACAAAAGTTTATGCGAATCTTGCAAATTATGTAAAAATCACTAGGCAGTTGTGACCCAGCAGGTGAATCCAAAGTCTACAGTAAGAAGACCGTTGGTAATCTCGAAGTTAGACTTGTTGATAACCGATCTTGTAAGGTTAAGCGATGGGAGAAGGCTGACCCATGCATCAGTTGTTGGGTTGTAAATCTCAAAGGAGAATGCAACTGATTCATATTGAGCTCCACCAGGGATCTGAAGTGTAAGGTCTCCCGAAGAAGGCTCATTGACACCGTAGGTAAGGTTGATGGATTCATCAGATGTACCAGAGGTAAAGTCAGTAAAGTCTCCGTCAGAGTTAAGGTCTTGTAAAAGAACAGCAGCCTTACCGCCACCAGAAATTTCGATACCAGTAATACCGATAAATGGGAACTAGTTACCGAAGGAGTATTGTGTACCACCAGTGTTAGGAATGGTTACAAGTTCACCCTGTCCGGTTTCATCCATAATGTTAGTTGAAGTAGCATTAGGAACGAGGAAGTACTTTGTGTCAACGTTCGACTTAACTTCAATATTAGCTTCAATAACGAAGAATGTTCTACCACCGATGTTAACACGGAAGTCATAGAATCTTGCAACTCTAGTAGGCCCACCAGCAGACACTGGACTAAGAGCTGGGATTGGCGAATTGACTAACTGGAAATAACCTGCAAGCGAAGACGCAGCAGAACCATCAGACATAAGAGACATCGATACCGAAGCTCCACTCTCAGAAACTCTAAAGTTTGCATTTTGAAGTAATGGCAAAGTAGCTGTCGAAGGAGAAAGAATTTCAGAAATCTTTGTATTAGCAAGCGTTCTACCATCATGAGCAGAAGCACCACCAACAAGAATTGGAGCTTGAATTGAAATGTCTTCCTTTACGCCACCAATATCCAAGATAGCCGAAAGAGGGGTTCCTTGGACGTAGCTCTTAGGGCTAACTTCCATGGATCTATTTCTAGATGCAGATTCAACGATGTACGAAACCCCACCAATCTTGAGGGTCTTATATACACCGTAAAGGTTATTATTAAGAGGCATGTTTTTCCACCTATAAATTTAAATTTCGTTTTTGCGACACGATATAACTTTTTATATTACAAGAATCTTTTATTTTCCTTGTTATTAAAGATTTATTCATTAAAAGTAAAAAGCCCTCCTGCTGTCATTGGCTCATTAGGAGATTGTATTTTAGTCCAAGAAGTAGTTCTCTTAAGAATTTTTGCAGATAATGGGACATCAGATATATTAAATAATGGATGATGAAATGTTATTTGTAATTTACCAAGTTTAAAAGTTAAATTTTCATTAACCATCCAACCACCATGAATGTGCTGATGTAATTCCATTCCTCTTCTCATTACCTCATTCATTTCACCAGTCCATTTAGTAGCCTTTACACCAATAAACTGAATTTGATCATTTCTTTGAAAAACAGCTGTAGTTATTGGCATTAAAAAAGCATGAGTTTCAGATTCATTTTCAATATTAATACTAAAGCCAGATAAAGATCTCATTTGGCTTTCTTCTCTGTAAGCATCTAGATCTAACCATGATAAAGCTCTTTTAAGATAAGTGGCATCAGATGGAGCTACATATTCTAAATTTATTTTTCCATCAATCATTCCGACAAAATCTGCTGTTAATTTTGCATATTCATCGTCAGGAGAACAAGATATTTTTAAATTTTTAATTAATACACAATTTAAAGATAAAAGTTCATTATTTATTGTTGGAACACTGCCAGCTGTAATGCCATAATGAGAAGCAATATGATTTGTGTCAATTCTTAAAGCTGTCATTGGACTTTCTGCATGCTTTAATAATTCTTTGACAGCAGGATCTAAGTTTCCATTTCTATCAACTCTCAATGGACATGTTAAAGATCCTTCAAATCTTTTAGCGCCAATATTTGAAATTGCTGCTCCTGGACCACCTTGTATGAAATTTTGATTTATTTCTATATCTTGTTTTTGATTTATAGAAAATTCATCCACCATAAGGTAATAATTATTTACTTTTAAACTTCTGATTAATAAACCAGTAGCTCCCTCATGATTATTTATAGGACCTGGATAAGGCATTTATTTACCACCTTGAATCTTCTACTTCAAACATACCCTTTTGGGCAATTGAAATGTCACCATAGGATTCCCAAGTATATCTATATTTTCCAGGCAATAAAGCTAACCATTCGACATAATAAATACCAGTAATTCCAACATCACGTTTAAGTTGAATATTTGTACCGTAAACATATGTAGTGGTAATATCAGCAGGATCAGTAATTAAAAATCTAATGCCTGTCGGATTAGTTAAAGTTCCATCCCTTAATTTTACTTGAGCTTCAATCCTTATCGTAGAATTCGAATATAATTTTTGATTCATTGCATTACCTCTTTAAATGTATTCTTAAATCATAACTAGTATTCTTACAAAAAAAGCCAGCATTAAGCTGGCTTTTTAAGTATAGACATGTGGTTTTTACTTCTAGTTCCAAATAACACTTTCTTCAGATTCAATAGATGCAGTGTTCATGCTTTGTGTAGTTGGGGCCATATTTCTAAGAACTTCTAATTCTTCAGCGGTAATTCCACCAATTTTTCTCACAACTTCTGCTTCAATCAATCTTGACTTAACAGCTGCAGCAACTTGATTTAATTCTTCATTTGCAACTTCTACAGTTCTTTGCTTTTCTGCCCAAAGCTCATTAAGTTGCTCGTCAGTTAATGTTGAAAAATCCATTTTATTTAATTCCTTCAAAAATAATTTTCTTAATTAGGATCTTATCTTCCTCTTTAAGATTTTCTAATGTTTCACTATTCAAAAGCTTATCATATATATCATTTTTTAGATCATCAACTCTACTACCTGCCGGATCTTTTTTATGAATTGCCCATAACTCAAGATTTTCAAGTCTATTGTCTGATCTATTACCGTTTTTATGATGGACTCTTTCTTCTTTGTGAAGTTTTCTTCCTATGCTCTGCTCAATTGCATATCTGTGCTCTAAAACCCATTTGCCATCTACCTTAAGTTTTAAATACCCATCTTCTCTTTTAATGGTATCACCATTTTCATATCTAAGGTGAGTGTTATTTTTATTTTGAGATGCGCATTTTTTTGAACAATAAATTCTTCCAGGTTTTTTATCCTCAAGACTCTTGCCACATTCTTTACATAATTCATTTCTGAGTGGATTCTTCATCCTGATATATTTATACCCACATGCAGAACTACATGTTTGTCCTCTTCCATGGTAAGTTTTTTCGCATACAGGGCATTTGTTAGTAATTTTTCCATGAATATCGTAGTATTTATACCAACATTCAGAAGAACAAAGCTCTCCAGTTGTATGAGCTTTGATTGGAAACTCAATATTACATTGTTTGCAAATTGACATTCCTAATCTCTTAACTTTACAATCTGGAGAGCAGTATTTTTGACGATAATTTTTTGTATTAAAAGTTGTGTTACAAACTGCACAAATTTTATCAATTGGTTTTTGTGTAAACATATTAATATTATACACTAAAAACAGTCTAATGATGGTGTATCTGCATGAATGATACTATAATTTGAACACTTTGCTGGCATCCGTACTCCATTGTACGGTGATGTCTCCACCGTTTGGTTGAATCGGCAAGTTTGTTGCAGTATCGAAATAAGCTATCAATTGTGACGTACCTTCTGTCCCAGTATCTCTATAAATTACAAACTGAGTGATCTGAGAACCAGAGACTGCAGTAAGAGTAATATTAGAAGCGTTAGCGACACCAGCACCAGGAGTCGATGTTGTCAATGCAGCCGATGTCCCAACTCTAGCACCAGCAGTAATATCAGATAAATATTGATGTGTTGCTAAGTTAACAGAATAAGCGCTGGATAAAAGCACAACCTTAAAAGAGTTGCTCGACCAGTTGATTTGACCTAATAAGAATGCGTTTCTACCAGTATCATAAAGAGCGTTAGCCATATATTTTTCCTCACAAAAAGTATAATAGTAATTTTCTACAATTTATTCTTAGTTATCCTCTTTTTATGCTAGGGTAACCTTCATTATTGTATATTTTTATTTCCATAATCTATTTTTATTGACTTAAATTTACAAGATATATTTACTACTAATTTGTTATTCTATAGTTGAAACACTTGTTACACTTACAATAATATTACCATAATCGTTAGTTATCATACCTATTGTTCCTATTGGTAAAATCATAATCTTGAGGAAGCCATCACGTATTTCAAAGATGAATTTAGGTGTTTCTACGTATGAGTTATTAACAAGCGTTCGTGGTAATATCTTATGAACTGCCTTAAATAGATGAATTCCAAGAGCTTCTGCAGATAATATTGTTGCAGCACTAATGTTATTCTTAAGTTGGAATGCATGTAGTCCTAAAACTTGCCCTGTCAATATGCTTGTAGGTATTAATCTAGCGATTGAAGATAAACTATGTCTATTTACAAATTCTCTTGAAGAAATTGTTCCAGAAAGAATATTAACAACTCCAGGCCTTACAGTATGAATTCCTAAAATATGAGCAACTGTAAACGAGCTTGGTAAAATCTTTGCGACTCCAGCTACTAATCTATAATTTTCAAATTGCTCTTGTGAAGGTATAGATGTAACACTATTGATATTTACATTTCCAGGATTGAGTCTATGTATACCTAAGATGTTTGTATTAATTAAGCTTCTATGTAAGATCTTAGCAACTTCAGGCTTAATTCTATGAGTACCGAGAATTTGACCAGTTAAGATTGTAGTTGGTGATAAGTTCTTTCCACCAGCTAATAATGTATGCGAACCTAGGATAGAAACATTTGAGAATCCTTGATGGAAGATTCTTACTGGTCCTGGGTTAACTCTTTGTGTAGGTACGAATTCTCTGGAATCTATAGGGCTAGAAACCATGTAAACGATTTCGACCTTAATGCTATGAATTCCAGTAGTTTCCCCAGTAATAATAGATCCAAATTGAGTTATAGAAACTGTTCCTGCATTGATTCTATGAATATCTACAAATTCTCTTGATAAGATTGTAGATGGTAATGTTGTTTGAGAATTTATGTTAGTAAAGTTATCAAATAAACTGTTAGAGTATGAAGTTAGTCCAATATAGCCAGAAGAGTATGTTGTGTCATTTACAGATAAGGTTGATAAAAGAATATTTTCAAAGCTATATAATCTTACAGTTATATCTCCATTAGTTTTCCATTCTGCTGTTATTCTGTACCATTTGTCGAGCGTAATATTAACATTCATATCAAAAGCAAGAGGCGTTAGATTGTTAATACCCTTTCTTAATTGGAATGCAGCAGTGTCAGCAATTCCGTTTCTAATATCTATGACAGCGAAGTATCCATTATAAATATCTGAAGGTTGAATTCCAAAAGCTATTCCAGAAAGTCCAGTGGTGATATATCCTAGAGATGTTCTTACAAAACCAGACCAGAAGAAACTGGAAGATTTATTATATTGAGTTTGATAGATTAAAACCTTATTTCCGCTTTGGTTATCAACTCTCTTCATACCAAAACCAGAAATGCCGGTATATTTTACGAATGGTTTATAGAGTGGTCCCATTGTAAACCAGTAAATTCCAAATCCAGTAGCACCAGCATTAATTGGAGGTGGTTCGTTAAATGTATTAAGTCCATACACCTGATCTGTTGTGTCGGATTTTACATAATTAACAGTGTCTCCAAAATTTAAGGAGCTTGCTGTTTCAAATTGTTCATAGAAGATATTTGTAAATGCATTAGTGTTAGGAAGAATTTCAGAGCTTAATACTGAAAGATGTCTAAGATTGTAATTAGCAAAGATATTTTGGATGTTGACATTTTCTAAGGATGGTATTGTTCCAGATGGTATATTAACAAGTTCAGGTTTGATTGTATGTGTGCCAACTCCTGGATTTTCTAGACCTGTATAAATGCCTCTTACTTCTGTTGCTGTTAGGGCTTTTGTGAAAATTTGTACTGTACCAATTTGTCCTGAGTAGTATTCGTTCCATGCTACAGATCTTCCAATTTGTAAGTTTTGTAAACCTGTATATGGAAGAGCTGGTGCAAACATTGCTCCGGTAAATGTTAAAGTTTCAAGATTATTATCAACATAAATTTTAATGAAAGAATTGAAATTTTGTTCTGTTGGAGTTAATCCAGAAGTTCCATTCATCACTACTACAATATGATGCCAGAGGTTATCATTTATTATAGTAGAAGCTAAAGTTCCAAAGACTATTCCATCACCATCACAAGGAATAAACTGAACCTTTCCTGATCCTATCTTTAATGTAATAGAAACTCCAGAAGTAGATGTTATTCCTCTGTTATATATGAGTGTTGTATTAGATTGTGTTGTTTTCACCCACATAGATATGGAATATTTTGTTACTGCAGTTTGGGTGTATGGTACATCAATATAGCTGTTTGTTCCATTAAATACTAAAGATCCTGAGTTGTCGTTAGAATATGTTACGTTATTGAGTAATGCTGGGAACGTAGTGATTCTTAACGAGTTATAGATTTGAGTTAATTCTTGTGTTGTTAAAATTCTATCATAGATTAAAACAGTTGATACATTTCCATGCCAATATTCGCCGTAACCAGGATTTCTACCAATATTTGTTACATTAATACTTGACTCAAAAGAAATAGTTGTTGTATTTACATCTAAAGAGTCATCAATATATAATTTAGTACCAGCAAAACTCCATTGTCCAGCGAATATATGCCAATTAGTGTCTTGATTTCTTCCTGTTTGAATATCATTTCCAGTAAATATTGAGAATTTAGTTCCATCACCAGCGCCAATTCCCCAGTCAAATCCACCATCGTCAGGAGAAATTAATTGCCTTCTACTTGCTGATGTTGAATTTAATTTAGCAGATATGATAATTGTATATTGATTAGCTGAAGAAGATTGAGTAAAATTAAAGTTGTTTAATTGAATGTATTGATTAGTACCATTCAATGTAAAATAGCTAGCTTTATAATTATCTACAAAGCCAACATTATTAATAAGTTCTCCATATGCATTTCCGACTAAGCTGTACCAAATATTTCCAGTGCCAGGATATGAAGATTTATTACCAGCTTCTAAATGGACAATCAAACCTGTATTGATTATGCTATAATTTTTAGACATATCAATAAGAGCATTCCCAGTTCCTTGATAAGATTCTAAGTTTGATGGAGAATAATAAAATTGTAAGTTCTCTGTAATTAAATCAGGCCTTACTTTTACCTTAGAAATCGTTAAAAATGTAAGGTTTGTGAAATTATCGAAGGATGCATTGGAATAAGAAACAATACCTACTTTTCCGCTCGTATATGAATAATTAAAAATTGTTAAAGTAGAAATGATATCTCCAAATTTATTATGAAGATTTGCTATAATAGTTCCATCATTCCAAGTAGTTGTAATTCTATACCATTCATCTTGAACAATTGTAATATTTGTTGCTGTTGCTAGTGGTGTAGAATAAATATCTTTTCTTAATTGGAATGCTGCTGTAGATCCTGTGCCATTTCTTGTATCAATTACAGCAAAATATCCAAGAGTATTTGTAGATTGAATTCCAAAACCTAATCCAGAAATAGAAGAAGTTTGATAATTAGGTTGTATTTTTATCCAACCAGACCAGAAGAAATTAGAATCTGATAAATAGCTAAAAGATGTATTGACAATTTTGAAAGATTCACCTGGAACTCTTGCTAAACCATACCCCGTCCATCCAGCTGCAGAAACATAGCCAGCCATATAAGGAGGAGTAAATAAAGCGTTTATTCCATACCCAGGACCATAATCTATCAATCTAATATAATGATCTAAATCGCCTTCTGTAAATGTGCTTGTAGATTCAAATTGCTCATAGAATTTAGGAATAAGATAGTTGTTACCAAATCTATCTTTACTAGCCATGTAATTCTGGTTAATTTCTTGTGGCTGAAGTGCTCTATTGTAAATTTCTACCTTAGCACCTCTACCTCCAATAGTATTAAAGATAGTTGTGTTACTTCCAGTGCCAATATATGCATTAGAACTCGCTGATGCATCTAAAACTCCATCAATGTAAATTCTCTTAGTTAACGCAGTTCTATCATATCTAAATGAAACGTAATACCATCTATTTGGAGATAATGCTGTTACAGAATCTAGATCGTTGTTCCATAATCCAAATCTAAGGGTTCCAGCATTTGAGATTGCGAGATGAAGCCAATTATTATTTGTTCCAGAAGTTCCATGAACAAGAATATATCTTTGAAGTCCTGATAGCTTTGGAGCATTAATCCATACCCAAGCATTTACAGTCCAAGATCCATTATTCCAGAAAGAGTCAGGAATTGATGGCACTGAAATTAAATCACTTGATGTATTAAATTCTAGATATTTTCCATATGTGTTGAATAAAACTGGGCTTCCTAATATTGTTCCGTTATAAGAAGCTCCTGCAAGGTTTGTTAATGTTGTTGTTCCATTGTAAGAACCTGAATTTCCAATATCATAATGAATTGATAAACCGTTAATTACTTGAATTTTAGCAATAGTACCAGAAAGAAGATTTACATTTCCTGGGAAGATTACGTTATTATTATTGAAAGCTTCTGCCGTAGATATAGCTGATGGACTTAATAATAAATTGAAGATATTTGTTAGATTGTCATAAGAGCTTAAGGAATAACTCGTAATACCTAAATATCCAGAAGTGTAAGAAGTATCAGTTACAGTTAAAGTTGAAATTAATACTCCCACCCCGTCATATAATTTCACAGTTATTAAGCCAGCAGAAGACCATGCAAAGCTTATTCTATACCATCTATCTGCTTGAATTGTTATTGATGTGTCAGTTGCTAAAGGTACAGTATTATTGATATCTTTTCTTAATTGGAACGCAGCTGTTTCTCCAGTTCCATTTCTGACATCTATAACTGCAAAGTATCCATTTTTGATTTCAGTACTTTGTAATCCAATACCAAGTCCTGTTAAGCCAGTTGTTTCATAATATAAGTTAGTTTTAAGGAATCCAGAATAGAAGAAACTTGATCCTCTGGCATAATTTACGTTATATGCTATTACTTTATTTCCAGGATTACTTGGTGCTCTGTAGATACCATTTCTTTCAAAGCTAGCTGTATTTACAAGTGGCGCTCCTGGGAAATCTAAAAATGCGTTGAGCCCAGTGTTAAAAGAATATTTAGCCCCAGGATCACTATTAAATCCCATAGGGTACATCCAGAAATTGTACATTCCTAATTGTTGAATGCCAAAATCAGATGCAAATTCGTAAAAATCTGTATCTCCTAATGTAAGATTTAATCCATAATCAAATTTATCATAGAAGATATTATTAAAAGTATGAGATGGTAAATTCTCTGCCGAAATGATTGAAAGAGGCTTAGGTGTATTTAAATTTCTTAAAGATGATGATTCTAATAAGAAATCAACACCAGATTTACCAAATTTACTTGCATATGCTGTGTAGTTCTCTTGAATTTCGGAGAATGATAAAGCTCTGCTGTATACTTGAAAATTACTTAATGATCCTTGGAAATAATTATTTAACCCAGAAGTAGTTCCTGCTTGAGATCCAATTAAAAATACTTGAGCTTTAAAAGTAGATAATAATGATACTGAACCTTGAAAAGCTCCGTCTATATATAAGTATGCAAAGCTATTATCAACCCATGTAAGAGTTATATGATACCATTGATTTGTAGATACAGTTATACTACTTTGGATTGTTTTACCGCTACCATCCCAAATATATGCTTTAATTCTATTAGTACTTGTAATACCCATGACTAGTGAATATTCACCCATAGGATTACCACTTGTAAGAACTAAAGCACAATTATTATTAGCTTGTGTAAAATAAAACCATCCTGAGTAAGAACCAGATGTGTTTGTAAATGAAGATACATTTAATGATACATAATCATTTGTTCCATCAAAGGTCAAAATCCCATCAAATGTATTACTGAATCCAACCCCATTGACAAGAGTGCCAGTTCTATTATTTCCTGAGATATCTAATATTGATGTTCCAGACCCAGAATATGAATTGTTATTTCCAGCATCTAAATAAAGCTGTTGTCCTGATTTGATTTGTGTGTTGTATTTCCAATATGTCGCATAATAGTTTTGTTTTATGTCTTTACTTGATAAAACAGTTGTGTAAATTTGAATATTACCAAGATTCATTGGAGAGTAACTATTATAATATGATGGTGTTGTAGGTGTGTAATAATGACCAATTCTTACATTATTAATGTCTGTATTATAGCTGATTGGCCTTTTAGTCGCATTGTTCCACCATGTAGTATTCTTTTGTATACCATCTATGTAAAATATAACTGTAGGATTATTTGTATTTATATTTAAAGCTGTAACGACTATATGATGAAAATTATTATCAGTTATAGAGTTAGTATCTGAAGAATAAATATTCCATTCTCCAGCATTGACACCAAATTGTAGCATTATACTTTTAGCATTAATATTGTATGCTGCATCTCTAAACCATCCTAGAGTGTAACCTTTAGTGACTGATGAAATATCTAATGTGTTTATGAATGAAGCAAATGAAGGTGAGGTTAAATCATTTATTTTAACCCAAGTTGAAATTGTAAAACTACTTCCGAGATTTAAAATATCTGCATTTGGAACACTTATATAATCATTCGTACCATCAAAAACAATTTGCCCATAATTCTTTGATGAATATCCAACTCCATTATTTAGAGTACCAGTGTAATTATTTACTAAAGAATATATTGATGTCCCGGTTCCAGTGTAAGATTTATAATAACCTGGGTCTATGTTAAGTAATAACCCAGTTTGAGCAATCTCTGGATACATTTCTTTAGCTGGTAGATAGTTTAAGTTATTTAATGCTTGTACTTGGAATCTTGGAGACAAAGCATCATAATTGAATTTTCTTTCAGCTTCCGTTAGGGCTCTGGAGTAAATACTTACATTAGATATCTGACCTTGAACCCATGCAGAATTAATACTTTGGCCTATTAATGTAGGTGCTGAAGATGATAATGTTACAGATCCAGTAAAAGTAGGTCCATCCTGAATATTATCTGTAAACAGCTTGTATTCATTTGGCTTCCCAGTGACAACAATGCTATACCACTTGTCAACTAATATTGGAATAGTACCATATATATCAGCTCCATCACCAGAAAAGTTTACTATGATTCTTTGACCATATAATTGAATTGCCCAGCCATTGTTTGAATTCTGATAGTTTGTAAAGATAGTTCGTTGACTTGTTATATTGGTAAATCTAACCCACAAAGATATAGTAAAATTACCATTATCAAAATCAAATCTTGGAACGTTACCTAAAGAAATATAGTCATTAGTTCCATCAAAATTCCAAACACCGCCAAAATTTGTAGAGAATCCAACTCCATTATATAATACACCTTCGACATCTCCTCCTGTATAGTTAGTAGAGAGACCTAAAGGCATAATCATAGATCTTAAAATAGAAGGATTGTCATAAGTTTTAGGTGATATTACTTTTGTTCCAGAGCTAGGGTAAGAATATAAATTTCCAGCATCAATATCTAATATTAAATCTTGTGAAACTTTTTCTGGAGCACTTGGAATTGTAAAAAACGGATAGAAGATTTTTGTTGACCAAGTATAGTTTTGTGTTATTTCAGATTGTGTAAGTTCTTTATTATAGATTCTTAGGTAGTTTACTTTAATATTTGAGTTGTAACTATTATTTCCAATAGCACCTAAAACAAAAGAACCGTTATTGAAAATTGCATTACTATTATTATGAACATTAATTCTTTGAGCTAGTGTTTGAATATTTCCATTTATATATAACTTACAATTTTCAAGCTGATTCCTCTTAAAAACAAATACAAAATGGTTATATTCTAAGTTGAGAGGAGTTTGATCAATTCCGTAAACATCATCTGAGAATGTATTAAATCCTATATATGAGTTCTTATAATATATAGTAAAACTTCCCCATGAAAAAGGTGTTACTTGTCCACTTAAATCTCCATGCAAAAGAATTTCAACAGTAACAGTATCTCCAGCAGTTGTGTCATTTATAGCTACAGTTCCAGTGGCATAATCATTAGCACCAGAAAAATCAAAAGAATAAGGAGATTTGATAGGACTGTTTACTAAAGTTATATTTGCATTATTTCCTGAAAGATCATACCAAGTGTTGCCTGTTCCTGGATATGAATCTTTAGAAAAAGCATTGACATATAATTTTAATCCATCAGTTGTGTAAATGTAAAAAGGATTGGCAGATTTAGTTGATAATGATTGAGCTGCTGAGAAAAAAAGTTCATTATCAAATATACTGTATGTTAAAGCAGTTTGTACATATGGGGCAGACGAATATAAACTTACGTTACCATTAAACGTCAAGGATGTAGAAGTTTGATTTGATGTGCTCGAATAAATTGAAAATGAGCCATCTGAAATAATGTCAGCCATTTTCTTATCCTCAGATTATAGTAATTTTTGCATATACGTCAATGTTCGGTAAAGCATTTGAAGTAACAAATCTTCTTCGGGTTCCTAGCATATTAGGCCCTACACCATTTACCCATGCAGTACCATTCCAATATTGAAACGATCCATTTATATTTTCTGTACTATATGCTGTAAATACTTCTTCATCTGATTCAGAAACGTAATAAGTTATCTTTAAACTATTCAATGATGGTAATGTATTTGATTGTTCAAAACCAATGGTAGAATTTGTATTATTAGAATCGTATAAATTCCATTCAAACCCGGAAGGCAAATCTTCATCTACGAAATATGATATTGATAATCCATAAATTCTATTTGGCACACAAGCTCTTCCAAGTATTCTAAATTCAAACATAAATTGAATATTGTCTTTAGGTGTAATAAATGACATATCAAAAGTATCTTCTAATAAACTCCATGAACCAGAATCATCAGAAATACCATCAGTTCTATAATACACACGAAAAGGTTCAGGAGTAGTCCCAAGATCATGAGTCCCTAAAATCTCAGGATGGCTTACAAGTAATTTATTGAATCTAGTAATATAGCTGGTATCAATCGAATGTGTAATGATTCTAGCATTATTTCTAGAAGCAAATCTCCAATCAGCTTCTCCCGGTAATATTGCTAATTTATAAGAGTTATTGACAAAATACCATAATCCATCAGAAATATTAAAGTTTGGAGAATCTCTTATATGAGATACCATTTCTTTTGATGGCATTCTATAATCTGAATTTTCTAGATTTACTTCGCCAAATTCTATATTATAGTAGGGAAAATTTGAATCATATGGTAAAACAGCTGAAAATGCACTTGAAAATAATAATTGTTCTAGATTAGGAATATATCTTACATTTGAAGGGCCTGTCTGAGCATAAGATCTATATCCATTAGCTAAGGGCTTTACCATCAAATAATCTTTACCAAAAAAATCACCATCTTGTTTGATATCATCTAAATCTATTCTTTGTAATACTGTAGCACTTCCACTTCTAAAATAAATACTATGTTTATTTCTGCCTTGCCCTGTAGGTAACCAAAGCATTCTAATACCATCCGCTGTGTTAATACAATCGTAACTTTTAGTCATATACTTAAAAGCACTTGTAGATTCACCAGCTATCAATGTCAATGGAGCCTTTGCATTAAACGCTGCGATTCTCATTGTATTTCCATTTTCTATCATTCCATAAAAAATATGTTCAGTATTAGAGCTTTTTGGTAGAATTGCTAAATTGCTGGCATAAGTTACAGAATATGTTCCAGGATAAAGTATTCTATAATTGGCCCTGACTCTATCTACCGTAGTTGCAAAAGGAACTGTATTACCATGTCTCATAAAAGTGAAATTAATACCTTTTACTAAATAAACTCCACCTAAATTGTAAGGACTAGTGTTCCATAATATTGCTGTAATAAATGATAATTCTTCTATGATGTATGGGCAATTATTAGGATAAGTTTTAGTTACGGTTTCTGTAAGTGTTATAGAAGTATCAGAAATAATTGATGCAACTTCATACCA
>Ga0102817_1000275_pt1 | contig 14805 bp, 22 predicted proteins | sample ColrivemetaGS555_FD_78193 | JGI IMG/M metagenome (GOLD analysis project Ga0102817, IMG submission 78193) | Estuarine microbial communities from the Columbia River estuary - Ebb tide non-ETM metaG S.555 | ecosystem: Environmental > Aquatic > Marine > Intertidal zone > Estuary | place: USA...
ATACTCTATGAACAAGCTATACCAATGGCTTTGCTACTAGGGTGTACTGAGTTGATTACAATAGGGTGGGACTTAGGTACAGGGGCCCATAGTTATAACGATGACTTAGTTCCTTTTAAGGTAAACTCAGCTGAAGAGCAGAAGACTCAAGACTCAATAGATACTACTCCTCAATTATATGATTGGTTTACTAAAAATGATATATCGTTAAAAATATGCTCATCAACTAATCCCGCAGATGAAAGATTTGAAAGAATAGAACCATGGCAAATATAGTATTCATTCCAAATATTGAAACAGGAGATGGAAGAAACACTCCTTACCATTACTCTGTTAAGTCATGGAGTAAATGGTCTGAGCAGTATAAAGATATAAAAGTAGTAGAGTGGACTGCTCCTATAGTACCAGTTGAACAGATGAAGATAACTTTACAACGTTACTGGGTTCACGACATTTTAAAAGCTAATAATATAGAGTATGATCAGGTACTTTTAATCGATGCTGATACTATAGTTCATCCTAACTGTCCTAACTTCTTTGAAGAAACAGAAGGTAAGTTTAGTGTTGTACTTAATAATGGTTGCTATGAATGGACTACTAGGAGCATTAAGAACTGGAAAGAAAGTTTATTTCCTAATAAGGATAGTATAGAAGTTTGGAAGTACTTTAATGGAGGCTTTCAAATTACCTCTAAAGAACATGAAGACTTTTATTCTTACGTTAAAGAATACTATCAGAAGAATCATAGCAATATACTTGAACTAAGTTCACATATAAAAGCAGGAACAGATCAAACTATAATAAATTTTTTAGCAAGAGACTTCGGGGTAGAAATAAAATACTTACCAGAATGTTATAACCTCCAAGACTTATATAGGAAAGGTACTCTGCACTTAGAAGGAGACTGGAGACCAGATGAATTAATTTTCCTTAATGCTGGATGGGTTTACCATTTCAATGCTATTCCAAAAAATCCTAGACATGTTTCTTACTGGATGGAAAGAACCTACAAAGAGCTCTATACCGATGTATAATATATTTTTAAGTCTTAACTCCTCTTACGTTCCTTACGGTAAGATGTTTATGAAATCTCTATATGATGTAGTAGATATGTCTAAAGTAGATAAAGTAGTAATAGCTGATACTGGATTGGACTTAAAGGATAAACAGTATTTTTTAGCTTCTTATGATAAAGTAGATATACTAGAAACTAATTTAGTATCAAGCTTTGATGAAGGAGGAACATGGGGCATAGGATGGCAATCAGTAGTAACCTCTAAAGCTAAATACTTACTTGAGGCATTAAAGAAGTATGATACTACAACAGTTATGGTGGATGGTGATTGTATATTCTTAAAAGACATATCTGAAATAATATCTGATGACGATATTCAATTGTGCTACAGAGGAGATGAAAAACCAGACAATCCTTATCTAGGAAGCTACACTGCTTTTAAACCAACTGAGAAAAGTTATCGATTTATAGAACAATGGATAAAAAATATAGATTCTAATAATAGTGAACAAGCTAAAGAAAGTCCTATGTTAGCTAAGACAGTAAAAGAATTTGATAGTAACGTCATTAAAATTGCCAGGACTTTAGTAAGCTGTTATACCATTAAAGAATATAATAACAATCCTGACAGTACTTATATTGTTCATTTCAAAGGAGGTTCATTATCTTCTAACATAGAAGCTGATATTAAAAAAAGAATATACGGTACGCATGGCTTTGATAAATTAGTTGATAAATATTTATAACAATATGTATAAGGTTATAGCAGCAAATAGAAGTTCTAAGAGAGCTAGTAAAAATTGGAGAATATTCGAAAAAGAGTCAATGCAGGAACATTTCGGTCCTGTATTAGATGTTGACGGTGAAGATGGAGTTAGTGTTCTAAAAGCATTCGAACAGTATAAAGATACAGTAGAGTATATTAGATGGTATCCAGATCCAGAATTAATAACTGAGAAAGAATATAAAGGAATGATATCTCAGAATGATGCTACTGGCAATCTACCTTACATTACAAATTCAGCACAAGGATTTAAGTACGTTCAAAGCAAAGAAGAGACTTTTAAGAGATGGAAAGAGGCAGGAGTATACTGTCCTGATTCATTCTACTTTGATAATGCAAAAGACTTTTATACACAACAAGAAAAGAATAGTATAGAATATCCTTTCCTTATAAGGCTCAACAATAGCGTTTCCGGAAAGCATACATACCTTATTAGAGAAGAGAGTCAACTTAAAGATGCTCTAGCTAAGTTAGATAAGGACTATAGTCAATATACTTCTTCTAATAGTAGAATAGATACTAAACGTATATGCGTAAAGCTGATCAACTCAGTAGATAAAGAAAGAAAAGTTAATTCATCTTTTCGTATACATGTAGCAGGTGATAAAGTTATATCAGGCTACGGAAGAGTAGTAGATGAAAATGATTGGTTAGCAATAACAGCAGGTAAATTTAAGAGTGAACATATAGATAATTTTGTTTACTATAATACCTTTTGTGAAAAAGTTATGACTAATTTTAAAGATGAGATAATACAAGCTGTAACATCCTTAGAGCTCAATCATCAAGGTGTAGATGCAATATACGATTTTGATAATAACAAACTATGCTTCTTAGAAGTACAGCCAACTTATGCATCTGGTTACCCTAACGGTATGGGGAGTTATACACCTCCTTATTATAATCCTTATGACCCTACTTTAGTAAGTCACTTGAAACAAAACGAACAAGAGTGGAGTAAATTGTTCCCTCGTTACTATAATGATTGGTTGGATAAAAAGAATCATTTTAATTTAGTATACAAAACATTAAAAGAATATATAGATGTTCGGTCCTAATACACATACTAAATCTGAATTAAGTATAGAGTATTCTCATAGAGATAAAGAATTTTTCTCTCTATATGAAGAAACTCAGACATTATTTAAGTCTAAATTTAAATTAGATAATTATGAAATAGTATTCATACCAGGAAGTGGTACAGTCGGCATTGAAGCTCTCATAAGTTCCTTCAATTATAAACTAGTTCCTATAGGTATACAAGGAAAGTTCTTAAATAGATGGAACGAATTAATTAAAAAATATAAAAATAAAACTACAGATTACCTCTCTAGGGAAGAGTACTTATATGTTAGATTAGAAACTTCACTTAGCACAGTTAATATTTGTAAAGATGCTGGTGTTGTGGATGCTATAAGTTCATTTCCTTTTTACACGTTGGAAAATCCTAAGACGTTTGTAACGTGTTCAAATAAACTTTTAGGAGGTTTTCCTGGTTTAAGCATAGTAGGAATAAGAAAAGATTGTTTAGATTTAATTAGAAAGGATAAATCTTTTTCCTATCTTAACCTACACCTCTACTTAGAATATAGTAGATCTAATCAGTTTCCTATGACTGCCCCTATACACTTAATAGAGAATTTAAAGCAAGTACTTATAGATTTTAATCTTAAGGAACTTAAAAACAAAATATATAAAAACTCAGACCTTATTAGAAAAAGTTTTCCTGCAAATAAAATAATAGGAGATCATATCTGTCCCGTTATTACTATTAAAAAAGATGCTGTGCCAATAAGTATAGCTGAAAAGTATCAATTATATGGATTAAATTCCAAAGGAGATTACTATCAAATATTTACCTACTCTGATAGTAATATTAATTACAAGAACTTTATCAAAGATGTCGAACAGAGTATTATATTGTGATCTAGATAGTACTCTTAACACTCACTGGAAGAGAATTAAAAAACATACTATCAATGGAGTATGTAATTACGATTTAGCCTTCAGTAGAGAAGAGATATTATCTGATGAACCTTTAGAAGGAGCAAGAGAAGCATTGATTAAATTATCAAAAGACTATAAGATTGTAATTCTTACTGCTAGACCATTCGCTGATGCATTTAATATTACAAAACAATGGTTAGATAATAATAACTTCTATTACCAAGATATAATAGTAGTGAATCGTTCTATAGATAAACTACCCTACTTAAGTAAGGAATCTTTATTTATAGACGATTTAAGTAGAAAGCATGAAAACAATCTTCCCTACACTGTGCTATATAATGAAACTATAGAAGAGTTGGAGAAACGAAAATTAAATTATATATTGTTTAAAGGAGATTGGTCTAAAGTAATGAATCAACTTGGGTATGAATAAAACTTCATTTGCGATAGGATGCTTAGTGCAGTGGTATGAATCTGACATTATAGAGGAGTATTTATCTACATTAAGTAAAGCTATAAAATTATATGAAGGTAATGTTTTAGTCGATATTAATATAGCTGCAGGTCAAGATTTAGAAAAAGCACAAAGTCCTGGAGTTTATGATAAATGTTTAAATAAGATAAGACTGATTTGTAATAGAGAAGGGTTTAACGTAACTACTACTCACGGCATAACCACTATATCAGACTATAGAAGAGAGTTCAATACTAGGTACTGTGAGCTTGCTGACGTTCTTATATGGGGTGAAAGCGATATGCTTGTACCTTCTCAAACATTCTCAGCTCTTAATATACTCCATAGTAACGTTTCATCACCTAAGTACTTAGCTACTTTCGGTATATGTAAAATGTGGGATGATAGTTGGAAAATGTTAGAGCATCCTAAATTTACTGACAAGCCTTTTATAGAGAATGATTATGATAACTGGTGGTCAGTTAAATATACTATGACTGCAGATGAAATGGAAGAGATTAATAGAGGAGCTCAAGACTTAGGGGTAGTTACATTACCTCAACATAAATTTAATGGTTGTGGATTAGTTATAAGTTCTGAAGTTATTAAAGCAGGTGTTAATATTCCTCAATCAGTATTTTTTGTTCATGAAGATACAGCATTTATGCTTATGACTCAGAAGGTATTAGGAAATATTCCTCAGTATAGTATAAGAAATATATTAGTTGTACATAATAGAAATCATCCTAATAAACGTAACAACGTATACGGTGAGACTGGAGATACTATGAATAAAAAAAGAAGAAGTAATAACTGGTATGTTAAAGCAAATCGGTATTCGGAAGAGAACTGTTACAATCTTTTTAATCCTAACTACAAAGCTAAAACCTGGAAGGACGTATGGAAGTAGCTTTCTTTACTGAAATGGGCTTTACAGGCAAGGTTCCCAGAACTCATACTAATATGAGAACAGAGTTTGCTTGGATGGTTGCATCGAATGCTGATCATTATAACATAAATCAAATACCAGATAAAAGGTACGATTTAGGTATTACAATTATTCCTAAAAAAAATCCTGAGTTTGATCTTAGTAAACTTAAAACCGTCTGTAATAAGGTAGCTGTAATGCAAGAAGGGCCTCATTGGTACTTTCAAGACTACACGTTAGATAAACAGATAAACTACTTCAACACATTAAGACAAGCTGATATTATATATGTTCATAACGAAAGTGATAAGAAATATTATTATGGTTTAACTTCTCATAGAGATATTAGAGTAATGAAATCTCTTATGATTGACGATGCTGTAGGAGAAGTAAAGCAAGTTAAAAGAGAAGGAGTTATAATTGGAGGAAACTTTGTCAGCTGGTATGGAGGGTTCGATTCATATATAGTTGCTAGTTCTATTTATGATAATGTATCAGCTCCTGCAATGGGTAGAAAGCAACAAGGAGAGGAACAATTAGTTAATATACTTCCTTATATGGAATGGAAAGATTGGATACACAAGCTTAATGAGTTTAAAGTTGGAGTTCATTTAATGAGAACTCATGCTGCAGGTACCTTTGCTCTAAATTGTGCTTACTTAGGTATACCTTGTATAGGTTACAAAGGATTAGATACTCAAGAGCTATGCCATCCAGACCTTACAGTAGAAGTAGGTGACTTAGATAAAGCTAAATATTTAATACAAAAGCTTGCCTCTGAAGATAATTTTTACTATATTAATAGTACAAAAGCTAAGTCATTGTATAGAGAGAACTTTAACGAATCTAAATTTAAACTATGAATATAATAGTAACTGGAGGAGCAGGTTTTATAGGAACTAATCTTATTAAAAGACTGTTAAAGTTTGGGTATAATGTAGTTAGTATAGACAACTATAATACTGGAAAAAAATCTAATCACTTAGACGGAGCAACTTACATAGAAGAAGATATAAGAACAGTTGACTATAACAAAGTAGTAGCTGATAACTTTACAAAACAAAAGATTGATGTAGTTTACCATCTTGCTGCACTAGCAAGAATACAGCCTTCGTTTGATAAACCTTTAGAATACTTTGAAGTAAACGCTACAGGTACTATTAGAGTAGCAGACTTCTGTTCTAAAAATAATATTCCTTTACAGTATGCAGGATCTAGCTCTCATCATTCTGGTAAGTTTAAAAATCCTTATACATTTAGTAAAGATATAGGTGAGGAAGTAGTAATGCTCTATCAAGACAGATTTGAACTTAACGCTACCATTACTCGTTTTTATAATGTGTACGGTCCTTACCATCTTAAAGAAGGAGGCTATTGTACGGTTATAGGTAAATGGGAAAAGGCTTATGAAGAAAATAAACCTATGATTATATTTGGCGATGGAAATAAACGAAGAGATTTTACTCACGTAGATGATATTATAGATGCTCTAATAGCTATTCAGACTAACAGCAAGTGGGGTAGAATATATGAATTAGGATTTGGTAAAAACTATTCTATAAAAGAGATTTTTACTCATTACAATTACCCTAATGTAGAGTATAAAGAAGACAAGCCTGGTGAGGCGATTACGACTTTATGTACAGATAAAAAGGCTTTTCTAGATCTTGAATGGAAAGCTAGCATTAAGATAACTGATTACATAAAAGACTATATTCGTAAGCAACGTGTAATTAAAAGTACTGTGTAGTATGCAAAAAATTACATTTGTTATTCCATCTAGAAATAATCTAGAATTCCTCCAGCTTGCATATACATCTATCCGCAACCTAGATACTAAGCATGAAGTCTTAGTTTTAAATGATGCTAGTACAGATGGTACTCAAGAATGGATCGAACAACAAGATGATAAAGATTTAATAGTTCACCATAACCCAGGACCTGATCGAATAGGAATAGTAGGAATGTTTGATAAAGGTATAGAGATGGCTACTACTGATATTATTATGGCATATCATGCTGACATGGTTGCCGGAAAAGATCTAGATAAGAATATTCTTAAACACCTTACGAAAGGTACTGTAGTGTCAGCTACAAGAGTCGAACCTCCTTTACATCCAGATGGTCCTGAAAAGATTATTAGAAACTTTGGACTAGAAGCTGATGAATTTAACTTTGAAACTTGGTATAAACTAGGAGAAGATCTTAAAGAAAATAGAACCACAGAAGGTATATTTGCTCCTTGGTGTATGTATAGAGAAGATTTTCTATCTATAGGAGGTCATGATGAATTATTTGCTCCTCAATCTAAAGAAGATAGTGACTTATTTAATAGATTTGTATTGAATGGTTATCGAGTATTACAATCATGGGATGCATTAGTATATCATTTTACTTCTAGAGGTTCAAGATTTAACAAACATGCAGGAGGTTCAGCAGGAATTAACTCAGAGGAATGGCTCTATACTACTGGAAAGAATATGCGTAATTTTATTCGTAAATGGGGTACAGGAGTACTTCATGACTCTTTAATGAAGCCAATAGTACCTAATAAGTATAATGTAGGAATAAGAATAAAGAATTCTAATAAGAATCTTTTACATGCATTAGAACCTTGGAGCGATTGTATTTGTATGGATAATGATTTTGCTAGCTATATTCTAGAAGAGCAACCTAACACTAATATAGACTTACAAGACAAAATAAATACACTTTCTCATTTATGTACTAATGATGTAGTGATAGATATTGACGGCAGGTTATTTAATAATACTGATTTCGAATATATTCAAAAACTCTCTCAGATATTAGATGATAGCGGTAAAGAAGGAAAGTTCCAGTTAGGAAATCTATTTATTACTATACACAGACTTGAAACATACACTAAAGACTTAATAAACTTATGAAAAAGTATATAGTAGAGTTTACTCTTGTAGACGGAAAGGTTGAAGAAATAGAACTTACTACAGATAGATTAGATTGGTCTATCCAACAGTGGAGTAGGAACAGAGCTGTAAGCAGCCATAAAGTAATATCAGAAGGAAATAACAATTCCCAACAAATGCTGTTTGGGTAACTATTTATTAATATGAACAAATTAGAAACATACGTTAAAGAGATTATATCAGAAGCTACTAAGATAAACTTTGCAGGTCATTCGTTTTTACTAAAGACCGATACAAATGAAGACCCTACTAAAAAAGGAGTCAAAGTACAATTTGTTCCTACTGAGTTTGGAGCATTATCTAGAACTGAACAAAATGATATTGCTATTGAATTAGAAGAAAGATTGGAAAAAGGACTTGCTGAGTATGACTTAAGAGTTGAAAGAGACAGAAACCTTAAAGATAAATCTATCATTGGATTCTTTATTTACATAGAGTACTTTGATAAGCTAGTAAGAAAAGCATTATCCGGCAGTAGCCCAGACATTCCAACAGATGACCAAGATATTGAATCCTAAAAAAAGATTAAGGCAGGTACTATTTTCTATACATCCTTTGAGTTATAGAATTAAACAAAGAGGATTAGATAAACAATCTATGAACAAAAACTTATTTATAGAAGTTATACAGCAACTTAAAAAAATTGAAGATCGTAGAGACTTTATGAATTCTGAGATAGGAATGGATATGACTGCTTACGAAGATCAGTTCTTTCATGTTATTGAAAACCTTATGAAGATGCACTTTAGTAAGGAACAGTTAGGATTAATCCAGACTTACCTTTACACCTTATCCCCAGATAAAGAATGGGACGGTACCATTACTATGGAGAAAAATAAAAATACTAAAGTTGTTCCCTTCAAAACTCCTACTCAAGTATGGGAAGTTATTAGCAATTTAGACGCTTAATTAGTTGCTTTTCTTATTTATTATTCTTATATTTATATCTAATTAAAAAACGGTTATATGACTCAAACTATGCAAAGTATTCAAATGTTAAAATGTCCATCATGTAGTGAATCAACTCTACATCCTAAGAGAAAGGAAATGGGCTATCACGTATGTGTTCATTGTTCAACAGCTAAACCTGTAGTAGGTATTACTACTGTAGAAGGTACTGGTGATCATACTTATAACGATATCATTATTATGGATCAAGATAGAGCAAGATCAATTGCATTAAAAGAAGCTGAACTTACTGGTAAGACTGTTCATATTGAAATGTTAGACTTAGACTCGGATGAATCAGCCATATCACAATCAGTTAAGGAGAGTGTTACTAATGTCTTAAATGATGAAAAAGAAGATGTTTTTATTTCTTCTGTAGACGATACTCCTCAAGGAATTCAAGGTATAGATTACTAAATGGCTCGTCCTTCTAAGATATTAAACAAGGAAGACATCCTTAGAGCTCAGAAGATGACTCGTTCTAATATGGCAGCAGCCAGATATCTTCATGTATCTTATAATCACTATAAGAAATATGCTAAGATGTATAAAAACGAAGACGGAGCTACTCTTTTAGATTCTCATATGAATCAAGAGGGTAAAGGTATTCCTAAGTTTTTAACTAATGGAGGTAAAGAACCACCGTTGATAGATTTGATTGAAGGAAGGATTCCTGTAGAGCACTTTGATGCTTCTAAGATTAAGCAGAGACTTATCTTTGAAGGTATGATAGAAGAAAAGTGTACTAAGTGTGGATTTACTGAAAGGAGAGTGACTGATACTAAAGTACCAGTTATACTTAACTTTAAGGATGGTAACAGAAAAAATTACCATTTAGATAATTTAGAGTTTCTCTGCTACAATTGCTCCTTTCTATATGCAGCATCGCCTATAGAAGAGAAACAAGCAGAGCAAATGGAAGACTACGTTGAACACGCTGATAAGGAGTTCGACTGGGAATTAGATAATCATCATATAGAGCATCTTAAAGAATTAGGACTGTATGAAGATGATAAAGAAGATGGAAGTGAATTTATTTCTAGACTTTAAAACTATTTATAACTATGGCAAAAAAGAAAAATAACAAATTTTCTACTTGGAAAAAGAAAAAGCCATTAGAAAGAAAGGTTGCAGACGACCTAGTAAAGCAATCAGAACTCAATGACAAATTGAGAGAAAAAAGTATAGGAACAGGCTTTCTAGACTTATTTTAACTTAAACCTATTTTATGAAAAACTTATTATTAACTGTTATAGTGAGCTTGCTGTCTACATTTGTGATGGCGTTTACAATGTATAGTCGAGAAGAAGTAGAACCAATAGAAGAACCTCCGTCGAGGCCCTTGGCCTTAGAAAATTTAACCCCAGTAAAAATAGAAGCTCCAAGAGTGGAGCTCATAATGAAAAACCATAGTAGATTTTTAGAAGACTTAGGAATGAGAGAGTCTTCCGGAAACTACAAAGCAGTCAATCAATTCGGATACCTAGGCAAGTATCAGTTTGGTAGAAAGACTCTTGACGCATTAGGGTACGAAGATGTATCTAATAGAGAGTTTTTAGCTAATGCTTCAATACAGGAAGAAGCTATGTATGCTCTGCTTACTCATAATAGAAAGATACTAAGGAGACAGTTGAGCAAATACGTAGGTTCTACTGTAGCAGGAGTATACATTACAGAGTCTGGATTGCTAGCAGCAGCTCATCTAGCTGGCCCAGGTAATGTTAGAAAGTTTTTAAGAAAAGGATATGAGTTTAAGGATGGTAACGGAACTAAAATGACATCATATATGGTAAAATTTAGTAATTATATATTAGAATTTTAATATGAAAAAGGTTATATTATTAGGAACAAATGAACTTTTAGGATACGGTTCTGAATTTCCTAGAGCTTCAATAGACTGTAAATACATTCCTAAGGAGTTTAATCCTAACAAATGGAATAAATTTAGAGAAAAAGTGAATTGGGATAGAAAATTAATTTCTAAAGAATTTAAAAGAATCTCAGATTTATATGGTTATAATTCTAATCTTCCTGATATAGTTGAATTTAGAAAAGGTAAAGGTTGGACTGATATATTAAGTAAACGTCTTAAAGATAAGTGCGAAGTTATAGTTCCTAAATTAAGCGGAGAAAGTTTATTTACTTTATCTTATAATTTAGTTGGAGGAATTACTAACGGACAGCAAGAGATAGATTTTGAAGATAGTGCTGCAATATTAATACTACCTCCTACTGATAGAGATATCTTTTTCAGAGCTAACAAAGGCTCAGATAAAATGGAAAATGTTACTTTATGGAACTATGCTTTGATGCTTTCCAGATGGAAAGAGTATGTAGAATCTAGATTAGGAAACTTTTATTATATTCACTTAGATGACTACCCAGAAGAGTTTTATAATACTAAAAATAATCCTCTACTGTTTCATTTAAAAGATGATCTTTTATTTGAAGACTCTCTTTATAGTAAGATACCAGAAGGTGCATACAAAAGAATGTATGATGGAGAACATTTAGATGGAGTAGGCCATTTATACTTAGAGGAATATTTTTACAGAACTATGAAAGAAAATGGTCATGGAAATTTGTTTTCCTGATATATTTTTCTTATATTTAGATAAATAAAAAGGTTATATTATGGCAGAAAAAGGTGGATTAGAGCAACAGAATCTTATCAACGATTATAACGTTGCAGGTTCTTTAGAGATTTTTATGAAAGATGAATGGCGTAGAGTTACTACGAAAGACTTTAGATCTTTTAATGGACCTCGTAAGATAACTCAACCTCAATATACTGAGTTAGGTAACGTAGATGTTCCCATGATGACTTATGAATACTTTGGCCCAGTTTATGCTTGGGGTACTAATAACGTAATAGATTATTCAGATACTGGCTCATTAGAGAAAGGTAAGGTATGGGATAAAGCTAGAAAAATATCAGAAAGCCGTGGTTAAATTACATTTTAAATCTACAGAAGAATTTGAAGGACTATTTACTAAGAAGACTCTTGCAGTAACTAGGAGTATAGTTCGAGGTATAGAATTAGCTATACAAAAAAATGGAACTAGAACAGCTCCTCTATTTGAAATAACGTTCGAGGGTGCCGATAGTATGTACGAAATATCTCTTCCTAGGTCTCAATGGGTACAGGCTTTAGAAAGTTGTTTGGAACATTTACATGCTAAAGACCTTTCTAACGAACAAATTGATTGCTGGAAGCTTCTAGAAGTAGCTAAAGCATGGTGACATTTAAAAATTTTACTGAAAAATCAAGGAGTAAATTTAAACTCCCAGATTTTCTTCATACTACTCCCGGAGTACCTTCCTCTACTCAATGGTGGAACACTACAGACTCAGAAGAAACTTTAAAATCGAATCTTAAAAGCCGAGATTCTAAACTTGTTTTAGAAAAATATGGCTACTTAGATAATCCTATCTCTTACGACTACAATAGTACAGGATTTAGATCTAATGAATTTGATAAAGGTAAAGGATTAGTAACATTAGGATGTAGTTTTACATTTGGTACAGGACTTCATCTAGAAGAAGTATGGGGTAATAAATTAGCTGATAAGCTTAAACTTCCTCTATATAATTTAGGTTCAGCAGGAACAAGTATTAATACTGCTTACCGTTACCTTGTTACATATTTGGATAAGATAGATATTCATACAGTAGCCCTTTTAGGTCCTAACAATTTAAGAACTGAGCAGATTGGTAAAGTTTACAAAAGCTCTACAGCAGTAGAGGAAAGAAATCATATATTTAATCTTGGTCCTTGGGAACAACTTCATTTAGAAGATCCTAAGCTCGATAAAGAGTATGATTTTGTAGAGAAATATAAAAAGTCATTTTTTTTAAATGAACCGAATTATGTCTTAAATTACTCTTCCAATTTAAATGCTATAAGATACCTATGCTTAAAGAACCATATAAGATTTGTGTATATTTATTTAGAAGATGTTCGTGATTACCTTAATTATGTTCTCTATAATAATCAAGATACTCATCTAACCGGTATCTGTAAAGCTAGAGATTTAAGTCATTGGAGTAAAGAGACACATTTTTTTATTGCTGATTTATTTTTTAATTCTATTCATAAGAAAGATACTCATTATAATCTATCAGACTATGGCATTACTTCAATTCACTAATGCATCCTTCAATGATCTTCAAATTAGTAAACTGGATTGGAGTATAGATAGAAGAGATGCTAAACAAAATGATTTTTTTAAAAGTCCAAAATATATAGCTAATGCAAAACAGAATGGTTTTTACAAAAACAACAAACCTTTACCTCCAACATATAAAAGAAACAAATATGGATTTAGATCAGATGAGTTTTTTAAAACTGATAGTTTTATAGCGTTAGGTGATAGCAACACATACGGTGCATACCAATATGAAGAAAGAACCTGGCCTTCTTACCTTACTGAATCTTTAGGAATAAAAAATTTTAATCTAGGCGTTCCAGGAGCTTCTATAGCTCAATGTTATGTAGTACTAAGAAAGTATATCGATCTCATAAGACCTAAATATGTATTTCTACTAATTCCTAATCTTGCTAGAAATTATACTTGGTTAGATGATAACTACTACGGTTACAATATAGAAGATGAGTCTACATTCTCTGATAATACTGCTCTTAAGAAAAAGTATAGCAAAGATACTTTACTTATTCTTGATTCAATCGAAATTGATAGCACCAATAGTTTAGAACTTCAGGAATTAAATTACTATAAATATACTGATGCTATTTACAATGTATGTGAAGAGTACGGAGCTAAATTAGTATATCTTCTTAATCCTTCTTGTCCTCATAGACATTATTTTAGAGTCCAGAATATGGTAGTTGACGACTCATATGCATTAGATTATCGTCATTTTGGACATTTATATATGAAAAGAATAGCTGATTATTTTTTTAAAAATTATGATAGTAAGAAAAACTGCGAAGACTTTATTTAGAAAGCAACCAAGTGTGTATAAGCCTGGTACTAGAAATTATCGTCACGGTAAAGAAGAAATATTAGAATTAGAGAAAGTTATTAAAGACAAAGAGTCTAGAGCTAATTTAAATAGAGGAGGATTTATTGTTAATAATAAACTAGTTCACCCTACCTATACTATTAATAATGATGGGTTCCGTTGTAATGAATTTCATAAAAAATCTACAGGTATAGTAACATTAGGGTGTAGTGATACTTTCGGTGAATATCAATTCCTAGAAAAGACATGGCCATACTTAGTAGCTTCTCATCTTAATCAAGAATGCTGGAACTTATCTTCTCCTGGAGGAGACATAGGTATTAATTACATACATTTTTTAAGATATAGTAAGTCTATAAAGTTCGATAAAGTTTTTATATTAATTCCTTCTCCTACTAGAGAGATTTACTATAAAGACTTTGGTAATAAGTTAACTACCCGTCAATTTATTAAAAATAATGATAAATATTATAGACAAATAAAACAAAATTATAATATTTCAGATAAGATTATAAAAGAATTACATCACCATGATATAGATAAGGTCCAAAATGATCTTAATAGAATGTTTTATATAAATTCATATCTAGAAGCTATACAAGGTCTTGCTAAAAAAAATAATGCTAAAGTATACTTTATTCCTAATATAAATTACTTTAAAAAAGATTGTATTGTAGTCAAGGACTTTCCTGATAAACAAAAAACATATAACCTGGCATGTGATTTAGTACATGCAGGTAGCACTTTTCAAAAAAAAATTGCAGATTCCTTTATTAAAAAGTTGCGTAACTGAA
>Ga0102817_1000283_pt1 | contig 14556 bp, 9 predicted proteins | sample ColrivemetaGS555_FD_78193 | JGI IMG/M metagenome (GOLD analysis project Ga0102817, IMG submission 78193) | Estuarine microbial communities from the Columbia River estuary - Ebb tide non-ETM metaG S.555 | ecosystem: Environmental > Aquatic > Marine > Intertidal zone > Estuary | place: USA...
AGATTTAAACTTTTACATACACCGCTCTACCTCTATTTTAGTTTTAGCATTAAACGGCTATTTATGGCATCTTAACAGATCAAAATTATTAGGGTTTACTAAAATAAAATTAGTTATTTATTGTGTGATATTAGAAGTGTTTACGGGAATTTTAATGTATTATTTTGATTTTCCATTTTTGAGTCAACCTTTACATTTGGTTCTAGCTTCCATTCTATTTGGGATTCAGTGCTATATTCTACTAGAATGCGCTTATAAAAAAAGACAAAATGAGCAAGCATAACAAAAATGCATCTTATATTTGTGCAATATTATTGACCTATGATTTTTAGATTTAGAGTTGTTTTAGACAACGATACCAAAGAGGATATTTTCAGAGATATTGAAATCAGAAATACGGATTCTCTTGAAGACTTACACAATGTCATTACTCAATCATTTGGATTTGACGGCAGTGAAATGGCGTCTTTTTATTTGAGTGATGATGAATGGAATCAAGGCGAAGAAATTTCTTTATTTGATCTAAGCGAAGGGGGTACTGATATTCAGCTCATGAGTCAAACGACAATTGATTCAGTCGTATCGGAGACTAGAACTAAATTGCTTTATATCTATGATTTTTTAAGTATGTGGACCTTTATGGTGGAACTCGGAGAAATTGTAGAAGAAGCGCATGGTACTGACTACCCTAATTTATTGTTTGTACACGGACAAGTCCCAGGTGAAGCGCCAGAAAAGGTCTTTGAAACTGAAGGTGACAAAGATCATTTTGATGAGTTCGAAGATGGCTATGGATCCGATGATTATGGTCATTTGGACCAAGACGATATCTGGAATTAAAAGAAAATCCCCGTGTTTTCGGTCTGGTAATTTCGTTTTACAAAGCTTAAAGAGTTTTTTAAAATTTCACCCATATTTTTACTTTTCATAAATTCAACATCCCTTGTATACTCGAATATTTTTGTTTTGAGTAAGGTTTCGTGTTCAGAAGTCGACAAGGTATCAGAAATCATACATTGGATCAATAAATCAATACGGTTCTTAAAACTCAACATTCGTTTCGCTACAATAGAACGTTCTTCAAGTTTGTATTGATTTATAGATTGTTTTTCGAATCTCTGGGTTACTAAATCAACCATTTTGAAATTCTCTTTAAAAAACTGAGGGCGATACACATTAAATTTTCCTTCAAAACATTGTTGATCAAAGTCTATGGCACGAATATTATAAACCACATGATCAAAATCATGAGTAGGCACAATCACATAATTGTATGAACGCATATCGCCTAACAAGCGAATCATACAACGTTCATTGAATTTCACAAATTCTTTTGCAATTTGAGCTTTTTCTGATGACGTACAATGAGGTAGCATATTCTCAATAAACTCATCACCAGGAATTCCAATAATATGTTCCTCGATTAAAGTATCATTGTAAACCAAAAAATTTAAGTTATGAGGCGATAACATATGTTCAAGTTCTAATCCATATATTCGGGAAGCATCTGCTTTTTTGACATAAAAATAGGCGTAATTATCATTAAGGACATTCCTGATTTTTATGCGAAATGGTTTAGAATTTCCAAACGTACAATAATCAATCGCATCTACATTTAGTAGAGATAACATTTTTTCGTTTCCGTCTGAATGAAGCGTTGTATATATTTTTTTTAAATTCAAATCAATCTCTTTACGGTCAGAATCGCTGTAGTAGGTGCGTACCCACAGCGTATCCTTATCGTTTTTATCAAATACTTCAACAGCCCCTTGAAAACGGAGTAAATCATCATAAAAGATTGGTAATCGAATCGTTCGATTAAATTTATGCAAGTAGGCTTTTAGTGCAGGACATACAGGATAGGTTGGTTTTTTTAATGATATTTTTAAATCGTCTTTCACTTGTCTCTATTTGTTTATTTTATCGATCACATCTCGACTGCGCTTAGTTGAAGTGTGGAACATCTACCAAATCATTTTTCTTTAGTTGTTTAACCAATATTGGTAATGACACCTATCATGACTTGAAATTCAAATTTAACTTTTATTTTTTTAATGTGTAACAATTGAATGCAATCATCGTCATATTAGTATTATTCAATAAAAACTAATCTGTGAATTCTGTACTCAAAATTTTAAATCTTACAAAAAAATATGGGTTATTAACTGCGGTTAGTAATCTTTCCTTTGATATCGAAAAAGGAAGTATCTACGGGATTTTAGGCCCTAACGGCAGTGGAAAGTCAACCACTTTAGGAATTGTATTAAATGTCGTTAATAAAACTTCTGGGGGGTTTTCTTGGTTTGGAGGCGAATTAACTACACATCAAGCATTAAAAAAAGTAGGCGCAATTATCGAACGCCCCAATTTTTACCCGTATATGACCGCCTATCAAAATCTAAAACTAGTTTGTAAAATCAAAGGTATTTCGTATGATAACATCGAGAAAACGTTAGAAACTGTTGGATTAATCGATAGAATCGACAGTAAATTTAGTACGTTTTCATTAGGAATGAAACAGCGCTTAGCTATTGCATCTGCTCTTTTAAATGACCCAGAAATATTAATTTTGGATGAACCAACAAATGGGTTAGACCCGCAAGGCATACATCAAATTAGAGAAATTATCAAAGAAATTGCCCAAAACGGGACAACAATATTATTGGCTTCTCACTTACTAGATGAAGTTGAAAAAGTGTGTACACATGTGGTCGTTTTAAGAAAAGGCGTTAATCTTTACTCTGGACGTGTAGATGAATTGATTTCAAGCAATGGTTTTTTTGAATTGAAAACACCTCAAAAAGAACTCTTAATTTCCTTATTGGAATCGCATTCTAATTTCTCTCATACTAAAGTTGAAAATGATTTAATCACAGCGTTTCTAGAACATCCAATGGAAGCCGAAGCGTTTAATCGTTTAGTGTTTGAAAATGAAATCGTTTTGAGCCATTTGGTAAAACGAAAAGAAAGTCTAGAAGAACAATTCTTACAATTAACTGATAAGCAATGAGAAGATTACTAAACATAGAATTACAAAAACTACTACTCAATAGAACAAGTAAAATACTGATATTTATATCCTTTATTCTACCGCTATGTGTCATTCTTTTATCAGCTGTAAAAATTAACTTTTTTGGTTTTTTCACCCTCGAACTAGGCGAGTTAGGAATTTTTAATTTTCCGATTATATGGCATATTACTACTTTTTTTTCAGCACTATTTAAATTCTTTTTTGCCATAGTAGTCGTATCAATGATTGGGAATGAATACAGTAACAAAACATTAAAACAAAACCTTATTGATGGCTTAAGTAAAAAAGAATTTATATTATCAAAATTCTATGTGATTGTATTTTTCTCATTCATCTCGACTATTATTATTTTTATAATTTCATTAGCCTTAGGACTTATCTATTCGAGCTATAATGAGTTTCAAATTATTATTCAACAAATAGAATTTTTAGCAGCCTATTTTGTGAAACTTGTAGGATTCTTTTCGTTCTGTCTATTTTTGGGTGTTTTAGCAAAGCGCTCTGCGTTTGCCTTAGGGTTTTTATTTGTAGATTTTATTTTAGAATGGATTATTTTAGGTCTAATCACATGGAAAGGTAATTTTGAAATCGCTCAAAAAGTACAAGATTTTCTTCCGTTAACTTCAATGTACAACCTTATAAAGCAACCTTTTCAACGAGTTGCCATGACAAAATTTCCATCAAATACGGATTTAAGCTATGATTATGCAGTTCATTTTGATTCTATTTTGATAGTTATTTTCTGGACAATTATTTTTATGTTTTTATCTTACAGATTATTAAAGACGAGAGATTTGTAGTATATTCAACCCTTAATTTGGTGCCGCTTTTTTGAAATAAATAAAAAAAACAAACTAATTATTTCAGATGAAATACGTTTCAGTTATTATTTTTCTAGTCATATCTTTTCCCCTTTTCTCTCAAGGAGAAGCTTCTAATTGGTTTTTTGGAAATGGTGCTGGTTTAATTTTTGATTTGAATTCAGACGCCGTTACCCCTACAAATTTAGCGTCCTCTACAATCAACACTAGCGAGGGCTGTTCATCCATTTCTGATTTTAATGGTAATTTATTATTCTATACGGATGGACGTAATGTTTGGGACAAAAACCACCAAGTCATGCCTAACGCCAATTATAATAGCGGTACAGGATTACTTGGAGATCCTTCTAGTACATCCTCGGGTTTAATTATTCCTCGTCCTGGAAATCCTGATAATTATTATGTATTTACAGTAGATGAACCTCATCATAATAATGCATGGGCGTATCCAGATCAAGGTCCAGCTGATAACGATGGAAATTCGCTTAATTTTTACGTTGACAACTCTATGAATTCTGGTTCAATTCCAGATGATGATGATGGTTATAATAATGGCATCAATTACTCATTGGTCGATTTAACGCTTAATAACGGTAATGGGGACGTTGTAAGGACCGAAAAAAACAAACCGCTTTTAACCTATGATCCTGATAATGACGAACAAGTCGCTTTTAAATGCTCTGAAAAAATAACCGCTGTAGAACATGACAACGGACAATCGTATTGGGTAGTAAGCCATTTTATGGATACCTTTTATGCGTTTCAAGTGGATGCTGACGGCGTGAATACAATTCCAGTAAAAACACTAATATTGCCCCTAATTTCGATAGACGGTTATCGCAGAAACGCTATTGGGTATTTAAAATCTTCACCTGATGGTACAAAACTTGCAATCTGTCACAGCGAAAACGGAAGACGTCAAGGACAAAACAATTCCAATTCAGGAAGTTTATGGATTTATGACTTTGATGATGCTACAGGAATTGTGAGTAATCCCGTAAAACTATTAGATAATACTGGTGTGTATGGAGTGGAATTTTCATTAGATTCTAGTAAACTATTTACGAGTTATGATAATCGTGTGGTCCAGTTTGATTTAAATGCAGCGGATGTGAGTACTTCTCAAACTACGGTTTATCAGGGCTCAAATCGAACTTTTGCCCTTCAACTTGCACCTAATGGGAAAATATACGTAATCAACCTGAATTATAGATCTAGCCTAGATGTTATTAATAATCCTGATGAATTGGGGGCATTGTGTGGCTACGAAGAAGCAGGACAACCCCTAGCGATTGGAACAATGTCTATTTTAGGACTCCCCCCGTTTATTCAGTCTTTTTTCTTAGCTAAAATTGAAGCCAATAATTCATGTTTAGGGAGTAATACTCAATTTACGATTGATAGTAATGAAAGCTTTGATAGTATCCAATGGGATTTTGGTGACTCTACAACTTCAACAATTGAAAATCCTACGCATGTGTACACAACAGCTGGAAATTTTACAGTATCAGCTACGCTAACTTTAGGCACCGAAGTGAATACATTTTCAAAAGTAGTTACAATTTCAGAAGTTCCAACGGCCTTTATTCCAAATGATGTTTTGGCTTGTGACGATAATAATGATGGAATTGTTAATATCAATCTTAACCAAACCGTCGATTCCGACATATTAAATGGACAAAGTCCACTTACCTATTCAATTCGGTATTTTGAAACTCCACAAAACGCTGATACAGGCACGGATGCACTATCAATGCCCTATCAAAATATCAGCAATCCTCAAACTTTATTTGCAAGAATAGAAAATTCTTCAAATCAAGACTGTTATGATACCACATCATTTACTTTAACTGTATTTGACACACCAATTGCAAACAGTATAACGCCTGATGATGAGTGTGATGATGCAGTTGACGGCGATAGCACTAATGGACAAAAAATAACGAACCTTCAAGATTTTGACTCAGATGTTTTAGGAGTGCAAAATCCTTTAAAATTTAATGTGAGTTATCATTCTACTCAAGCTGATGCCGATACAAAATCAAATCCGCACCCAAATTTATATTATAATAATATTCCTGAATCAGAAAAAGTCTTTGTTCGAATCGAAACTATTTTAAATAAAAACTGTTTTGATACGACTAGTTTCAATCTAGTTATAAACCCGTTACCTAAAGTTATAGACCTAAGTTTAACACAATGTGACGAAGATGGCGTTTATGATGGATTATCAATTTTTAACTTAACGGAAATAAATGCAGCACTTATAAATAATGTTCCCAACAAGGCGACAAAATTTTACACAAACTTAAACTCTGCTGAAAACTCGATTGGTGCTATAAATGGAACCGCTTTTAATAACACGGAAAACCCACAAATAGTATATGTTCAACTTATTGATACAAATACGAATTGTTTTGATATTGCAGAACTCACATTAATTGTTAATGTCACCACAGGAACTGATGCGGTCTTGGAATCATGTGATTCTGACGGTACTGAGGATGGGATGTTTAATTTCACATTAAGTGATGCAGACGCTGCAGTACTTTCAGGACTTCCTGCGACCTATACATTAAGTTATTATGAAAGTTCACAAAATGCGCTTTTAGAAGTTGATCCTTTAGATTCAAATTACACAAACAGTACTGCTTATAATCAAATCATTTATGCCCGAATAGAAAATAATAATGACTGTTACGGCATTAATCAAGTTGAATTAGTTGTCCACGAGCTTCCACAGATTACTATTGAAGATGAAGTTATCTATTGTTTAAATACGTTCCCAACTACTATAACCTTAGATGCTGGACTTTTAAATGGACAAACTAACTCTTTTTTTTATGAATGGTCTACTGGGGCAACTACTTCACAAATTCAAATCAATGAGACGGGTACTTACACGGTAACTGTAAGTACTATAAATGGCTGCTCAAAACTAAGAACATTAACGGTACTTCCTTCAAATCTGGCAACTTTTGAGTCTATAGAAATTATTGATGGCGTTGCAAATAATACGGTAACAATTACGGTATCTGGAGAAGGTGATTATGAATACTCCCTAGGCAATGAATTTTCTGGCTATCAAGATTCTAATGTGTTTACGGGTGTTATACCAGGGTTATACACAGCATATGTAAGAGATAAAAATGAATGCGGAATCACCAATGAAAATATATCAGTAATTGGATTTCCTAATTTTTTTACCCCTAATAGTGATGGTTTTAATGACACCTGGCATGTATATGGAATTAATACACCAAAGCAGGTGAATAGCATAGTGAATATCTTTGATCGGTACGGAAAACTACTTATCCAACTCAACCCTTTTGGAAATGGATGGGATGGTACATTTAATGGACAAAAAATGCCATCTTCCGATTATTGGTTTTATGTTAAACTAATAGATAATAGAATATTTAAAGGGCATTTTTCATTAAAGCGTTGAAACAACAAACACGCTTCTGAAATTATTTATGTAAATTACATTACTAATAAACCCTAAACCCCAAGTGGATGGTTATATTTTGAATACTATTAATTCTATTTTGTTTCTTTTGCTCAAACATATATTTCCAAACCGTTACGATAGATTCTAGTATTTAGGTTGAAGACCTTATAGAAATCCATCATTTAGAAGGCTGTATCGAAGTGTCAAATGTTAGCACTATAATTGATGGCAGCATCAATGGACTTTTAAGTTTTGAAACCTTTTCAAAATCAAATTGAAATTTCCCTCTTAGTATTGGGATTATTCTATCAACTGAAAATGCAAACTCTGCATGTTGGGATGGTACTTTTAATGGTGCTAAAATGCCCACTACGGATTATTGGTTTTTAGTAAAAATAAAAAAACTACAGAGCAGCTTGATTACAAAGGTCATTTTGCTTTAAAACGCAAATTTTATAGTACTTTAAATTGGTATATTTGGTAAGTTTACAATCCTTATGAGAAACAAATTTAACATCTGTTGTTTGAGTTTTATTATACTTCTAGTGAAATTTTTACCTGCTCAAAGTATATCTCTATTTAATCAATTAAATGGTCGATTAGATTACACAGCCATTGGGAATACACTAAATACTTCCGAAAATAATATATCTTTTAATTGTGTCATTAACGCCGCATCATCAGCAACTTTAAATTTATCTACAACACAAACCGTCGAAGCCGCTTATCTTTATTGGGCAGGCTCTGGATCTGGAGATTTTAATGTCACGTTAAACACGACTTCCATTACACCCTCGAGAACATTTGCGTATACTTTGGATTCTAATCGGCAATTTTTTGCTGCCTTTGCTGATGTGACAGGCATAATTCAATCGGAAGGAAACGGTTTATACACTCTTAATAATTTAGAGGCTATTGAACTTTCAGACCCGTACTGCTCCACAGGTACAAACTTTGCGGGTTGGGCCATAACTATTATCTATTCTGATCCCAGTCTTCCCTTGAACCAATTAAATGTATATGACGGTTTGGAAAGTGTTCCCGAGAGTATCACTATACAACTGAACAACCTAAATGTCATGGACACCACAGGAGCTAAAATTGGATTTATAGCATGGGAAGGCGATGCGGGTTTAGCAGTCGATGAAGTGTTGTCAATGAACGGCATAACGCTCAGCAACCCGCCTCTGAATCCTGCCAACAATGCCTTTAATGGTACTAATAGTTTTACCAACAATTCCAACTTATACAATATGGATATTGATGTGTATCCTATTCAGAATACTATTAATGTTGGTGATGAATCTGCGACTATAGAATTAACTTCGGGACAAGATTTAGTAATGGTGAATAATATTATCACAGTATTAAATAGTCAACTACCCGATGCAACCATCGCTATTGATGCCGTGGAACAACGTTGTAATTCTCGAGAATTATCCATTGATTATTCCGTAAAAAACATGAACTCCACACAATTATTACCTGCAAATACACCTCTTGCATTTTACGCCAATAACTTCTTAGTGGCACAAGCACAAACGATGAACGACATCCTTATGAATGGAACCGAATCTAATAGCATTAATTTCTCAGTGGATGCTTCGCTTTCAAATACAATAAATTTTAGTGTTGTTGTAGATGACAATGGCATGGGTGCTGGAATAATCTCAGAAATTAACGAAACTAATAATACAGATAGTTCCACCATTGAATTTCTAGAATCTGCGGATACTACCCCACTAACGCCTTTAATCGGATGTAACTTTGGAAACAATGAAGCCCTTTATAATTTAACGGATGCTTTAATCGAAATAGACAATACACTCAATTTAGAGACTGCTGTATATTATAAAACTTTAGAAAATTTAATTGATGATATCGGAGCCATAATCGATCCTATGAATTATATAAATTCTAGCGCTACAGAGACAGTATATATCAAAATTGAAGCAGAGCCTTGCTATGACATTTTTTCAGTAGAATTGGTAGTTAGTGACTGTGAACCTGTAATTCCTCAAGGGTTTTCACCCAACGGAGATGGCTATAATGATTGGTTTAATATAGATGGACTCTACGATATCTTTTTACAACATGAGCTAATCATATTTAATCGTTTAGGTACCATTATTTTTAAGGGAAATAATACTATTAAATGGGATGGAAAAGCAAATTATGGTTCCCTTAAAGGCACAAATCTGCTTCCTGTTGGAACTTATTTTTATGTGTTGCATTTGAATGTTGAGAATTCAAAACCAAAAACGGGTTGGGTATACTTAAATTATTAAAGTACTATTAAGAAATATTTTTCATCTCTTTTTGCTCTAGCGCTTACTTTCCCTTAGCTTTGCAGATATGCAATTTAAGCTTACATCAGATTTTAAACCCACTGGAGACCAACCCGCAGCAATAAAACAATTAGTTGCAGGAATTGAGTCCGAAGAAAAATACCAAACACTTTTGGGAGTCACAGGGTCTGGAAAAACCTTTACGGTTGCCAATATTATTCAAGACGTCCAGAAACCTACATTAGTGTTAGCCCATAATAAAACATTAGCCGCACAACTGTATTCAGAGTTTAAACAGTTTTTCCCTGAAAATGCCGTTGAATATTTTGTATCCTATTATGATTATTACCAACCAGAAGCCTATATTCCTGTTTCTGGAACCTATATAGAAAAAGATTTATCCATAAATGAAGAAATTGAAAAGCTGCGTTTAAGCACCACATCTTCCCTACTATCGGGACGAAGAGATGTGATTGTCATTGCTTCAGTTTCCTGTTTGTATGGGATTGGAAATCCTGTTGAATTTCAGAAAAATGTCATCAGTCTAAAAACCAATGAAGTCATTTCGAGAACGGCACTACTACATAAGCTCGTTCAAAGTTTATATTCTAGAACTGAAGGGGAATTTAATCATGGTAATTTTAGAATTAAAGGCGATACCGTGGATGTATTTCCAAGCTATGCAGATTATGGATTCAGAATTCACTTTTTTGGCGATGAAATAGAAGCGATTGAAGCCTTTGATGTCAATAACAATAAAGTCATCGAAGTTTATGAAGGCATCACGATTTATCCTGCAAATATGTTTGTCACCTCACCTGATATTTTACAAAATGCCATCAAAGACATTCAAGATGATTTAGTCAAACAACACGACTATTTTAAAGACATTGGAAAACACCTCGAAGCGAAACGATTGAAAGAACGCACAGAATTTGATTTAGAAATGATTCGCGAATTGGGCTATTGTTCAGGAATTGAAAACTATTCACGCTACTTGGATGGTCGAGCACCAGGAACACGACCCTTTTGTTTATTGGATTATTTTCCGAGTGATTCACTCATGGTGGTTGATGAAAGTCACGTGACCATATCTCAAGTCCATGCGATGTATGGTGGCGATCGCAGTCGAAAAGAAAACTTAGTAGAATACGGATTTCGTTTGCCTGCAGCAATGGACAACCGCCCTTTGAAATTTGAAGAATTTGAAAGTCTTCAAAATCAAGTGTTATATGTCAGTGCCACTCCCGCAGATTATGAATTAGAAAAATCAGACGGCGTTTTTGTAGAACAAGTGATACGTCCAACGGGGCTATTGGATCCTATTATAGAGGTGCGACCGAGTCTGAATCAAATTGACGATTTGATTGAAGAAATTCAACAACGCGTCGAAAAAGACGAACGCACATTGGTCACTACTCTTACCAAACGAATGGCAGAAGAGTTGACCAAATATCTGGCACGTATTCAAATTCGCTGTCGCTATATTCATAGTGATGTAGATACCTTGGAGCGGGTTGAAATTATGCAAGATTTACGTAAAGGGATATTTGATGTGCTTGTAGGGGTCAACTTATTAAGAGAAGGTTTAGACCTTCCAGAAGTCTCACTAGTAGTGATTTTAGATGCCGATAAAGAAGGGTTCTTACGTTCGGCACGTTCACTCACGCAGACCGTAGGGCGTGCGGCGAGACATCTTAACGGACGTGCTATTATGTATGCAGACAAAATTACCAAAAGCATGCAAAAAACCATTGATGAAACGGAGTACCGTCGGGAGAAACAAATTGCCTACAATACCAAACACAAACTCGTACCTAAAGCGCTTAATAAAAGTTTAAACAATGCACTGACTAAGAACTCGGTGAGTAGTTATTATTACGAACAAGAAGCGCTCAAAGCGGCAGAACCGGAAAATGCATACTTGGCAGCACCTGAGTTAGAACAAAAAATTAGAGATACCCGAAAACTCATGGAGTCGGCAGCAAAAGATTTGGATTTCTTACATGCTGCACAGTTTAGAGATCAAATTAAAGACTACCAAAAAAAGTTGGAAGCGTTGAAAACTTAACAATTTAACATGGTAAGTAGCTATTATTTCTTGCTAAAACACAATTTAATAATTCTTAAAAAATAATTGCTTTTCTTATTTAAGAATTAGTTTTTTTGTGCCTAAACCATATTTATTTTTCATGCTTATAAAATAGATACCGCTGGTTAAATCACTGAGGTCAAAATCGTGATTAATTAACTCTTCTTTAGTGTTAAAATGAAACGATTTCACTTGTTTACCTTCAATGGTTAAAACTCTAATTTTTGTTACCGCATCTTGAACAGATGATTGTATAGAAAACTTCCCATTGGTTGGGTTAGGATAGATTGATAAATCATACGTTTCACTATTCTCAAAACTATTAACTCCAAGAGGCACACTAAAAATTAATGGTTCATCACTCTTGCTAATAACGTGAACATCTACCTTATAGTAAGGGTTAAATTGATTATCACAATCATAACAACCAGAAATTGTTTCTTCATCACAATCGGAATTATTTGGATGACACAAATCTACATAGTCTGGGTGAAATCGATAATCCAAATCAAAAGAAGATCCTATATAACCAGAAAGGTCATATATATCGGGACGCGCTATTGATCCCGGACACCCGCCGGCTCTATTAAATCGCCAAGTTCCTAGTTGATCTGAACAATTGTCTGGATTTGGATCACAAGTATTCCATAAATTTTGTATGAACGCTTGTTCATTATTAATATCTAAATAATGGGTTGCCTCAAAAAATTGAGCAGCATTTAGAGTGTTAGTTTCACCCCAATTATGACCCGTAGTTGAAACAGATAAATAAGATTGTTGAATTCCACTATTAAGGTTAAAATTGTAAGATTCAACTGGTTGTAAGTTTGAGGGGTCTCCAAAATCATAATCATTATCCCAAATTTCTGTAACAGAAGAATAGTCATAACTTGGAATCCCTTGATTATACTCTAAATCTAGAGACAATTGCCAACCACCAGATCCCCAAGTGTCAATAAATACTCTGAATTCAACTTCTCCCTGTAACAGCGAATTATAATTAGTGAGGTCGGTAACATGATTGCAACCAATTCCATAAGGGGTAACATACCTTATAATCTGAATCCAATTTCCATTAGGTGCTTTAATTTCAATGTGTGATAATCGATCCCAGTCATCACATCCTCCTTCAATTTCTGGACATTCCACTGTCAGAGTTGCATTTATTGTATCAAAAGCCCCCACAGACTGCGGCAAAGTATAAGTTCCGTAATGCCATTTACTATCAGTATCCACTGTATATTCAATAATGACACCGTTTAAAGTCTTTACATTGATTGACGAAGCGTTTTGTACTACTACTATGGTTCTAGAAATGGTTGTTGTGCCACCAGTATTGGTAGTTGCACTAATTTGAATATCATGGGATCCATAAGCAGAAGGTGTCCACAAAAAATAATAAAACCCCGTTTCTTCAACTGCTGTAAACACATCTGAACCGATACCCAAGGTAACAGATTCAATTGTGTCTGGATTTTCTACAGATGCATTCATGTAAATGACATACGGTTTTAAGGAGGGCATTTCCAAATTGTAATCTTCCGTTAATTGCGTTGTTAATTCCGGAGCTGTTTGACTGAAGCAAAAAGAAGTTACTAGCAGTAAAGCGAATTGTAATTTATGCATAAGATAAAATTAAATTAACGCAAATTTATTTTATTAAGAACTCTTATACATTGATCTGAATCAAGAAATTCAAATTATTTTTCTTTGGTTGATTATTGATTGTAATTTAAAGAATGTACTGTTTTTTACAGATTAAAAAGACTATTAACAGCAAGAATCTTGCTCTAAATTGAAAAAAAAAAGCAGCCTTAAGGCTACTTTAATTCTCTATATTTAAAAAGTGACTACGCTAAAACAGCTTGAACTTTATCTGCTGCTTCTTGAAATTCAACAGCACTTTGAACATCCAGACCAGAGTTGTCAATTAATTCTTTAGCGATGTCTGCATTGGTTCCTTGTAAACGCACAATAATTGGCACGTTAATCGTTCCCATGTTTTTATAAGCGTCTATCACTCCTTGAGCGACTCGATCACAACGTACAATTCCACCAAAAATATTGATCAAAATTGCTTTGACTTCTGGGTCTTTTAGAATAATTTGAAAAGCAGCTTCAACACGTGCTGCATCTGCCGTACCTCCAACATCTAAAAAGTTTGCCGGCTCTCCCCCTGCTTGTTTAATCAAATCCATGGTTGCCATTGCTAAACCTGCACCGTTGACCATACAGCCAACATTTCCATCTAAATCTACATAGTTAAGACCTAGAGCTCCTGCTTCGACTTCAATAGGGTTTTCTTCACGAATATCTCTTAATTCTAAATAATCTTTATGTCTGAATAACGCATTGTCGTCAATGGTTACTTTCGCATCAACTGCTAATATTTTATTATCACTTGTTTTTAGTACGGGATTAATTTCAAATAAAGACGCATCAGATTTGTCATATGCCGTATAAAGAGCGGTTACAAATTTAGTCATGTCCTTAAATGCAGCACCTGATAATCCTAAGTTAAAAGCCACGCGACGTGCTTGGAATGGTAACATCCCTGTTGCAGGATCGATTTCTTCAGTAAATATTAAATGTGGTGTTTCTTCAGCAACGGTTTCGATATCCATTCCACCTTCGGTAGAATACATAATCATATTTCTTCCTGTAGTTCTATTCAAAAGAACAGAAATATAGAATTCACTGGTTTCGGTTTCACCAGGATAATATACATCTTCAGCAACTAAAACTTGGTGTACTTTCTTTCCTTCTGCTGAGGTTTGTGGTGTGATGAGTTGCATCCCAATAATTTGATCCGCAATCGATTCTACTTCGCCAAGGTTTTTAGCTAATTTTACGCCGCCGCCTTTACCACGACC
>Ga0102817_1000289_pt1 | contig 14506 bp, 26 predicted proteins | sample ColrivemetaGS555_FD_78193 | JGI IMG/M metagenome (GOLD analysis project Ga0102817, IMG submission 78193) | Estuarine microbial communities from the Columbia River estuary - Ebb tide non-ETM metaG S.555 | ecosystem: Environmental > Aquatic > Marine > Intertidal zone > Estuary | place: USA...
AAATAATATTAAAATAAAATAATATTAAAATAATATTAACATAAAATATAAGTGTTCGGAGTGCTATAAAAAATTGAAACCAACTATATGAAAGAAGACATCAAAGAAAAAGCATTAGAGATTGCTAGAGAGTTTAACTTAAGTATCATAGAAAGAACAGATGCACTGTTAAAGATAGATTGTGATATGTACACTCAACTTGGTAGTGATTCCACTAGTAAAGAAAAAAAAGAAGTAAAAGCAACATCTAAGCAGATATACAAGTATATAAAAGGAATAGATGAAGTATCAGGTAATCTTCTTTTAAAAAGTCTTGATGCCTAAGAAGAAACTAACAAGAAGTAAACTTGTAAAGAAACTAGATAATATCTTCAGTCAATATATACGACTAAGCAACTCTAAGAACAGTAACTGTACTTGTGTTACTTGCGGGAAGGTAGGAGACTGGAAGAACGGAGGTATGCAGGCAGGACACTTTATGAGTAGAAAGCACTATGCGACTAGATGGAACGAAGACAACGTTAAACCACAATGTGTAGGATGCAATATGTTTAAAGCAGGAGAACAATATAAATTTAGTTTATATCTTGGTGTAAAACTTTCTGAAGAGTTATTACAAAAGAGTAGAGAAACTGTTAAATTTGCAGATGTAGACTTGTTAGAGATGATAGAGCATTACTCTGATAAAGTCAAAAAGTTACTATTATAGTTAGTTTTTGTTTGTGTGTTTAATTATGTTTGAAAAGGGTGGAGATTAATTTCTTCACCTTTTTTTTGTTTATCTTAAAAATTAGTTTTATCTTTGTAGAAACAAATACAAACAAAACACAATGAAGAGAGACAGAAAAGAGTATCAAAAAGAGTATCAAAAGAAGTACCGAGAGGCTAACAAAGAAAGACTAGCTGCTTATAGCAAAGAGTACCACAAAATTCGTTATCAAGCTAATAAAGAAAAACTCATTGCTCAAATGAAAGTCAATCAAGAGTCTAAAAAAGATGGTTACTATACAGTTTACTATTTGAAAGAAGAACACTATGCTGGAATGACTAACAATTTAACCTATAGACTTAATAATCACAAAAGTCACCATAACCGACACATAGAAGACGTAGAGATTATAGGTAAGTACGAAACCAAAGAAGAAGCTACAAGAGTAGAAGCAGCACTTCATTCAATGGGACATCTAGGAAGACATCCAATCCATAAACAACAAACACTAAAACAATTATTATGAAAGAACAATCAATCAATGAGAAACTATTTAACCTGCAACAGGAAATAGGAACGGTAAGTAAAGACGCAAAGAACCCATTCTACAAGAGTCGTTACTTTGATATCAACTCTTTAATTAAGCAGCTCCAACCATTACTAAAGAAGCATAGGCTACTCCTATTGCAGCCAATTGAAGAGGATATGGTATACAGTAAACTTATATGCGTAGATGGCACAGGAGGCGTTATAAGCGCTTTAAAGCTACCTGAGATGAACGACCCGCAGAAGCTAGGTTCTTGTATCACATACTACAGACGTTATACGCTAGCATCTTTATTAGGACTCCAAGCAGTTGATGATGACGCTAATTTAGGTAGCGGTAAGATAGTACAAGCAGAGTTAGCTTGGTTAAATGAAAATACTCCGCAATTCAAAGCGGTTAAGAAAGCCCTCCAAGAGGGGACTGCAACAATAGCAGACGTACGAACAAAGTATAAAGTATCAAAGAAAGTAGAAGAACTACTTAATTAATTAATTTAAATTTAAATTTATGACAACAGGAATTTTATCAGGCTCAATTGATTTAGAATCAATAGACAAAACAAAACTAGCAAAAGGAAAGTATCTGCAATTCGATATCATCTTAAGTGATGAGAGCAAGTACGGAAACAATGCTTGGGTTGTACAGGGTCAGTCTAAAGAAGAGAGAGAAGCTAAAGAAAAGAAGGTATCTTTAGGTAATGCAGGACTTAGATGGATTAACCCAGATGCTACAATAGTAGTAGCACAACGTGAAGAGGTTACCAATACACAACAACAGTCTTCAAGAGAAACAACAGCGGACTTACCGTTTTAATTTAATTGGGAGGGTGTAAAAGCTCTCCCTTTTTTAATACACAAACTATGAGCAAACTAACGAAACTATCTGAAGGGCAAGAGATACCTTAGGATTTCTGAAACTACTTAGTAAATCCCATAACTGGATATTACATAGAACCTAAAGACAAATACAATAAAGCTAATCAATACAAATATCACAAGACAAGAAGTTTTAGATAAACAAAACAAATGATAGCACAAGCAAAACACATAGAAGCAAAGATACTAGACATTAAGTACGGTCGGGTGCTGGAAGGTCTAAAGATAGGAATACCAGATATAGACGAATACATAAGATTTAAACAAGGTAACTTCAATCTTTTAATTGGCCACGCTAATGTCGGAAAGACAACTATAATAACATATCTCTTTACAGTATGGGCAATAAAGCACAACTTAAAGTTTCTTGTATGGTCTAGTGAGAATAGTTCTTCAGGTCTAGTAAGAAAGATTATTGAGTTCAAGATGGGTTTACCTATACAAGATGCATCAGACTCACAAATAAATGCTGCTGTTAAATGGACAGACCTTCATTTTAAGATAATAGAAGTTGAAGAGTTGTTTACATACAAGCAATTACTTAAACAAGCAAACGATATTAAAGATGCGTGGGACTATGACGCTTTACTAATAGACCCTTATAACTCTTTAGCAAAAGATACTCAGATAATGAGGGGAGTAGGTTCTCACGAATACGATTACCAAGTAGCTTCAGAGTTTAGACTATTTGCAAAGAAAAGAAACGTTGCAGTATATTTAAACGCTCACGGTGTAACGGATGCACTTCGTAGGGTACATCCTAGAGACCACGAGTATGAAGAGCTTCCTCAGCCGCTAGGATTAGCTGGAGTAGAAGGAGGAGGAAAATGGGGTAACCGTTCAGATGATGTAATATCTATTCATCGTTATACAGGTTCTGCAATGGACTGGATGTACTCACACCTTCACGTACTTAAAGTAAAAGAGACTGAAACAGGTGGAAGATGTACACCACACAACGAACCCATCAAGTTAAGGATGAGTCGTAACAATGTTGGATTTGAATTTATGGGTCGCGACATCTTACACAGCAAGAAGACAGACATTACAGAAATACTAAAATTCTAAATTATGATTCAATCAATAGCCTTATTACTACTAATAGCCACTATCTTTGTATTTATAAGCAACCAAGTAAAAGCTGATGTGTATATACAGCCTATCATTGGCTTTATGTTTGGAGCATTATATTCTAAGGAAATACTAGAAGATAGCTTAACACAGTATACTCTGCAATGGTGTGGAGGTTTTATAAGTATTACAATTGTATGGATAAACAAAAAAAGATAATAGGTACAGACTGGTTAAACATCGTAGCTAAACAACACGATGATTGGATTAAGATAGTAAATGCTTTTGGTGAATTTGACTATGCTGAAGACATTGTACAGGAGGCTTACATTAGACTAATTAAATATGCAACACCACATAGGATTATCAAAGATAACAAAGCATCTAGAGGATATTTATACTTTACTTTGCGTAGTGTTTACTTTCAGTATTATAATTCTAAAAGCAAGATTACGAAGATTAGCCTTAATGATGACGAGAATTTTCTACAGATAGCAGACGATACTGATTTAGAAGAGCAAGAAGCTTTTAATAAAGTCTGCACACTTGTTGATGAAGTTGCAGAGGAATGGGCTTGGTATGACAGGAAGCTGTTTAAGTTGTACCGAGATACTGATTTAAGTATAAGAAAGATAGCAGCAGATACCAACATAAGTTGGGTAAGTATTTTTAACACGTTAAAGAATTGTAAAACCGATGTCCAAAGTAAGTTAGGAGAAACTTATGAGGACTACAAAAATGGAGATTATGACAGAATTTAAAGGAGACAAAAGAAGTAAGGCTTTCAAAGAGTGGAAGAAGAACCACGCAGAAGCAAGTAAAGGATTAGGTGACCAGGTAGAGAAGTTTACAGAAGCTACAGGTATCAAGAAGTTTGTTAAGTTTGTAGCTGGTGATGACTGTGGTTGTGATGAGCGCAAAGAGAAACTAAACTATCTATTTCCAAACTACAGACCGAACTGCCTTACAGAAGATGAGTACAACTATCTAGAAGAAAGAGTAGGTAAACTAAACACGGTAACGATAGAAGAACAGAAAGCTTTGTTAAGCATATACAATAGAGTCTTTAATGATAGAAGAGAACTAACAGGATGCAACAGTTGTTTCTTGAACGGTGTTTGGAAAAAGCTAGAGCGGGTCTTTAACGAATACAAGTAAATGAAGGAGCAGGACTTGTTTGATTACCTAGTAGATAATTACTATCCAGACTTAGTTAAGGCTAAGAGTAAAATGAGTAGATGGGATTGTTACTCTCCTGAAACATCACATAGGATAGAACTAAAGTGTAGAGCTGCCCACTACGATACCTTAATACTTGAGAAGAAGAAGTACGATGCAATGGTTTCAAAGTGTAAAGACAACTTGGACATTCCAATGTATATAAACTCTACACCAGAAGGCATCTACAGTTTCAATCTATTTGAAATAAAACCTAAGTGGGAAGTGAAGTATCTTAGAAAAACTACTACATTTACAAACGCTAACCAGATACCAAAAGAAATAGCAATGTTACCAGTAATAGACGCAGAGATATTATGACACCAAGAGAACCAATGATAAAGAAGCTGGAAGTAATGGAGGATATACAGCTAACAAGTAACCTGCTCACGTTACAATCAAACGTACTGGAATGGGTTAAAGCTAAACCAGACAACAAGAAGCTAAACGAAGTATGTGATGCTGTGGTTAAGATAAGCTTCACCTGTAACAAGTTGCAACTAGAGAAGAATAATTATCATATAGCAATGCAACAATACAGACACGATTCTATTAGAGCTATAGAAAGAGCAAGAAAGGCAGAAGATAGAATAGAAGAGTTAGAGAAAGAACTAAAGGTATATAGAAAGAAACAAGAACTAGGATTATAATGGGAGACTCAGTAAAGAAATACTTTGATAAAGATAGAGACTATTCAGATTGGATAGAGCAACGTTGGACTAAGAACACTACAGAAGACATAAAGACTGATAGCGTAGTAGAAAGCGTTATAAGCCGTTTTAAGGAACGAAGTGCTGTAGGTATAGATAAGTACCAGACAACGCTAGAAGATTCAACAGAGAGCTTTGAAGCATTCTTAAACCACGCACAAGAAGAAGCAATGGACTTCTGTCTGTATTTAGAGAAGTTAAAACAAATGAATGATAAGTAAAAGTTGGAACTGTATAAGCTGCGGAGCATTGAACTCTGGTAGTAGAACAGAATGCGGTAACTGTAAAACAATAAGATATGAAAGAAAACAGACTAATACTAATGGAGAAGAACGTTCAGCAGATACAAAGAGTGTTGATGGTAATGATTCAAAGGATAGAAAAGATGGAGGAGGTAATGTTTAAAGAAGAGAAAGAATGATATTACTGGTAGATGCAGACAGCTTAATCTGGAGTAGCTGTTATAAGAAGAAAGAGAATCCAGAAGATAATCCTTATCACGACAACATAGAAGATGCAACTGCAAAGTTTGATGAGGTTTTTATGTCTATAGTAAATAAGCTAGAAGACTCTTACGATATAGAGAAGGTGCTAGTGTTCTCAGGTTCACTAGGAAACTTTAGAAAGCTAATCACACCTAAGTACAAAGCAAACAGAATAAATACACCTAAGCCCATCCTTTTACAAGAGATGCACGATTGGGTCAAAGAGAACTATAACTCACTATACGGTCACGGCATAGAGACAGATGACTTAGTAGCTAAGTACTGGTACGAGCTATCTCAAGAAGTAGGAAGAGACAACGTAATGATTGTATCAATAGATAAAGACTACAAACAATTCCCCTGTTTAATGTACAACTATCACTATAAGCACCAGATAGTATATGACATAACAGAAGAGGAAGCAATGTTTAACTTCTATGAGCAAATGATAATAGGAGATACAGCAGACAATGTAAACTACTTTAAAGGTAAAGGAAAGAAGTTTGCAGAGAAATACTTAGCTGATTGTAATACACAATACCAATACACAAAGAAAATGTATCAACTCTTTAAAGATACATACAAGGGAAAAGCAAAGCAGAGATATGTAGAATGCTATAACTTATTAAAACTTCGTACAGAATTTTGATATGTCAAAAATGTTTTGTAGTTTTACACAAACAAACAAACATATTATGAATTACACAGACTTTATTTATTCGCAGTACACAAACCAAGAACTTACAGAGATTATAGCGGGAAACAAATATGACGGTAGCTATTTGGATTCACACGCTAAACGATGCAGATTAGAGATAATCAAAAGACATCAATCAGAACAAGAAACTTTAACATTAAACTAAACAAATGAAAGCAGAATACACACAAGTAGTAGTAAACAAAGCAGAGCTACTAAAATACGTAATAAGAGAACACCTAAAAAAAGAGGTAAACGAAGTAGGTAGAGATAGACTATTAATAGAAGCTAGGTTTATATACTTCTACATCCTAAGACAAAACGAGCAGATGGTCTTCCAAAAGATAGGTGACACCGTTAATATGAATCACGCCTCAGTACTACACGGATGTGAAAAGGTTAAGTTCTGGTTAGAAACAGACCACCAATTTAGAGATAAGTATCTAATGGTACTAGCAAGCTACAACAGAGGAGTTTACGGAATAGCAAAAGAAAAAGAGACAAACGAACTAAGAGACAAACTAAACAAAGAGAGAGAAGAGAAAACAAAACTAACAAAACCTGAAAAGCAAGCAAAGAGACTAGGAGCTGTATACGATAAACTACACCTACTAATAGACAAGACACCAGAAGAGAAAGCAGATGACCTCTTAACAAGGGTAGAAGCTATATACAATATGATGCAAATGGATTTAAAAAGAAAAAGGATATGAAGATACTAAATTTATATGCTTGTTTAGGAGGTAACAGATACAAGTGGAACGAAGTAAAAGAAGATATTGAAGTAACTGCGGTTGAGTTAGACCCAGAGTTGGCAAGATTATACCAAGAAAGGTTTCCAAATGATACTGTAATTGTAGCAGATGCACATCAATATTTATTAGAACACTATAAAGAATTTGATTTTATATGGAGTTCTCCTCCTTGTCCAACGCATAGCAAAGCAAGATACTGGGGATTTGGAAAAAATGGGAAAAACCCTGTTTACCCCGAAATGACCTTGTACCAAGAAATAATTTTTTTACAGCACCACTTTGAAGGGAAGTGGATAGTTGAAAACGTTACACCTTATTACGAACCGTTGATACCTGCTAAAAAAAGAGATAGGCATTTATATTGGGCAAACTTTAATCTACCAAATGTATTATCTGAAAGAGAACAAGCGAAAATAACTACAGGTGCCAACGAGGTTAAAAAACTATGCGAGTTTCACGATTACGATTTTTATAGGTATAAAGGAAAGCAACGAACAAATAAGATAGCAAGAAACTTAGTAGACTATGAAGCTGGTAAAACAATACTAGAAACTTCAATAGGTATTATAAAAAAACAAAATAAGAAACAACTAAATATTTTTTAATTATGATGGGAAGTTATTTATTATTATTCTTCTTAGGATGGATAATTACTATAGCAAGTATTTGGGTATACTTTGAGGATTACCACAATAATAAAGGGGATAATGATGCAGGTGGTATTTAACAAATAAATTAAAAATTATGGAAAAAAATAAAATTTACTTTGAAGATTGTTTAGACACAATGGAAAAAATGCCTGATAACTTCTTAGACTGCATTGTAACTAGCCCACCTTATTTCAATGCTGCAAAAAAATACCAAAGAGGTTCGGGAATACATTATGTCAAAGACGTGGGAGAACCTATGTACACTATGTTGGATGTTTTTGACAAGTCCTTAACTAAATTAAAAGACGATGGTTTTTTCTGTATAAACTTAGGTTATAGCTATGGAGAGACTGGGGTAATGCGACCTTTCCACATTATGGATAGAGCGCAAAGGTTAGGTCTTTTTGTTGTTGATGTTATAATTTGGAAGAAGAGAAACCCAATACCATTGCAAAGAAGATTAACAAATTCTTTTGAATACATTTTTGTTTTATCAAAACACCCTAACAACAAATACCCAAGTTCTGACAGGATAGGGTATAAACATAATTTTATAGAAACAAGTGTTAAATCAGGAAAAGGACATTCGGCAGTATATCCTATTGAAGTACCAAGATTTTGCATTGACACTTTTAGTAATGAGGGGGATTTAGTTTACGACCCATTTATGGGAAGTGGGACAACTGCGGTAGCGTGTGTAGAAATGAAAAGGAACTATATTGGTAGTGAAATAGCTAGTCAATATATTGAAATGGCAAACGAACGTATTAAAAAACACAAAGAAGAAACAGACAATCAGATAAAGATATTTTAACAAACGCTTGTTTTTATTATTGTTATAGTAGAATCAGATAACTAATATAAACTGATTATGGATAAAAGAAAGAACAACAAGGGGACAATAGGTAATAAGGGAGGACGTAAACCTAAGAGCGAAGAGATAGCTTTAATAGAGAAACTAACACCACTAGAGCCATTAGCACACGCAGCTTTAATGAAAGGCTTAGAAGAAGCTGACTTTAAATATGTACAGTTATTCTATAACTACTATGCTGGTAAACCTAAAGAGACTAAGGACATTACCATCAACGAAGACTTACCCTTATTCTTATAGATGCAGGTAGCTAGAACCAAAGCATTAGATAAGTTACAGGAGTTAGATAGCAGGGTAAAGATAGTAAGAGGTGGAACGTCCGCTGGTAAGACTATTTGTATTCTGCTAATTCTTATTGATTACGCTATAAGAAACAAAGGGAAGGAAATTAGTGTAGTAAGTGAATCAGTACCACATCTACGTAGAGGTGCTTTTAAAGACTTCTTAGGGCTTCTTAAAGGTATGAATAGGTATAAGGATGTCCAGCTTAATAAGAGTACCTTAAAATACACCTTTACTAACGGAAGCTATATAGAGTTCTTTAGTACAGACCAACCAGATAAACTTAGAGGAGCAAGAAGAACAGACCTATATATTAACGAGTGCAACAATATCCCATTTGATGCATACCAACAGTTAGTAGTAAGGACATCAGGAAACGTCTGGTTAGACTACAATCCATCTGCATTGTTCTGGGTAGACAAAGAACTAATAGGGAAAGAAGATACAGACTTTATTACACTAACCTATAAAGATAATGACTCACTACCTATAAGCATTGTAAAGGAAATAGAGAAAGCAAAGGATAAGGCTAAGACATCTACTTATTGGGCTAACTGGTGGAGAGTATACGGACTTGGAGAGGTAGGAAGCTTAGAGGGTGCTTGCATACCAGACTGGAAAGAAATAGATACAGTACCACAAGAAGCAAGGTTACTAGGTTACGGAATGGACTTTGGCTACAGCGTAGACCCTACAACATTAATAGCACTATATAAATGGAATGATGCTTATGTATATGATGAGGTACTATATCAAAAGGGAATGCTTAACAGAGACATCAGTAGATTCTTAGAGTCACACGATATAAGAGAAAACATAACAGCTGATAGTGCAGAGCCTAAATCAATAGCAGAGTTACAGGGATATGGTCATAACATACACGGGGTAAGTAAAGGAAGAGACTCAGTTGTATATGGTATCAACTTAATGAATCAAAACGAGATATACGTTACGAGCCGTTCTAAGAACCTTAAAAAAGAATTAGGTGGTTATATATGGGCAACAGATAAAGAAGGCAACAAGACCCAGAAGCCAAGCGGTCTGCATCCCGATTGTATAGATGCTGCACGGTACATACTAACCGATACATTAGAGAACCCAAACAAAGGGCAGTATTTTATATATTAACTTTGCTAGTTCAAAAATTAGTTGTAGGTTTGGTGTATAATTAAAAACAAACAATATGTACGACCCATCAAACGAACCAAAAGAAAACCAATGCCTAGAATGTCTTAATCCTTGTGATGGAGACTTCTGTAGTAAACAATGCGATAGAGCTTATATGAGTTAAATTATTAATATTTACAAAAACGAAAGATATGAAAGATATGAAAGATTTAAAAGAGAGTTATGAGTACAGGTTAGTAAGACAATTAACAGCAGAAGAGAATAGAAGCCTTGTAAGGAGCACAATCAAGAGAGGGTTAATATTAACAGGCATTTGTATTATAAGCCTTCACGTCTTCTTAAATGCATTCCTATGGCTACTCAAGTACTAAAGGACTGGGAAGTAAAAAAAGAATGTTGGGCTAACGATGTATATGTAATACAGACACCGATATCATCTAAGTGGAAGAGAGGTGGACAACCTGTTACCCTAACGATAGATTATCAAAGGACATACAAGAAAGGAAAAGAAATCTTTGAGCAGAACAGTAAAGAGCTAGAAGATAAGATAGATGAGATATACAGATATCTATACGAGAATAATATAAAATAAAAGGAAGGTTGCAGAGATGTAGCCTTCTTTCTGTTTATACAAAACACTATAAATTTTATTGTTATACTATATGAAAGTAGAAATACAAATACCAAGTAACTTATCTGAAATAACATTAGAGCAATACCAGAAGTTTGCTAAGTTAAATACAGATGAGAATCAAGAGAGCAGCTTCTTAATGCACAAGACCGTTGAGATATTCTGCGACCTTAACCTAAAGGATATAGCAAAGATTAAATACATCTACGTACAAGAGATACTAAACGATATAAACAAACTCTTTGAATCTAAACAAGACTTAACACCTACGTTTACAATGAAGGGTGTTGATTATGGTTTCGTACCTGTGTTAGATGATATGACACTAGGAGAGTATATAGACCTTGATGAGAACTTTACTGATTGGGATATGATGCATAAGGCTATGGCAGTTCTTTACAGACCTATCACATTACAAAAAGGAGACAGATACCAGATAGAAGAGTACGATGGATTGGAGCGTGCTGACCTAATGAAGCAAATGCCTTTGGATGTAGTAATGGGTTGTATGTTTTTTTTTTGGAGTTTAAACGAAGAACTACTGAAAACTACCCTGAGTTATTTGAATCAGGAAATACCGAAGGAACTGACTACGGAGCAGCTACAAACTTTGGCAAAAAATGGGGGTGGTATCAATCACTCTATGGACTCTCTAAAGGAGATGTTAGACGATTTGAACATATCACTAAATTAAACTTCCACGAGTGCTTTATGTTTTTAGCATTTGAAAAAGAAAAGAACCAACTAGAAGCAAAACTAATTAAGAACAGATGACAGGATTTTACAACGTAACGAAGAAAATAAAGGATGCACTTAATGCAGAGCCTTTTGTTAATACGGTTTCTTATGGTAGCTTAGATGATGTTGATTTAAATAAACAGACTATCTTTCCTTTATCTCACATAATAGTAAACAACTGCAATGTAGTATCCAATACAATGACGTTTAACATTAGTATCCTAGCAATGGATATTGTAGACGAATCAAAGGACGAGGTTACAGATATTTTTGTTGGTAATGATAATGAGCAAGACGTACTTAATACTCAGTTAGAAGTGCTTAATAGAGTTGTAGCGTTATTACAAAGAGGGGATTTATATACAGACCTATTCCAAATAGAAGGCACTGTAGGATGTGAACCATTTGTAGATAGATTTGAAAACAAGTTAGCTGGATGGGCTGCAACGTTTGACGTATTAGTTAAAAACGATATGACAGTATGCTAACCAATACTAAAGAATCTTTAGAGAAGTTCAGGAAGTTTGTTGCACAACAATCTAGAAGCAGACTGTCTAAGGCTAAAAAGAACGATTCTAAGGGACTCTACAAAAAATTGGATGGTGTACTAAAGGTTAGTCCTAATTCGTTTAAACTAAGCTGGGATTTAGGATATGGTAATTTCCAAGATAAAGGTGTAAGCGGAACTGAAAAGAAATACGATACTCCATATAGTTACAAGAGTAAGATGCCACCAATAAAGCCATTAGCTGAATGGGCACAAAGAAAAGGAATAAAACTAAGAGACGAAAAGGGTAAGTTTAAAAAGGGTGGATATAAAACATTAGGTTTTCTTATAGCTAGAAGTATACAGCGTAAAGGTATTAAGCCTTCTCTATTCTTTACTAAGCCATTTGAACAAGGTTTTAAGAAGCTACCAGACGAACTACTAGAAGCATACGGATTAGACGTAGAAGAGTTCTTACAATTTACATTAAACAAAAAATAATGAGTACAAAGATAAACGTTAGAAGTCCTTACTTTTTAAGATTTACAGAACCAGTACAGGAATATGGCATCTTCATATGTGATACCGCTAACCTTAGAAACTTCTCTGTAGATAGTAACGGTGTAATAAACAATCCTAATATATCAAAAGGAACTATACTAGACCAGTCAGTTTATAGTTTTAATGCAAACAATGGAGCAACTTCAATTTCAAGAAGCGTTACATACACTATAGCTATACCATCAAACTATACTAACTCTGGTGACTCTACTATTGACTGCGTCCAAACATTTGACCAACCTTCTCAGGTAGTAAGTCCCTCTTGCCCTGCATTTTCAGGTACAGTACCAAACCTTTCAAACATAGCCCCATCTTTAGAACAACTAATAGATGTTGATTCTTACTTTACACAGGGGACTGAATCAATAGCAAGCTACGAGGTTTCAAGGATAAGTGGTAGCGGTTCGGTAACGGCTGTTATCTCGGGCACAGGGTCTAGTACCATTTGTAAAATACAATCTTCTACACCTTGCGTAAGTGCGGTGTTTCAATTTAAAGCTATAAACATCTCAGGAGACTGTACAACAGTTTCAAATAGTTTCTCTTTTAATACTTCAGGTTGCGTTAATTTTGAATGTGATGATGCAGACATAGATGATACAACTGGACACATAGAAAAAAACGGAACGGTACACAAATCTACTTGGGGTCTTGGAGGTCTTCAATTAAATAAACTTCTTTACGGTTCTACTGATATTACTACAAGCTTAAACGTAGGGGATAACAATACAGGTTCAGATAGAAGTATAGTATTGACATACAGATTTAACATTCCTATTGGATACACAAACTCAGGTACATTTGACTGCGATGTAACTTATTTACAACCTGCAACCGCAACCCTTCTTCCTTTTACTTGTGCTGATGCTGGGATTACTGGAGCTTTCATATCAGACAGTGGAAACATTGCAGCACCTGATTTAGCACTAGGAAACCTTATTAGTTGGACTCCACAATCGTTTAATGAAGTTCTTTTTGATACTCCACGAATTGTAACCTTTACAATAGAACCACCAGCAACTAATTTTAGTAATTCAGGAGGAGCAAATATACCCTGTGCTGTTGAATTAAACCAGCCTGCAAAACAAGCTAACTGTGGAGCTGTTACTGTGTTTATAAGTCAAGGATACAATTCAGTAGAAGATATATGCTCAGAAAGAGCAGCGGGTAATTTCTGGCAAACTAGCAACCAAGTCTCAACAAACGCATCAACTGCTGCAGCTGCACGCTATCAGATTGGTACTAGAATGTGTTACGGAAATACTCCTGTATTTGGCGGTGGTAAATGGTATGTGATAACAACAACTCAAACAACTGGCGATGCGGCTTATCAATTTTACGCAATACAGATAGACAGTTTTGGAATAGTTCAAAATTCTCAGATTTGGAATTGTAACACAGGCGGGGGTAATATTTAATAAAAAGAAAAAATGGCTTTACAAAAAGTAGATTTAAAACTGTATGTGTATTCTGGAACTTCAGGAGTTTTCTCTAGTCAAGATTTAAAGTACGAGATAACCAAAGATAGAATATCATCAAGAGATAACATTGTCTTAGAGATTGGTCAGCTTGTTAAGGATTACATTGTAACTTCTTTTAACAATGATTACATATGCAATACAACTTGGGTAACAGCTGTTGTTAATTACTATGATTCTATAACTGAAGCAATCTATGAATCAAACGGAACTGAAACGTTGACCTATTTAGCTTTTGATGGATATGGAGACTTTCAAGAAGAGATTAACCCAGCATTAAGCACTGACCTTTTGCAGACCAGTATTAATATGTATTTACCAGAAGGAACGGCTGGTAAGCTTCCAATATTTGCTGAGGGTGTTGGTAAGGTTGTTATTGATACGGTTACTACTGAAATAACTGACAGCGGAAACTCTAACCAAAAGATTCAGTATCTAACAATACCAGCAGATTCTAGTTCTGTTGAGATTTATGCAACAGATGATAGCACGCTTTTAAAGACTGTAACGGTTAATAACATATGTGAACCAAAATTTACACCACACAAAGTAACGTTTGTAAACAAGTTAGGTACTTATCAAGATATATATTTCTTTAAAAAGACCACCG
>Ga0102817_1000315_pt1 | contig 13915 bp, 12 predicted proteins | sample ColrivemetaGS555_FD_78193 | JGI IMG/M metagenome (GOLD analysis project Ga0102817, IMG submission 78193) | Estuarine microbial communities from the Columbia River estuary - Ebb tide non-ETM metaG S.555 | ecosystem: Environmental > Aquatic > Marine > Intertidal zone > Estuary | place: USA...
AAAAATAATTCCGCGTTTTCCTTTTAGTAAATTGTAAGACATAATAATATATTTAAGTGTCGATTTTTATTTAATTTCTGGGCAAAGATAACATTAATTCAATAACTGATTCGCATGTGCGATCGCCGATGCTGATAATTTTTTTCCACCAAGCATTTGCGCAATTTCATCGATACGTTCTTCCTGTGATAATTTCTTTAAGGAAGTCACAGTAGCATTCTTGATGTCTTGTTTAAAAACTTTAAAATGTGATTGTCCTTTGGCTGCAATTTGTGGTAAATGTGTGATTGAAAACACTTGCATAGAGGCGCTCATCTGGTTCATAATATCGCCCATTTTGTGTGCAATTTCACCAGAAACACCAGTATCAATCTCATCAAACATAATGGATGGCAACTGTTGATATTTTGATAATACCGATTTGATTGCTAACATAATTCTTGATAGCTCACCACCTGATGCTGCTTTTTTGAGAGGCAAAAATGAAGCGCCTTTATTAGCCGTAAACAAAAATTCTAGATGATCTTTTCCATTGTATAGAAACGTTTCTGATGGGTTTAGCAGCATTTTAAATCGGGCATTAGGCATTCCCAAATCTGATAGAATTGCTTCCAATTGTTTAGTTAAATCTGGAAGCACTTGCACTCGTTGTTTGTGTATGATTGCGGCATGCTTATCAAGCTCTTTAATGATTGACTCAAGCGAGTTTTCTTTTTCAGCGATTGTATCCTCTAAAGAAGCTAAAGTGTCTAATTGCGTTGCTAATTGGTTTTCTATTTTTATAAGATCCGCTACTGAGTTTACCGTGTGTTTAGAAAACAAATTATGAACCGTCTGGAGGGTACTGTCAATTTCTTGTAGACGTTTTGGATTTACTTCTAACTTGGATTGTTCAGATTCTATCTCACTAAAAATATCATCTAATTCGATTGCCACACTATCAATGCGTTCAGATAAGGGGCTATAGACCGAAGCTATACCCGACAACTTATGAAATACTTGTTTTAGAGAGATAAGATTCGAAGCAACTCCTAAATCTTCGGTGCTTATAATCTGATTAGCTAGAGCAAGTTCGGTTTGAATGGACTCTACATTATTTAGTGTATTATATTCAAGCTCAAGGGTTTCTAAATGAATGTCTTGAAGTTTTGCTTGCGTCAATTCATTTAATAGAAAAGATTGATAATCTTGTTCTTTTTCAGCTTGTTCCTTTGCGGCGATTAAGTCACTTAATTGTTTTTGAGATGTTTTGTAAGATTTTAATAGCTGTTGATAGGTTTCAATAGCAGCACTATTTTTAGCCAAGGCATCTATGATTTGAAACTGAAAATCATCATTAGTAAGTTCTTGTGTTTGTTGTTGTGAATGAATATCAATTAATTGCCCCCCAAGTGCTGCTAATACGGCAAGATTAACGGGGGAATCATTTATAAATGCTCTTGATTTTCCAGAAGGAAGAATTTCTCTTCTTAAAATTGTAAGCCTCTCAAAATCGAGGTCCTGTTCTTCGAAAAAGGGTTTTAAATTAAAATTTTCAATGTTAAAACTCGCCTCAATAATACATTTTTGGTTTGGATCATTGATGTTTGAAAAATCGACACGCTTTCCCAGAACCAATGCCAAACCGCCCAATAAAATAGATTTACCAGCACCTGTTTCACCAGTAATACTGGTAAAACCCGATGCAAATTGAACCTCTAAAGCATCAATTAAAGCATAATTTTTTATGGATAATTCTGAAAGCAAAGTGTCGTTTTATTTGTTGGAACTAAGATAAACTTTCTACTAAACTAATTTGAAATGAAATCAAAAAATATTTAAAACTTTATGTCGCGCCACTTTCTTGAATAGGTGGGCGCGATCTTGGAGAGTGTTGAAACAAGATTAGCAATATTTACACCAGGACCATCAGAAAATACATCTGTAATTTCATCGGCTTTAGCATCAAAAAACACACGTAGTAAAAATGAGTTTGGGCGTCTACTATGAAGAGCATCTAATTGTGTAAGTGCAGTAGCAACTCCAGATTTCCCTTCTTTTACGTTATCAGCCATAAGATCTAAACCTTGTAGATGGTACGCAAATAATACGGTACGAAATTCTTTGAAAGTTGGCGATAATACATTACTAATGAGTGCACTTCGCGTCTGGTCGCCTCCTGATGGTGGCTGCCACCCTACTGGGTTGTTTTGTTGCGAATAATTTACAATATCACGTGCTTGTTTGTAATACGCATCTCCGCCATTGAGTTCAAATGTATCTGCATCCATTCCTAAAATCATATACACATGAAAAGCTATAACAGATACTAAATTAGACTCAAATTGTGTGGAATTAAAATTTAAATTCTGATACTCTAAATATTTAAAATTAAAGTCTTTGTCGTTGAAATTATATACTGAACTTGCATAAAACGAATTATGAACTGGGCGAGCCGATTGCACCTGTATTGATCCTTGAAACATATCGGATTGATAGTCTTGAATGGTAATGACCATGCTACACTCTATACGCTCTTGAGTTTTAAATGTTTTATTCGTCCAACGCGTGTTATTTACAAATTCATTCAGTTGTTTTTCAAGCGTTTTAAATACTTGAACATTTTCATTACCTGTTTGTTGCGCATTGACTACTAGCGTGCAATTAAGCTCTTGCGAACTAACATGAATCGAAATAAAAAAAGCAACTAAAATGACTAATCTACGCATTGATTTGTTTTAAAAGTTCAATCATTATATCCTGAGCAACATCAGCCTTTGATTTTAGAGGAAATTCTGTTTGGACTAAGTTTTTATCGATTAGGGTAACTTTATTGGATTTACCTCCAAATCCTGCTCCTTTGTCGTTTAACGAATTTAATACAATTAAATCTAAATTTTTAGATTTCAATTTCTTTATCGCGTTGGGAACTTCGTCATTTGTTTCTAAAGCGAAACCTACCAGTAATTGGTGAGATTTGAGCGCTCCAAGCGATGCCAAAATATCTTTTGTTTTTTCTAATTCTAAAGATAACGTTGAAGATGCCTTTTTTATTTTTGAAGACGCTACATTTTTGGGTTTATAGTCGGCTACTGCAGCAGACGCTATTGCAATATCAACAGATTTGAAATAGGTATGTGCTTGTGTATACATCTCTTCTGCACTCACAACAGGTATTGTTTTGATTCGAGAATTTTCAGCTTTGAAATGTGTTGGCCCAGTTATTAGAACAACTTCTGCTCCGAGTTGAGCAGCATTATTAGCAATCTCAAACCCCATTAAACCACTAGAGTGATTTCCAATAAAACGAACAGGATCAATAGCTTCGTAGGTAGGTCCTGCAGTTACTAGGACTGTTTTTCCGTAAAAGGGTAGTTTATCTAAAACATGTGATTCTATATGCTCTATAATTTCTTCTGGCTCTGCCATTCTTCCTTCACCTACCAATCCACTTGCTAGTTCTCCCGATGTTGCAGGAATTAGAATGTTTCCTATAGATTTGAGAGTGTCTATAGACGTTTTTGTGGAGGGATGCTTGTGCATATCCAAATCCATTGCTGGTGCAAAATAGACAGGACATTTTGCTGAAAGATAAGTCGCAATCAGAAAATTATCGCTGTTACCTGATGCCATTTTAGAAAGCGTGTTGGCTGTAGCGGGGCTACAACAAATAAATCTGCCCATAGTCCTAACTCGACATGGTTGTTCCAAACCGCATTGTCATCAGTTTCATCTGTAAAAGACGACATGACAGGGTTTTTTGAAAGTGTTGAGAGTGTAAGGGGTGTAATAAAGTCTTTCGCAGCTGGTGTCATAATGACTTTGACATCAGCTCCAGCTTTGATAAATAATCTAACAAGGGATGCTGTTTTGTACGCAGCAATCCCAGCAGTAATTCCTAAAAGAATATGTTTACCGCGTAGAATAGACATTTTTTACTGTTCTTGAGAATCCTCTTCTACGTTACGGTAGTAAATTCTTTCATTTAACCACTCTTGAACTGCTAAAGCATGTGGCTTAGGAAGACGCTCGTAAAATTTAGAAACCTCAATTTGTTCTTTATTTTCAAACACTTCTTCTAAGCTATCATTAAATGTAGCAAATTCTTCAAGCTTGTCAATCAATTCTCTTCGTATATCCGTGTTGATTTGTTCTGCTCTTCGAGAAATTACAGAAATCGCTTCATAAATATTTTGCGTTGGCGCATCTACTTTATTACGATCGTAAGTTTCTGTGTTAACGGGTGCATTTACTTTTTTTAAATCCATAATGAATATTAACTTTTAGTCGTTGTTGAATTAGTTTGAATTGATTTTAAGGCTTGATACATCTTTTGAATACCTTCATTGTCTTGAGTCTCAGGGAACGCATACAGTAATGAATTGTAATAGGACAGTGCTTTTTCAGTACGTTCAGTCTGTTTCCACTCTACGCTATTAACAGCTAATTGGTAAGCAGAATCAAATTTATAATACATAGCCTCTTGCTTGTAAGATGACCCTGGAAATTGGACTAGGAAATTATCTAAAGCCGTAATCGCAGCGTTATAATCGCGATGATATGGTCCAGTTAAGTTGTATTGTAAGGCGACCTTAAACGCTTTTTTTTCTAGCTTATTATCTAATTCTCTTACCAATATATTCGCTTGGTCTAGATATTCGGACTGAGGATAAGTATTGATAAACAGTTGAAGTTTATCTAAAGCTTCCACCGTTTCTGTTTGGTCTTTAGAAAACAAAGGCGAAAGTTCATAGTAGCTTTTTGCTGCTAGAAACCCTATTTCTTGTACTTTTTCACTTTTAGGATATGCATCGACAAAACGTTCCATTTGATAGTTAGCAGTATAATAATCTTTCGTTTCGTAAAACGTTCGACAGTACATATACATCAACTTTTGTGCTTGAGGTTTACCTCTGTATTTGGGTACAATTTGTACAAATACTCGGTTTGCTTTGCCAAATTTACCAGCATCAAAAAGCTCAGTACCTAATTTAAATTTAGCTGCAATATCTTCACTCTTCAATACCTTCTGATATTCACTACAGGAGTTTATTGAAAATACTAGGATTAATATGTATATAAAATTCTTCATAAATAATTTAAGAATGAGGGCAAAATTACGGATTTATAACGGATTTAAAAAACTATTAGTTTAGCTAAATTAGTTGGTTTGAATTCCCGCACTAAATGTTTAAGTAATATTTAACTAAAACTGTGCTAAAAAGGTTGAAATTTTTGACTGTAATGCTTCAGTAGCAGGAACTAGAGGTAAACGGACTGAATCTTGACAATAGCCGAGACACTTAAACACTGCTTTTATTCCGGCTGGATTATTTTCTTCGAATATCAAATTTATAACAGGCATTAAACGGGCTTCCATTTTACGAGAGTCTTCAACATTTCCATCAAGCCCCAATTGAATCATTTGAGAAAATTCTTTTGGAAAGGCTTGTCCAATAACTGAAATCACCCCAGATCCACCTGCAAGGGTCACTCCTAGCACCAAATCATCATCTCCAGAAATGACTAAAAAGTCTTTTGGTTTATGTTTAATTAATTCTAAATATTGCTCCATATTATTTCCAGCTTCTTTGACTGCTACTATAGACTTGAAGTCGTTAGCGAGTCTCAAAACAGTAGATGCTTCTACATTTTTAGCTGTTCGACCAGGAACATTATACAAAATCACTGGAATTGAAGACGCTTCTGCAACGGCCTTAAAATGTTGATAGAACCCTTCTTGAGTGGGCTTACTGTAGTAAGGAGCAACCGACAGAATGGCTGCATATGGCGAAAGATCTGTAGACTGTAATTCGGCTACAACAGCTGCCGTATTATTTCCTCCAATCCCAATAACCAATGGCACGCGCCCTTTGTTGGTATTAATAACTGTTTCTGCAATCTCTTTTTTTTCAGCAGCAGTTATGGTTACACTTTCACCAGTGGTACCACTAATGACTAAGTAATTTACACCATTTGAGATATTATACTCTACGATCGCTGCCAAGGCTTGATAGTCTATACTTAAATCTGGCTTAAATGGAGTAATTAGGGCAACTCCAGTTCCAATTAATGTGTTCATTTTATAACCTATTTAGTTGGGTTAAATATTTAGTTAATTCTATTTTAAAAATGTCTGTGTCTTTAGGTTCAATATCAATAATAAAATCATGTAATCGATGTTCATCGTTAGTTAAACCTATTTTGAAATTTGCTTTAGAACGTGCCGTAATCAAATTAAGTTCAAGTTGATTAGTTTTATAATAGCTAATTAGTACGTCAAAGGGTTGATTTATAAATTCTTCAATATCTACACTTTTAATACGGCCTAACCAATCAAAACTTTCTAAACTAAAAAAAACATCCCAACTATTTGGTTTGTTTTTTTCCAAATCTAACATAGCAATAAATTGAATTTTATTATTAGTTAACCCAATATCACTAATTAAACTTCTAAAAAAATCATAATTATGATAGGACTCATAATCAAAAATAACACCAATAGATTTGACCTTACTACTTTTGAAATTCTTAAACCGAGACTTAAGAACTAAAGTAATATTTTTTTGGAGAGATAGGGATCTAAGTTGTTTAAAAAACATTTACCTTTATTGACAAATACAAATGTAATATAAATGAAGTATAAATTCGTTCTAATTATTGGGTTTATTTCCTTGATTTTTTCATGTGAAAATTCTAAACAACTTGTAAATATTAACGTTGAGAATAGGGTTATATCGGAGCAACTTCCAGCAAACAAAGGTATAGAGGCGATTATTGATCCTTATAAAATCAATCTAGACAAATCCATGAATAAAATATTAAGTTATTCAAAGGACACCTACTCAAAAAATGATGGCGACTACAACACCGCGATTGGCAATTTGATTGCAGATGCTGTTTTTGAACTTTCTAAACCCGTATTTAAAAGTCGTACAGGGAAAAACTTAGATGTGGTATTATTGAATCATGGAGGAATTAGATCAATTTTATCCAAAGGAAATATTACAACTAGAACTGCTTTCAGTCTTATGCCATTTGAAAACAGTGTCATTGTGGTCGCTCTAAAAGGAGCTGTGGTTCTAGAAATGGCTACTTATTTAAAAGAATTTGGAAAACCCCATCCCATTTCAGGAATTGAATTGGTTTTAAATTCTGATAATACATACAACAAAATTTTGATTGGAGGCAACCCTGTTGAGATGGAAAAAACATACTATATAGCGACTAATGATTATCTTTACAAAGGTGGCGATCGAATGTATTTTTTAAAAAAAAGTGATACACTTTATGATTTGAATTACAAGATCAGAACTGTTTTGATTGATTATTTCAAAACCTATGACACACTTAGTCCAAAAAAAGACCAACGTTTTATAAAGCTTAAACAATAAATAAAGACACATGAAACATCCACAACAAAGGTTTGATAACTAAGGAAATTATTAATGGATGTACCAGGTGACCGTTAAAAACAATACATAAAGACACACATGAAACGTAGAAATTTTATTCAAAAAACAGCCGCATCTACGGCACTTCTATCTTTGGGAAGCTTCGGATTATCTTGTACGCAATCAACCGCAACAAAGATTACAATTCTTCATACTAATGATGTCCATAGCCATATTGAACCTTTTGGCCCAAATAATGGGCAGAACGCCAATAAAGGCGGCGTCGCAAGACGGGCTACACTAGTAGAATCCATACGAAACGAAAACCCTAATACCTTACTTTTGGATGCTGGAGATATTTTTCAAGGAACGCCTTACTTTAATTTTTATGGTGGTGAACTAGAATTTAAGTTGATGAGCATGCTGAATTATGATGTTGCTACAATTGGAAATCATGATTTCGACAATGGAATTGACGGGCTTTATGCACAGCTTCCGCATGCTAAATTTGACTTTGTTTCTGCAAATTATGATTTTACTAATACACTGATGGATTCCCACGTAAAACCTTACAAGACTTTTATTAGAGAGGGAATCAAAATAGGCGTTTTTGGATTAGGAATTGAACTTGAAGGACTAGTTAATAAAGACGATTACAGAGAAACAGTTTACCAAGACCCCATTGAAATTGCTCAAGACATGAGTCGAATTTTAAAGGAAAATGAACACTGTGACTTAATTATTTGTCTTTCACATCTGGGGTATGAGTATAAAAATATAAACTCTAAAATATCTGATATAAAACTTGCTAAAGCGACTAAAGATATTGATTTGATTATTGGAGGACACACCCATACTTTTTTGGATAAACCAACCGAAGAAACCAATGCCGTTGGAAAAACCGTACTTGTGAATCAAGTAGGCTGTTTTGGACTTTACCTAGGGAAAATTGATTTCTATTTTGAATCCAGTACTCTAAAAACAAGCAAAGGAAACACCATAAGTGTTTAGAGGAAGTCTTAAAAAGAAACAAAAATTAAAAGCGATAACTTTAGAATACTCAACTCTATTTTTTAGGGAATAATGGTATCTTTGCCAAAATTATTTTTTATGTCTTTTTTAAGTGAAATTGAACGCCGTCGTACATTTGGAATTGTCTCGCATCCCGATGCAGGAAAAACAACTCTGACTGAAAAATTGCTTCTCTTTGGAGGTGCAATCCAAGAGGCAGGCGCTGTTAAGAGTAATAAAATAAAAAAAGGCGCAACGAGTGACTTCATGGAAATTGAACGTCAGCGTGGAATTTCGGTAGCAACTTCTGTATTAGCTTTTGAATATAATGGCATCAAAATTAACATTTTAGATACGCCTGGACACAAAGATTTTGCTGAAGACACTTTTAGAACACTCACCGCTGTTGACAGTGTAATTGTAGTTATTGATGTGGCAAAAGGTGTAGAGGAACAAACCGAGAAATTGGTGAAAGTTTGTAGAATGCGAAACATTCCTATCATTGTTTTTATTAATAAAATGGACCGTGAGGGAAAAGATGCTTTTGATTTATTGGACGAAATTGAACAAAAACTAAATCTTAAAGTCGCTCCTTTAAGTTTTCCCATTGGAATGGGGTATGATTTTAAAGGGATTTACAACCTTTGGGAGAAAAACATCAATTTATTTACGGGAGACAGTAAGCGTGATATTGAAGAAACGATTAAAATTTCTGATGTATCGGATCCTACTTTAAATACTATTATTGGAGACACCGCCGCAGAAACCCTCCGTGAAGAGCTAGAATTAGTTGAAGGGATTTACCCTGATTTCAACAAAGAAGAGTATTTAAACGGAGACTTACAGCCCGTGTTTTTTGGATCGGCCTTAAATAATTTTGGAGTTCGTGAGCTGTTAGATTGTTTTGTATCTATTGCACCACAACCACGACCAAAAAACAGCGAAGAACGCTTAGTTGAACCCGATGAAGATAAATTTACAGGCTTTGTTTTTAAAATACACGCCAATATGGATCCGAACCACCGAGACCGCTTAGCATTTATTAAAATAGTTTCAGGAGAGTTTAAACGAAATACGCCATACCTCCATGTACGACACAATAAAAAATTAAAATTCTCAAGTCCAAATGCTTTCTTTGCTGAGAAGAAAGAGATTGTAGATATCTCCTACCCTGGAGATATCGTAGGCCTACACGATACAGGAAATTTCAAAATTGGAGATACACTTACTGAAGGTGAAGTTTTAAACTACAAAGGCGTTCCTAGTTTTTCACCAGAACATTTCCGATATATCAATAATGCAGATCCTTTAAAATCAAAACAACTGTATAAAGGGATAGATCAATTGATGGATGAAGGGGTTGCGCAGCTTTTTACATTGGATCTGAATGGACGAAAAGTAATTGGAACTGTTGGTGCCCTCCAATATGAAGTGATCCAATACCGTTTGGAGCACGAATATGGAGCCAAGTGTAGTTATGAAAACCTAAATGTACACAAAGCGTGTTGGATCGAACCTGAAAGCATGAATCATCCTGAATTTGTAGAATTTAAACGTATTAAGCAACGGTTTTTAGCGACTGACAAACAAGGGCAATTGGTTTTCTTTGCAGACTCTATATTTTCGCTACAAATGACCGAACAAAAATACCCATCCATAAAATTCCATTTGACGTCTGAGTTTTAGGAAAACTATAAGTCAAAAAAAAATCTCACTTTTCAGTGAGATTTTTTTTGTATTACGAATTAAGCTTGTCCAGTTGGCCCAAAATTAAGGGGTACCGGAGGTTGCTCATAATCTTTAATTTCGCCATGAGCTTGCTCAAACCGTTTTACATTTTCATGTAAGGCTTTCGCAAGACGCTTTGCATGTTGTGGCGTCAGTATAATACGTGACTTCACTTTGCTTTTTGGCGTCCCCGGCATAATCCTTACAAAATCCACTACAAATTCAGAAACAGAATGGTTAATAATAGCAAGGTTAGAATAAGTACCTTCCGCTACTGCATCATCTAACTCGATATTAATCTGTCCTTTTTTTGAAGGATCTTTAGGCGTATTCATAGGGCTTAATTAAAGTTTAATTCTTCTTTTTTTTCTTTTAATTTCTCAAATTCTTCACTTGATCCAACAATGATATTTTCATAAGCTCTCAGACCTGTACCTGCTGGAATTCTATGACCAACAATTACATTTTCTTTTAAACCTTCTAAAGTATCTACTTTACCGTTGACAGCTGCTTCGTTCAGAACTTTCGTTGTTTCTTGGAACGATGCCGCAGAAATAAACGATTTAGTTTGTAATGAAGCTCTTGTGATTCCTTGTAAAATTGGCGTTGCTGTTGCTGGACTTGCATCTCTTGCGACAACAATTGCCTTATCTTCGCGTTTTAGTAAAGAATTTTCATCTCTCAATACACGTGCTGTGATAATTTGTCCTTCCTTAAGGTTTTCAGAATCCCCAGCATTTTCAATCACTTTCTTACCAAAAATATCATCGTTTTCTTTGATGAAATCAGAAGTGTGAACTAATTGATCTTCTAAGAAGATTGTATCTCCAGAATCTTTAATACGTACTTTACGCATCATTTGTCTTACCACAACTTCGAAATGCTTATCATTGATTTTCACCCCTTGTAATCGGTAAACTTCTTGAACTTCATTTACTAAGTATTGTTGAACAGCTGATGGGCCTTTGATATTTAAGATGTCATTAGGTGTGATTGATCCATCTGATAATGGCATCCCTGCTTTTACAAAATCATTCTCTTGTACTAAGATCTGACTTGATAGCTTAACAAGATATTTTTTGATATCACCTAATTTTGATTCAATGATAATCTCACGATTACCTCTTTTTATTTTACCAAAAGAAACAACACCATCAATTTCACTTACAACTGCTGGATTAGAAGGATTACGTGCTTCGAAAAGCTCTGTTACACGAGGAAGACCTCCTGTAATATCCCCTGCCTTAGCAGACTTACGTGGAATTTTAACTAAGATTTTTCCTAAACTGATCTTCTCACCATCATCGACCATAATATGGGCTCCTAATGGTAAGTTATAAGATCTTATAAGATTTCCTTTAGCATCTTCTACGAGTAAAGTTGGAATTAATTTTTTGTTTCTAGATTCAGAAATAACTTTTTCTTGGAAACCAGTTTGCTCATCAATTTCAACTTGATAAGTCACCCCTTGCTCAATATTTTCATATCGAACTTTTCCAGAGAATTCTGAAATAATAACTCCGTTATATGGATCCCACTGACAAATAACAGTATCCTTTTTAATCTTATCACCACTTTTAACAAATATTGATGAACCATAAGGAATATTGTTTGTACTCAATACAATACCTGTTTTTGGATCAACTAATTTAATTTCAGAGGTTCTAGAAATAACGATGTCTATTGCATTTCCATCGTTATCTTTACCTTTAACAGTTTTAAGATCTTCGATTTCTGCAATTCCGTTAAATTTAACGATTAATTTATTTTCTTCAGAGATGTTACCTGCAATACCTCCAACGTGGAAGGTACGTAGTGTTAACTGTGTTCCTGGCTCACCAATAGATTGTGCTGCTACAACTCCTACGGCTTCACCACGCTGTACCATTTTACCTGTTGCAAGGTTACGCCCGTAACATTTTGCACAAATTCCAGTTTTAGCCTCACAAGTTAATGGAGAGCGTACATCTATAGATTCTAAAGGAGATTGCTGTATTCTCTTCGCTTCAACTTCAGAAATATGATCACCAGCTGCGACTAGAATTTCCTCAGTTAATGGATCATATACATCATTTAATGACGTACGACCAACGATTCTTTCTTCTAATGTTTCAACAACTTCTTCGTTTTTCTTTAATGCTTTTACTGAAATACCTCTTAATGTACCACAATCATCTGAGTTCACGATTACATCTTGAGACACATCTACTAAACGACGTGTAAGGTACCCCGCATCGGCTGTTTTAAGCGCTGTATCGGCTAGACCTTTACGCGCACCGTGTGTAGAGATAAAGTATTCAAGAATTGATAATCCTTCCTTAAAGTTAGAAAGAATTGGGTTTTCAATAATTTCACCACCACCAGCATTGGATTTTTTAGGCTTAGCCATCAAACCACGCATACCAGTTAACTGACGAATTTGTTCTTTCGATCCCCTTGCTCCAGAATCCAACATCATATATACAGAGTTAAACCCTTGTTGGTCTTCTCTAATACGCTTCATGGATAGCTCTGTTAATTCAGCATTGGTAGATGTCCAGATATCAATAACTTGGTTATAACGTTCGTTATTGGTAATAAGTCCCATATTATAGTTAGCCATAATACCATCAACTTGCTTGTTAGCAGCAGCAATCATTGTATGCTTTTCTGGCGGGATAATAATATCTCCTAAACTAAATGACAGTCCTCCTTTAAAGGCAAAATTGTATCCTAAAGATTTAATTTCATCAAGGAAAGCTGCTGTTTCAGGAACAGAGGTCACTTTCAAAATACCATGGATGATATCTCTTAATGATTTTTTAGTCAAAACTTCATTAATATACCCTGCAGCAGCTGGTACTTTCTCATTGAAAAGTACACGACCTGTTGTCGTTTCTATTATTTGAGTTGTTAACTCTTCTTCTTCATTAAAATCAACCGTTCTCACTCGAATTTGTGCATTTAAATCTACACGTTTTTCGTTATAAGCAATGATAACTTCTTCTGGAGAGTAAAATGTTAAGCCTTGTCCTAGTACTGGTACTTCAGCAGTTGACAATCGTAACTTAGTCATATAATAAAGGCCTAATACCATATCCTGTGAAGGAACGGTTACCGGTGATCCATTTGCTGGATTCAAAATATTGTGAGAGGCTAACATTAAAAGTTGTGCTTCTAATATAGCTTCTGGTCCAAGTGGTAAATGCACTGCCATTTGATCCCCATCAAAATCGGCATTAAAGGCCGTACATACTAAGGGGTGTAATTGGATTGCTTTTCCTTCAATCAATTTTGGTTGAAAGGCTTGAATTCCTAAACGGTGTAACGTAGGCGCACGGTTTAGCAATACCGGATGTCCTTTTAAAACATTTTCCAATATATCCCAAACTACAGGCTCTCTTTTGTCTATGATTTTCTTAGCAGATTTAACTGTCTTTACAATTCCTCTTTCAATTAATTTTCTAATTACAAAAGGCTTATATAATTCAGCTGCCATATTTTTTGGCAATCCACATTCAAATAATTTTAGTTCTGGTCCAACAACAATTACCGAACGTGCTGAATAATCGACACGTTTTCCAAGCAAGTTTTGACGGAAACGTCCTTGTTTTCCTTTCAATGAATCTGAAAGTGATTTTAATGGACGGTTAGAATCTGTTTTTACAGCTGATGACTTACGCGTGTTATCAAACAATGAATCCACCGATTCTTGAAGCATACGTTTTTCATTACGTAAAATAACTTCAGGTGCTTTGATTTCAACCAATCGTTTCAAACGGTTGTTACGAATGATGACACGACGGTATAAGTCATTCAAATCA
>Ga0102817_1000325_pt1 | contig 13787 bp, 16 predicted proteins | sample ColrivemetaGS555_FD_78193 | JGI IMG/M metagenome (GOLD analysis project Ga0102817, IMG submission 78193) | Estuarine microbial communities from the Columbia River estuary - Ebb tide non-ETM metaG S.555 | ecosystem: Environmental > Aquatic > Marine > Intertidal zone > Estuary | place: USA...
AATAAAACCTGCAAGGCAGCATTTTAAAAACTTGTATTATATTAAACTGTTCTAAAGGATCGTACATTTTAAAATAAAGCTTTTTTACCTTCTTTTTTTATTATTTTTTCACCTTCAACTAAGATACCTTTTCCTTTATAAACATCTAATTGTTTAACTTTTTTAAACATATATATATATCTATTTATAAGAAATAGATCAATACTATATAGATATAAACTTTTATTATTTAACAAATGGACTTTGATGTTTTTACAAAAGTTAAACTTAACTAGGTGGCTATATCCTAAAATTAAATATAAGCTATTAAAATATAATTTATATTTAAAGCCAACACCTTTTAAATCAATTGTTTTTTTATTTATAGCGTTCGTCCAAAAATAAAAGTTTTTTAATAATTTAATATAAGTATAAAAAAAGTTACGTGACCCTATAAGTTTAATTTTATTTTGTAAAACACTAAAAACTATATTACTTTTTAATCTATATTTAAAGAAACCTAATCACCCAAAAACAAATAGGTAGTTAAAATTAAATTTATATACTAAATGCAGTTTAATATTATAAGGTATTTTAGTTAATAGCCTTAACATTAAATTAGCAATTTAAAAAAAAAAATACCATGTAATGTTTGTTTATGAGTATAATTGGATACACAAAGATTCATTCAACTATTTGAAATTATAGAAAATATATAATTAGATTTTAACCTCTTTGAAATTAAACGACTTGGTTTTGTTTTAATTATAAAAGACTTTAACACAGGAATACCTCTATTATACTTTAAATACACTTTAACACCTGTTTTTTTTATATTATAACCTATAATCAATCTTTTTTTTCAAAGTATATTTAAAAACATAATTAATTGTAGACTATAATGTTCAAAAACTATTAAATGCCTACTTTTTAATGCTCTATTTATATTAGCAACATAATTAATAAGCATTTAAATTGTTTTTTTAGATAAAGATACAACTTTTTCATATCTAATTATTTTTTTTTTACCATCTACAATACGTCTTATTTCTTTATATATAGGTCCATAAATTCTAGTACCTAAAAACTGTTTATCTTTATTTAAAATAACCAACCTATTAGAATCTGATTTTATAAATATACCCTCTAGCCTATAAAGGTAACTGATAGTACTTATAACTAAACCATAATAAATATGTTTTTTTAATAATTTTTTTTTCATTCTAAATTTATTAACTACTATACTTAATAAATCTCCAATTAAACCATATTTTTTATTACCTTTAATATTTATACATTTTAGAAGTTTTACACCTGTATTATCTGAATTTACTATTTTAGTTTCTTTTTGTAACATTTTTTATAATTTCATATTCTATGTCTATACATATTACTATGAATAATAAATAAATTTTTATTATATAATAATGACAATTTATAGATGACTCCATTAATATACTTTATTATAAGGGGTTTTTTATATAATAATTTATAGTTCATTTATATCAATATTTTTTAATATTATTTCTATTTTCGCTGGTATTTTTCCTTTAATACCTTCTATAAATTTAGCATAAGATTTATCATTTAAATGTGTAAACTCGAAAAGTAATTGTCCTGGTTTTACATCTATAACCCAACTATCTATAGATCCAACACCTTTACCCATTCTACTACCTTTAGCTTTTTTAGTAACACTTTGATTTAATTGTACTCTAATAAAAAATCTACCTTCTCTTTTTGTTACTCTAACAAAGATTCTTCTAATAGCTTCTATCTGTTTTAAAGTTATTCTACAACTTTCTAATACACGAATGCCCATAATACCTTCTACTAAAAGATTAAAATTAAAATTTTTAATTTTTTTTTTATATAATTTTTTATATTTAGTATTATTTAACATTTATTTATATAATTTCCAAGAGTTTTTAAATCTAAAGTTTCTAAATTCTTGAGATAAATCTAAAGATTTATATAGAATTTGTTTTTCTATATCGTCGTAGACTACCTCAATAAAACCTGTTAATGGAAAATCTTTACGTAAAGGATAACCAATGAAACCGTAGTCAGTTAAGATACGCCTTAAATCAAGGTTATTAAAAAAAAAAATTCCAAAAAGATCTCAAACTTCTCTTTCTAACCAACCTACAGATGAATATATGGGTATTAAACTAGATACTATAGGATTTTTTTCAGTCAATTTAAGTTCTATTTTAATTCTATAATTAAGGTCTATACTTAGAAGTATATATATTAATGTAAATCTAAATTTATTTCCTGGCTTATCATATGCAATGATATCTACTAAAGTTTTAAATTGACTCGCAGTATGATTTTTAAGAAATAAAGCAATAGGGTATATATAGCCAGCTAAAGTTTTAATATATAATAGGTTTGATTTTACATGTACTTTTTTGATATACTTATTTAAAATAATTTTTAAAAATACAAGATATTTTTTTTTTAAATTTTTACTTTTAATTAAAATTAAAGCTAGCATTTTAAAGATAGTCCGAATTTAACGCACAATTTTTATCTTAAATTATCTATATAAGGTAATTTAAATAACCTTATAATAAATTCACTATCAATCCATATGTAAGACCTTGGTACTATTTTTATATTTAATATAAATTTATAGCTTTTAATGAATTCTAAAAGAGGATTATAACGTTCACATATAGTATCTATTTCATATAAAATAGGAAATTCTTTGAAAATTAAATTATGTTCTCTATTTGATTTGGTTTTTAAATAGGCTATTGTATCTAATATTGAAAACTGCATTATAATAAAAGTATATAAGAAATAAATATTAAATAACAAAAAAAATCCCAAAAATTTTAATTTTTTTCTAATTTTTTTTTTTACGATTTTGGGGCATTTTCCAGACATTAAATATAATACAATAAAATAAAAAAGAACTTGATCTTTTTTTTGATTCTTTACAACAAAAAAAAAATTTAGATTTTTAAATCGCTGCTTTCTTAAAAGTTTAGAAGTTATTATTGAATTTAATCTATAATTATTATTTTTATTAAAAATAAACATTTTGCCTGAGGGCAGAGTTGAACTGCCGCTTAGAGATTTTCAGTCTCCCGCTCTACCATTAAGCTACTCAAGCTTGAGCTTAGATGGACTTGAACCAACATCATTCGCTTATCAGGCGAATGTTCTACCGTTAAACTATAAGCTCTATCAAGAAGACTTTCTAAATCCGTAAATATCATGTTTAGAATTTCGTAATTCTATACGAGATATTTTACAAACTTTATAAACACCGCTTTGCCTACCTGTTAGAATGCAAAGGTTATTAACTTTTGAAAAATAAAAATTTTTATTTAAATAATGTAGCATTGAATAGGAATATGCTAGTAAATTCAAGTTCTTAAAAAATTTGTTTAAATATTTTAACACAACTAATTTAACCTCTATATAAATACTTAAAGATCTTCTTATTTTATCTTTATTGATTTTTTTTAAATGCATTTATCTTGAAAATATTGGTGGGTTAATAAATCCTTAAAAAGAATTTTTTTTTTTGCTTCTATAGCTTCCTGTGCAGCAATTTTAATTTTCTCTAAATGGGCTGCCCACCTTAAGTCCTCCTCCTTCTGATATCAATCTTCAATGTAAGCCCTCAGTAGCCATTCTCTTTTTGCCTTGGAAAAATCAAAAGTATAATCTAATCATGTATTTTCAAAATGATCAATCGTAACTAACTCAACAAAATTTGGTAGCATATGCAACCTATAAATATTGGTACTATCCATATAAATTAAAGAACTATTAGTAGGCATGATATCAAATCCTACTAAAATAGAGCTTGAAAAAATAAAAAAACCTAAAGCCATAGGTAACATGGTTTTTCAACTTAATTGCATTAATTGATCAAATCTATATCTGGGCAATAATGCTCTTACTAAAACAAATAAATAAGCTATAAAAACTGTTTTAATAGCGAAAATAACACCTCAATATAAGAATTTATCTATAATAAATAATGACCAACCACCTAAAAAAAAAATAACTAACATTGATGACATTATGATCATATTACCATATTCACCTAAAAAAAACATTGCAAAAAGTATTCCAGAATACTCAAGATTATACCCAGCTACTATTTCAGCTTCAGCTTCTGGTAAATCAAAAGGTGCTCTATTAGTTTCTGCAAGTATCGCTATAAATAGCATTAGACTTAAAGGAAATAACGGGATTAAATTTCAAATAGTCGTAGTTTGAAAAAAAATTATTTCTGTTAGATTTAATGTTCCTGTAATCATAATTACAGGGAAAATACATAAACTTATTACAATTTCATAAGATACCATTTGAGCTGCTGCTCTTAATCCTCCTAACAAAGAATATTTAGAATTACTTGCTCATCCTGATAGAATAACCCCATAAACACCTAAACCTGATAATGCTAATAAATATAAAACACCCATATTTATATCTGCATAAACAACTCCAAAACTGAAGGGTATAACTGCTCAATTCATTAAACTCAAACCAAATGTCAATAAAGGTGCGATTAGATAAATAGGTACATTAGCTTTTCTAGGTATTAGTATTTCTTTAATTATTAGTTTTAAACCATCTGCTATAGGTTGTAATAAACCTCAAAAACCAACCACATTTGGACCTTTACGCCTTTGTATAGAACCCATAGCTTTACGTTCACCTATAGTATAAAAGGCTATAGTTAGAAGTAAGGGCACTATTATACTTAAGCCTAATAATAAGGTAAAAATTATGAAACTAATATAGCTACTCATTATAATTTCAAGATCAATCTAATGCTCCTCTTTGTCATTCATAAAAAAAACCTATATTAATTAAAAAAAAAAAAACTACTACTACTCAAAAACCAAAAAGACCCACACTTTTTAAAGCAATACTTCATGGAAATAAAAAAGCTACTTCTAAATCAAAAACTAAAAACAGTACCCCTACAATATAAAATTGAATGTCAAATGACTTTTTAGAGTCATCAAATGGTTCAAAACCACATTCATAAGCTGACGATTTTTCAACATTTGTTTTTTTAGGCGATACTATATAAGCTAGTGACAATAGTATAAAAGCTAATAACATACTTAAAAAAGTAAAAATAATAATACTAAAATATTCCAAATAAAATCACATTTAACCAAAAAGTATAAGGAAAGACATCATTAAACCAAAAAGGGCTATTGCTTCTGTAAGAGCAAAACCTAATATGGCATAAACAAATAATTGTTTTTCTTGCCTTGGATTTGTTGCAAATGCACCTAATAATCCTGAAAAAACTGTACCTATACCTACCCCAGCACCTCCTAAAGAAATTGTAGCTAAACCTGCACCTACTAATTTAAATCCTTGAAAAAACATTTTTAATACAAAAAAAGATTACTACTATTAAAAGATGCATAGGAATTAAACCCATTATTCTTTTTTAATAATAAAAAAGGCTAAATAGATTAAAAAAATTAAATTTACGAGAATAATGGGAATTGAACCCATATCGTCAGCGTGACAAGCTACTATTCTACCTTTAAACTATATCCCCAATTCACTCCACGTTTCCCTCTTAAAGTATATATGTTATATTAATCATTGCTTATTGAATAATTATCAAAAAAATTAGTATAAAAGCTGGAAAAGATGGGATTCGAACCCACGGTACAAAAAGTACGGCTATTTTCAAAATAGCTGCTTTAAACCACTCAGCCACTTCCCCCTAAAAAATCTCTCTTTTTTTAGCTCCATATTTTGATCTAGAAGTTAAACGTTCATATACAGATTTAGCATCAAATTTACCTCTTATAACCCTATACTTCATAGCAGGTATATCTCTAACTCTACAACCTCTAATCAATACAGTCGAATATTTTTGTAAAGAATGACCTATACCAGGGATATGACAATTTATACTCTTTTTATTTCTTAATTGTACACGAACTACTTTTCTTTTTCCTGAACTAGGCTTTCTAGGAGTTTTTATTAATACCTGTGTACAGGAACCTTTACGTTGTGGACAACCCATTAATCCTGGAGTTTTTTTCTTTTTAGTTTTTTTTAATCTTAAATTCTTTTTAGTTCTTTGTATATAAGTAGCCATTTAACAATAAAAAATTAAATTCTTAACACTAAAATAAGTAGTTTCTAAAATTATATCTGGAATTACTCCAAAAATAATTGTTAAAAATAATAAAGGTAAAATTAACAAGTATTCTCTTCTAGTCAAATCTTGGTAATTTTTTATATATATATACTTAGTATTACCAAAAATAAGCCTATTGAATAATCATATAGAGTATATTGAACTAAAAAGCATACCAGTAGCTGCTAAAACCATTATAGATAAATTCTTTTCAGTTATACCAATTAAAACTAAAAGTTCACTAATAAAATTAGATGTACCAGGAAAAGCTAAATTAGAAATAGAAAAAAAAAAGAAAAAAATAGAAAAAATAGGCATCTTAACTACAAGACCTCCATAGTATTTCAAAAGTTTAGTATAATATCTATCATATAATATTCCAACTAAAAAAAATAAAGCCGAAGATACTAAACCATGACTTAGTAATAAAAATAGACTTCCTTGTAAACCCTGATAGGTTAAAGAAAATACACCTAACACACTCAAATTCATATGAGCTATAGAAGAATAGGCAATAATTTTTTTTAAATCTATTTGCCGTATAGCTGCCATAGATGCAAATATTATACTTAAAATGGCTAAAGAAAAAACTATAGGACTATAAAAGCTATATGCATAAGGAAATAAAGGTAAAAATCTAATAAATCCATAACCACCTAGCTTTAAAAGTAAAGCCGCTAAAATTACAGATCCCGTAGTTGGTGCTTCTACATGGGCTTCCGGTAATCAAATATGAAATGGGAACATCGGAACTTTAACTGCAAAAGATAAAAAAAAAAAAAGTCATAAAAAAATTTGTAGTTTCTTATCTAAAATAAACCCATTAACAGGTTCAAAAATAAAATTGTAACTAAAAGATCCAAAATCAAAAGCTATAACTAAAATTGAAAATAACAGTAAAGCAGATCCTGCTACCGTATAGAAAATAAAGTAGTAATTAGCTTTTATTCTTCTATCTCCAGGACCCCATATACCTATAATAAACATCATAGGGATTAAGACACTTTCAAAAAAAACATAAAAAAGTAAAAGATTAGTTGTAATAAAAGCGTTAATTAAAAAAAATTCTAAAATTAAGAAGTTAACTAAATAAAATTTTAGGCTACCTTCATTTAATTTATCTAATAAGCATCAACTAGATAAAATACATAATGGGAAAATAAATGTAGTGAGTAATAAGAAAAAAATAGAAATACCATCCACAGCAACTTCATATTGTATTGACAGATTTTTTTCAATAATTCAATCTAGATTCAATTTAAATTGCAATTGGCTAGTTAATTTATCAAAAAAGAATCATAAATATAGTGAAGCTATAAAAATAACTATACTACATACTAAAGTTATCTCTTTTATTAAAGCTTTACGGTGGAATGTTAACATTAAAAGTGCACACCCTACAAAAGGGACTATATTAAATATATAATAAACATAATACATTAATAAAAAACTATAAAAACTTAAAAGAAAAAATGTACAAATTGAAGTTATCAGAACTGTTAAGAAGTTATTTTTTTCTGTATCTTTTAATCCAAATAAGAATATATGGAAGAAGAAAAGATATTAAAAAAACAATAACAACTAGTATCCGTTCTGTACTTCCTAATTCTGTATAAAAAAATAAAAAAATCATTAATAGTTTTAAAACTATAAGCATTCTGAAGAATCCATTACGCTTTCTTTCATATACCATAGTGAAAAAAAGCGCAGTTAGTAGAAATATAATTCCCAACTTGATCATCTATCGATCTACCTCGCCAAATACAATATCCTGTGTACCAATTATTGTCACAATGTCAGCAATCAGATGATTTCTAGACATAAAATCTATACCCTGTAAATGTAAAAATCCTGGAGCTTTTATTTTACATCTATATGGTTTATTAGAACCATCTGAAACTATATATATACCAAATTCGCCTTTAGGCGCCTCTACTGCAGTATAATTTTTACCCTTATTAACACGAAATCCTTCACTATAATTTTTAAAATGCATGATTAAAGATTCCATATCTGCTTTCATTTTTGTTCTAGAAGAACTGATGATTTTGTTATTAGAAATTTTAATTGCTCCTAAAGGCATTAGATTTAATCCTTGCTCTATAATATTTAAACTTTGACGCATCTCTTCAATTCTAACTAAATACCTATCATAACAGTCACCTATATTACCAACAGGAACTTCAAAAGACAAATCAGAATATACTTCATAAGGTTCTGTTTTACGCAGATCCCAAGAAATACCTGATCCTCTAAGCATAACTCCACTAAATCCTCAATTTAAAGCATTTTTTTTTGATACAACACCTATATTAATTAATCGTTGCTTTCAAATTCTATTATTAGTTAATAGTTCTTCAAGCTCATTAATTCTAGATCTAAATTGCTTAACAAATTTATAAATATCATTACAAAGACCTAAAGGTAAATCTTGGTTAACACCTCCAGGCCTTATATATGCAGTGTGCATTCTAGCACCTGATACTCTCTCATAAAATTCCATAAGCTTTTCACGCTCCTCAAAAGCTCATAAAAATGGAGTTAACGCTCCTACATCTAATGCGTGTGTAGTTAAGGACATTAAATGATTTAAAATTCTAGTTATTTCACAAAAAACAACTCTTATGAACTTTGCACGTTGCGGTATTTTAGTCATTAATAGACTTTCTACGCAAAGTGAATAACAATGTTCCTGTGCCATCATAGATACATAATCTAAACGATCAACATAGGGTAATGCTTGTAAATAAGTTTTATATTCTATTAATTTTTCAGTACCTCGATGAAGCAATCCGATATGTGCATCAGCTCTTTTTACTACTTCCCCATTCAATTCTAAAATCAGTCGTAGTACACCGTGTGCAGAAGGATGCTGAGGGCCAAAATTAATATTATACATTTTAATTTTTTTTAAAGCTTCGTTTTTTAGCATTAAAAATTAATTTTTTTTTATACTTCTTAAGTCTTACTAAAGGTTTTCTTTTTTTTTTTTTCTTTTTTTTTGGCCTACAGCCATTGTGTGGTATTTTTATAATGAACTTTATATATAATAAGGGCACTTTATATTGATCTCAATGCCTTAATGAATTTTTAATAGCTATACGAAATCTATTCCATCCTTTATAGACAAGCGCCAAACGCCTTATTTTATAATTAACTCGCACTATCTTTTTAATACTTCTAATAGCACTTCATATAGATAAATATTCACGTCTTTTTCTACCTAAGAAACCTAATCTTCTTAAAGTAGTTATATGTAGACTCTTTGATTTATTTGAAGCAATATTAAAGAAAATATTTTTTTTTTTAAAGGTTATAAATAAAATCCCTTTCTTATATGGCCTAACCGTTTTTTTTTGTTTTTTTAGAGCATTTCTACGCTTTCTTAAAAAAAATCTTCAAACACGTCAATCACTAGAAAAAAATCTTAAACTTAAAAAAAAATAAATGAATTTATCACTGAATCTAGATAAACTAAATATAAAAAATAGATTTTTTTTTACACTTTTAGATACACAAATTTCCTCTAAATGAGATACATAGCCTGAGACTAATCTAACTAAATTATTAAAAGAAATATCTATATTGATATTTCTTAAAAGCAAAAAACTATGCATATAATGTTCAAATCAATCCCCATAGATACCACACATAAAAACAAAAAACCCTAATAAATACTTAGAAAACAATCATTTTAACCAATTTTTATATTTAAAATAACTAGAAACTCAATGATTAAAGTGCATCATTTAAAAGGAGTGGGAATTAAACCCACTACTCTTGTTTTCTATAGACTTTTAACTTACACTAAAAATATTAACATTTAAGTGTTGAGAAATTATTAAAATCTAATTTTTTATTAATCCTGAAAAGAACTATTAAAATCCCTAAGCCTATTGATGACTCTGAAACGGCAATTGCCATTATAAATAAAGCAAATAATTGTCCTTGAGGCCCATAAAATTGTACAGAGATCACTACACAAAGTAAACTTAAGCTAAAAAGCATAAGTTCGAAAAACAACATTATAATTAAAAAATTTTTTTGTTTATTTATAGAAACCCCCAACATACTTAAAAAAAAAATAATTAATGAAAAACCTATATAGTTTTCTGTAGGTATATATGTTAAATCTATACTTTTATTCTTACTTATTTTTAATATCCTTGAAGAGCTTATATTTAAAGACAATACTAATACACCTAACATAGCTAATAGAAGTATTACTCCAATAATTAAAAAAAAGAAAAAAAAATGATTATATAGAAGATTACTAAAGTTTAAAATATCATTAGCTAAATAATGATGTTTTTTAATAGCTAAATAAGACTCATTAGATACTGGAACAGCGCTAAAAAAGTGAACATATGTACTTATAAAGGCTTGTAACTTTAAAATTAATAGAAATAAAATACTTGGTCCACTTAAAAGTTTAAAATCTGTAGTTTTAGTAATAGACTCTATTGTCAAATTAAGCATTATAATAACAAATAAAAAAAGTAAAAGAAGACCTCCTACATAAACTAGTATAAAAATATAGGAAATGAATTCTACATTAAATAGAAATAACGTAATAATAGAGAGAATTAATATACTACATAAACATAAAGTAGAATTAATTGGTGTTTTTAAAAAAACCATAATAGTTGAAAATAAAATAACTAAAGTACTTAATATAAAAAAAAAATTCATTTGGAAATTTAAACCTAAGTGTCGGTATAGTACGATTTGAACGTACACCTCCTGCTCCCAAAGCAGGTATGCTACCTTTACACTATACACCGTCGAGGACAACGGGACTCGAACCCATACTGACAATTTTGAAGACTGTAGTGCTACCATTACACCATACCCCCTTATATAGCGTTTTATTTAAGCTCTTTTCTGTATTAAAATATTTGACTATTTATATAAATAAATTGATTATTTTATATTTTTTAAGAACTTTCCTCCTAAGTGGCATTTTAATAAATCCTATTTGAAGTAAGTAGGATTTGAACCTACGAAGGTATTACCGTTGGATTTACAATCCAATGCCTTTAACCACTCGGCCATTACTCCTAGAGACAATGGGACTCGAACCCATACTATTGATGTCAAAAACCAATGCCTTACCTTTTGGCTATGTCCCAATACGGACAATGGGATTCGAACCCATAGACCCTGCTTGGAAGGCAGATGCTTTAGCCGTTAAGCGATGCCCGCTCACTGAGTTTAGTGAGATTCGAACTCACAACCAATGGATTAAAAGTCCAGTGCTCTACCGTTGAGCTATAAACCCTATTAAATAATGTTTTATTAATTTTACCAGATTCTCCAACTGCAAGTTCCCTTACAATTACCTTGTTATGACTTCGTCCTCGTAATTACCCACGCACAAAAAATTTTTTAAAAACCTACAAAGGTAGAAAAAAAACCCTTTTTTAAGCAAGCACACTTCAAGGACGTGACAGGCGGTCTGTTCAAGATCAAAGCACAGATTCACCGCACCGTGCTTATATGCGATTACTGACGATTCCTTCTTCATATTCCCAAATTGCAGGAATTAATCCGTACTAAGAAAAATTTTAAAGATTTGCTTTTAAGCAACTTTTTGTATTTTTCCAATGTAGCACATATTTAGCCCCTAATATCGTTGGGCCATAACGACTTGACGTCATCCACTCCTTCCTTTGTCTTATTAACAACTGTAAATTATTAAAACTGAACTTATAGTACAATATTAAATAATACCGTGGGTTTCGTTTATTGACTGAACTTAACCAAAACTTCACAACATAAACTGACGACAGCCATGCAACACCTTTTAATTAGGGTAAGGTTTTCTGCGGATCATCAGATTAAAACACATGCTCCACCGTTAGTAAAAATCCCCGACTTCTCCTTTAAGTTTCAACCTTGCGGCCGTACTCCTCAGGCGAGATATTTAACGCGTTAACTTTAATTTGATTTTTTTTAATATCCATAGTTGACAGCATAGATTACCAGGGTATCAAATCCTGTTTACTCCCTATGCTTCCGTATATTAGTGTCAGATGATTCTAGCTAGTCGCCTTCGCTTCTGGTATTCCTTTTAATTTTCCCGGATTCCACCCCTACACTAAAAATTCTACTAACCTTTAATCATCTCAAGTTATATAATTTTAAATTAAATATTGTAATACCAAGTTTTAGTAATTTAATTTAAAAACCACCTACTTACCCTTTACGCCTAATCATGTTGAATAACGCTTGCCCTAACCGTATTGCCGAGACTTCTGGCACGGGTTTTAGTCAGGACTTATCTAAAAATAATATCATAATTTTCTTTTTTTAACGAGTTTTACAGCTATACCTTCATATCACCCTTAAAATTTTTCCAGGTCAAGCTTTAGCTCATTGCCCAAAATTCTCCACTGCAGACCCCAAACAGGAGTTTAGACCTTGTCTCAGTTCTAATGTGGCTGTCATATCTTTAAACTCAGCTAAAGATCGTAAGCTTGGTAAGCTTTTACCTTACCAACGACTTAATCCTATATTAGCCTATTACTTTTATTTACCTATACAAAGTTGTAAGTTCTAATAAAATACTCACCCGTTTGCTATTTTAATTAACTCGCATGTGTTATAAAAATTTTTAGCGTTCATTCCGAGCCGGGATTACTCAAAGTTTAAAAAAAATTAAAAAAAATTTAAAATTAATAAATAATAAACCTAAAAGAATACTAGGATTTAAACCTATATATCCTAATTAAAAAATAAAAATGCATTTTATGGGAATTGAACCCATGTTATTACCGTGAAAAGATAATGTCCTAACCCCTAGACGAAAAATGCTTTTGTATTTAATAAAAACTATTAACTAAATATAAAAATGTTTTTATATTTATTCAAGTTTTACGACGCCTACGTACTAATGCCCTGAATTCCTTTATATGTGTAGGCAGTTTCAATAAAATCCCTGATCGTGATTTAAAACTAATTTCTGAAGAATTAAACGTTTTGTAAAAGTTACTGTGAAAATAGTAACCTCCTGGTGTCATGAGTTTATGACTTCAGAGAACTTCAGGACCTGAGACCTGAACAAAATCATTTATTTGTAAAATATAATTTAAATCTGATACAATCAAGCTATTAACTGAAATTGAACCCTTTGAAACTCAAAACTGTGCTCGCTTAAATGTTCAAAAAAAATGAAATCGAACACATACTGTAGCTAACCTAGATTCAAAAAAATGCAATATGCAATTAAGTTTATTTTTCTTCTTTTTTAACTTTTTAGCCAGAGAGTTTCATACAGATTTATTAATTTTATAATAAGTTTTTAATTTTAATTTTAAAGCTCTTTTTTTTAACACCTTATTTTTTAAACGTAAAGGATATCTTTTTTTAAAATCAAAATCCAACCTGTTTTCAATTGAACTTAGAATATCTAATGGAGTATTCGAGAATGATAATTGAAATTTCAATCACCTCATTGCTATTCTAGGTCATCTTTTTCTTTTTTTTGTAAAAAAAAAGAAAAAATTTTGTTTATGCTTTAATGCTTTTTTCTTCTTTTTTTTTTTTCAAACAAAATAAGTTTTTCTAAACTTTTTATAAACTTTTTTAAATCAAGGTTTAAAAAAACATTTAATTAAAATTTTAAAAATTTTAATTTTAAATTGTTAGATTCCATTCC
>Ga0102817_1000328_pt1 | contig 13747 bp, 13 predicted proteins | sample ColrivemetaGS555_FD_78193 | JGI IMG/M metagenome (GOLD analysis project Ga0102817, IMG submission 78193) | Estuarine microbial communities from the Columbia River estuary - Ebb tide non-ETM metaG S.555 | ecosystem: Environmental > Aquatic > Marine > Intertidal zone > Estuary | place: USA...
AGGTTAAGTTCATGGTAAGATTTGGGGCAAAAAAGGAGGAGTCTTTCCTCCTTTTTTATTTTACAAAAAAAAAGAGCCTATTAAGCTCTTTTTCTTTTTTGCAATAAGTTCAAATAAACTATTTAGCAGCCTCGTAATTTTTGGCAATCACACTCCAGTCAATAACATTAAAAAACGCTTCGATATAATCTGGACGGCGGTTTTGATAATTTAGATAATAAGCATGTTCCCAAACATCAAGTCCAAGAATGGGCGTGCCCTCACAAGCGACACCTGGCATAAGAGGGTTGTCTTGGTTGGCGGTTGAACAAACTTCTAAGCGTCCACCTTTATGAACACACAGCCAAGCCCAGCCCGAACCAAATTGTGTAGCAGCGGCCTTACTAAAAACATCTTTAAACTTATCAAACGAACCAAATGCAGTATCAATTTGATTGGCAAGCTCTCCTGAAAGCGCTTTTGGTTCAGGACTCATAACGCTCCAAAACAAGCTGTGGTTGAAAAAACCACCTCCATTGTTTCGAACAGCAGCGTTGCTCATATCTAATGACTCAAGGATATGTTCAATAGACTGCCCTTCAAGTGACGAACCAGCAATAGCAGCGTTGAGCTTTGTGGTATAGCCAGCATGGTGCTTAGAATGGTGAATCTCCATAGTTTGTGCATCAATATGCGGCTCTAAAGAGCTGTAAGAATAGGGTAATTGAGGTAATTCGAAAGACATGTTTTTTTATTTGTGATGAACCACAAATTTATGTAATATTAACTAATTGTGAGCAAGACAAATAATACTTCGAAACTTTTAGCCCAACCGGCGTTTATTATTTATGACGCCTCAGCGGGTTCAGGGAAAACATACACACTTGTTCGGGATTATTTGATGACAGTTCTTGAAAACGAAAACCCAAGGCGATACCAGTCAGTACTTGCAATTACGTTTACCAATAAGGCGGCTCAGGAAATGAAAACAAGAATTCTGGACCAGCTTAATCAGTTTTCTTCTCCGGAGATTCTAAACTATCCCACAAAGCTTTTTCAAAACATTGCTCAACATTGTAACCTAAACGCGAAAGAACTACATCATAGAGCATCAAATTTATTGTTTCATCTTTTACAACATTATGGCCATTTTTCCATTACTACGATTGACAGCCTAACCCACCAAATTGTTCGCACGTTTTCAAGAGACTTAGGTTTGAGTTCAACATTTGAATTGTTTTTGGAAACGGATCAGTTTTTAGAACAAGCAGTGGACTTTTTGATTGAACAAGCAGGCGACAATGACGAGCTTACCAAAACCTTAAAAGATTTTGTGATTCAGAAAGCAAGTCAGGACAAGTCTTGGGACATTGCTTATGACCTCAACAAAATCGCATCACTTGTGTATAATGAAAACCACTACAATGAACTTCGGCAAATCAGCGATAAAGGCTGGAATGAGTTTAGTGCTTTAGGCAAAGTAATAAGAGGGTTGAGACACAAACATATTAAGAAATTGAATACGTCCTCAAAAGCATTGGCCGAAAAAGTAAGGGAAACACAGGTTGACGAGTCTTTGTTTTCCCATGGAGAACTCATTAAACAGCTTGAGAAAGCACAAGCAAAAGAAATTACAAAAATTCCTAGCCCAAGGTTGGTCAGCCTTAACGATAAAGGGCAGCTTCTTAAAAAAACAGCCTCACAATCTGATCAAAATGCCTTAGCGGCAATACAAAACGAAATTGACGAGTGGATTTATACGACGACACTTGCGTTCAAAGAGCTCGCGTTATTGAATGCAATTGAAGCTCAGCGCGTTCCTTTTTCAACACTTCACGCCATTTACCAAACCACACAGTTGCTTCAAGACAAACAAGACAAACGATTATTAAGTGGGTTTAATGCGTTGATCTCACAAACAATTAAGGATGCACCAGCACCTTTTATCTATGAACGCTTGGGGGTGAAATACAAAAACATTTATATCGACGAGTTTCAGGACACATCCATATTGCAGTGGACAAACCTAATTCCACTTGCAGAGAATGCTCTCTCAAACACAGAAAGTAGCGTCTTGTTGGTTGGTGACGCAAAACAATCTATTTATCGGTGGCGCGGAGGATATCCAGAGCAATTTATACGTTTGTCAAAAGGGGACTCACCCTTTGCAACAAAACCAAAAGTCACAAAACTCCCCATAAATTTTAGAAGTCATGACAATATTGTAATTACAAACAATTCATTTTTTAAAGAAGTAGCAACACAAGTTAAAGACCCAAATTATCAAAATTTATTTATTGAAGGAACCAACCAAAAAACAAGCAATAAAAAAGGTGGTTGGGTTACATTTTCTTTTGTGGAGGGTGACAGTGTTGACGACCGCAAACAATCGTATTTGGAATCAACGTATACACGGGTGTTAGAATGTTTCGATCGAGGATACACCCACAGTGACATTTGTGTGCTAGTTCGCACGAAAAAACAAGGGGTTTTGGTAACTGAATTTTTAACCCAAAAGGAGTTACCAGTAGTCTCAGCTGAAACACTTCTTTTGGCACAAAACAAACAAATCAACTTATTGGTTAGTTTGATTCGGCTTCGAGTGAACCACGCTGACGAGGTAGCGCGTAAAACGGTTTTAGACTACTTCAGGCCTTCTGATAAAGACCCATACTCTTGGTATAAATCTGGGGTTAAGAATTCTGTTGGCAAGCTTATTGATGAAATCAACAAACAGGGATATGCTTTTTCTTTCAATTCTTTTTTGCAAAAAGACTTGTATGAAGCCACAGAATATGCAATTGATTGTTTTAAAATGGCAGCGAGTTTTTCGCCCTATTTACTGGGTTTTTTGGAGGAGATTGTTGAGCAGAGCATTAACAAAGTAATAAGCGACAAGAATTTTTTGTCCTACTGGGACGAGGCGAAAAGCAGGCTTTCGATAAGGCTGCCCGAAATGATTGAAGCCGTTCAGGTGATGACGATTCACAAAGCGAAAGGACTGGAGTTTCCCGTTGTTATTTTCCCTTTTGCGGAGTCAAAACTATACGACATAAAATCTGCCAAACATTGGCTGAGTGTTGATGATGATAAATATGCTGGCTTTTCTTCTTTACTGGTGAGTCTGAACAAGGGTTTTTCAGAAACGAGTGATGAAAACCAGACGATTTATGAGACAGCAAAAGATAAGGCAGCTTTGGATGCCCTTAACACGCTCTATGTTGCAATGACACGACCAGAAAAAGAGCTTCACATATTGAGCTATCAACCGAAAAAAGCGTCACAATCTTATGCGGACTTGTTTGTGAATTACGTCTCAAATGAGTCGGTGGTTCAGCGGAAAGAGAACCAGTATACCGTTGGAGAGCCACTAGTTATCAAGTCAAAACCTTCGAAAACAAAGACTGTTAAAGAGGGTCAATGGGTCACAAACCCCAACCTTGAGGTTGTGTTTCGTCACAACAATCAGTTTGCAAACAAAGAGCAAAATAGCGCCATTAATTTTGGGCATGTGTTCCATGAAATTATGTCCCGTATTTACGTCAAAACAGACATAGAGCAAGCGGTTCAGCACGCTTATAATCAAGGTAAAATAAGCGCAGATCAAACCGACAACCTACAAACGCTTATCTCAAAAATAGTGACACACAAAGAGCTGAATCACTTTTTTACATCAAATCACCAGCAGTACAACGAAAGAAGCCTTCTACGACCAAACGGCCCCCCTTTGCGCCCCGATTGTTTTGTTGTTCTGCCAAATAAAAAAGTAGCAATTCTAGATTATAAAACAGGAAAATATCGCCCTGAACACGAACATCAACTGTTGGAGTATTCTTCTTTTTTTGAAAAAACAGGCTATGTGGTATGCCAAAAAACGCTCATATATTTAGATAAACGGCTCACATTAAAACATATTTAGTAATTTTGCATCGAAAACTAAACATGGAAGAATGAAACGCCTATCATTATTTACTATTCTACTTACACTAAATGCATCACTATTAAGCGCACAATCTGTTACCAATCCTTGGCAAATTACGCTTGGTGCCAACGCCGTTGAATTTTACGAAAGACAGTCTATTCAGTACCAAACAGGGAATGACGGAATTCAATTTGACGATAAAATTAACTACTCAAAGTATCTATCTTATTTGGAGATATCCAGATACCTAGGGAAAGGCATTTCTTTTAACATAGCAGGGTCTTTAAATCAGGTTGAAAGAATTACAACAACTCCTTCTGAAAATCCAGACCTGTATTATAGTTTTGATGGCGGGCTCACCTTTTCTTCCACAGCATTTTTGAACACAGGAAGACTCGATCCAACCTTGTCACTAGGGGCGGGTTATACCAACATTAATGATTATGATCACACGACAGCTAACTTTGGGCTTGGCTTGAAATTTATGTTTGACAAAAGCTTTGGACTGACACTAAAAGCGAATCGAAAAATTTTCTCAAGAGATGTAAGCAAATTAATTGGCAAATCAGAAGATAGTGGAGACTATGTGAACCAGTTTATTTTTGGATTTAGTTATTCATTTGGAAATGGTGATTCAGATCGTGATGGCGTAAAAGACGATGTAGATGCTTGTATAAACACACCAGGACTTCCAGAGCTTAATGGATGTCCGGACAGCGATGGTGATGGCGTGCGAGACAGCCAAGATGACTGTCCAGACACACCAGGATTAGCAGCTCTTGCAGGATGTCCTGACTCCGACGGAGACACTGTTGCTGACAAGTATGACAAGTGTCCAGAAGTTGTAGGGAAGCCAGAATTAGAAGGTTGCCCAGATGCGGACGATGATGGGGTTATTGATGAAAAAGACGACTGCCCAGAAGAATTTGGACCTGTGGAAAACAATGGTTGTCCATGGTCTGATCGTGACGGAGACGGAGTGTTAGATAAAGACGATAACTGCCCAGATGTTGCGGGAACTTCTAGCAATGCAGGTTGCCCAGAGTATCCTTTGGAAGCCTTAGAAGAGTTGTCAGTTAAATTTATTTCCGATTCATTTGATATCGACCCAGCTTTTGAGGCACAGCTTGCAGAGGCATTCCGCATCATCGAATCAAATAGCACGGCTAAGATTATTATTGAAGGTCACGCTGATGCAACAGGGAATGATCAAATTAACGTTCCACTTTCAGAGTTGAGAGCAAGCCAAATATTAGATTATTTGGTACGTGCCGGAATTGACCCTGATCGATTAAGCATTGTTGGTTATGGATCTTCACAGCCGAAAGGAGACAACAGTACAGCAGAAGGACGCTCTCAAAACAGACGCGTTGACTTTTCGGTTGAATAAGGGCTAAGCAAAATAAAACGAGATATAAAACGCGGTGTACTCACCGCGTTTTTTTATTTTTATTGTTTGATGAACAAGACCTTTTTAAACGAAGTAGCTACCTCAGTGGCAAAACACAACTGGGGGGGTCTTTGTTTTATTGTCCCCAATAAGCGCTCAACGCTATATCTATCCCAAGCGATTTCATCTCAACTGTCACAGCCGACGATTGCACCAGAGATTTTTGACATTGACAGTTTTGTTCGAGACCTTTCAGGTTTGGAATCACCACCAAAAATGGAATTAATGTTTACTTTATATGACAGTTATTGTCAGGTAGTAGACGAAAAGCAACGTGACGATTTTATCACCTTTTTGGGCTGGGGGGAAACCTTGTTGAGCGATTTGGACTCGATTGACAGAAACCTTCTCGACAAAAAAGAGGTGTTTGCATTACTTGCGGGACTGCAAGAAGTCAAAGCTTGGGGCTCAGACGACAACGATTTGGTCAAGCGTTATCTTCACTTTTGGAAAGAGCTTCCTAAAATTCATCGTCTCTTTTCGGAAAGTCTTAGGGCAAAGGGAAATGGAACAGCAGGGATGCTATATAGAGAAGCTGTTCGAAACCTAGAAGTCTTTCTGGATACTCACCCAACAAAAACGTTCATCATATGCGGATTCAATGCATTAACAGAAAGTGAATCAAGCTTATTCCAGTCTATACTTGCTCAAAACAGAGGCGAAATCTATTGGGATGTGGACAAAAAGTTTTTAGGCAACCCAAGAGAATTATCAACCCACTATATGTTGTCTTATAAAAATCAATGGCCTTACTATACAAACAAACCGTTTTTAGGGGTTCACGACTCTTTTAGTCAACACAAACAGATTGAAGTGATTGAAACATCAGGTCGCATCGCTCAAGCAAAACAAGTTGGTACGATTCTTTCAGATCTCGCCAAGGAAGACCCCAATTGGGAACGCGTTGCGGTTGTTTTACCAGACGAAAAACTTCTCAACCCAACGCTCCATGCATTACCGCCGCAAATCGACAAGCTTAACATTACCATGGGGCAGCCCCTAAAAAGCCAACCCGTTTCGGTATTGATTGAAGCGCTGTTCGACATGCACATAAATGTCACTAAAAAAGGATTTTATTACAAACACATTGAACAGGTTTTAGGACACCAAGACGTTCGGCATTATTGCAAACAACATCAACTTTCAGATCCAGCGCACGCTATACAGTCACTAATCGATGGCAATTACCGCTTTATCACTGGAGATAAGCTGTGTGAAATGAGCGAAGCCATACAGGCATTCGCCTTCCTGTTTTCCCATTGGACGAGTCCTAAGCAAGCGGCAGGCAATATATGTAAAGCATTAAAAATGCTGTTGTCAGCGGCGAGCGAAAAGGATTATCGTCAAGTTGAATCCTTACATCAATTTGTTGTCCTATTTCAACAACTTGAATTACAACTCAACACCCATGCTTTTATTGATCAGCTACCCACATTAAGAGCAGTTTATAATGCACAAATTGGGTCACAAAAACTCAGCTATATAGGTGAGCCTTTGGAAGGGTTGCAAGTCATGGGGATGTTAGAAACGAGATTATTAGATTTTGATACGGTCATATTGACACAAGCAAATGAAGGCATTCTTCCCGCAAAAACGGTTGACGACTCATGGATCCCCTTTGACATTAAAAAACATTTCGGCCTTCCCACGCGGGACGAAAAAGACGCTATTTTCTCTTATCACTTTTTTCGATTGATGTACCGTGCTAAAAGGATTTTTATCTTGTACTCTGCTCATGGTGATTCACTTGGCGGCGGAGAAGTAAGTCGGTTTGTGCGCCAGTGGTCGTATGCACGCCCTGCATCACACCAATTGAGGTTTTATACCCAAAAGCTAAACGTGAAAATTCCCATAAGAGGACCGCTTACTCTCCCCAAAAGCACGGCAGCAATAGCTAGACTTCATGGGATAGCCGAAAAGGGCTTATCGGCAACATCATTGACCAACTATATCACTGATCCAATACGCTTTTATAATAATAATTTGCTCAAAATCTCGGAAAACGAAGAGATCCAAGAGTCGATTGCTTACCACACGCTAGGAACCGTAATCCACGATAGTCTGGAAGAGCTTTATAAGCCTTTTGTTGGCTCATTTCTTTCCATTGAAAACTTGGAGACCATGCAAAAAAAACTCCCAGAAACTTTACGCAAACACTTTGTTGCTCAGCTTGGAAAGGAGAGTCACACAAGCGGAAAAAACCTATTGCTTTTTGCTGCCGCTGAGCACAACATGAAGCGCGTATTGCAAGCAGACATCAACGACATTTCTTCTGGATCAATAATTGAACTTTTAGGAGTCGAAGAATATCGGAAAATCACTCGGTCATACAGCGGTATTGAACACCCGATTACTTTTCATGGCATCATTGATAGAGTGGATCGTAAGGACGGGGTTCTACGTATTTTGGATTATAAAACAGGGAAAACAGAACGCTCAGAAGTTACTCCCAATGAGATTGCAGATTGTATGGCTGACGCTAAATACAGCAAGGCCTTTCAGGTTTTGTTTTATAGTATGTTATGGTCTGCCAAAGATTCAATAGACAAGCCTTTTCAAGCAGGAATTATTTCGATAAAAAACATGGGCAGCGGCACACTATTGCTTGGCCTAGGTCCAGGGAGAAACAAACGAACAGAACTTCTTAAAAGTGATCTTCTTGCTTTTGAGGAATCCTTGGAGAAACTGATCAGAGAATTATTTGATCCGAAAACTCCCTTTACAGAAGCAAACTAGTTCGGGCTGCTTGTACGCACCACACCAATTCCATAATAGAGATAGGCAAAAGATTGCAGGCCTAAATAGACCCATAAGATTGGCAATAAAGACGGAAGGTTTTCCATGACCTCGTCAAGTGCAACAAGCTCATCGTCGCTGAGGTCGTTAATGGCTGGGTTTTCAGCAAGAGCATTCTCTAAAATGGCGGGGTCGAGATTGGCATACGTCAACCAAAAAACAAACACCATCAAAGCGATAAGCCCTGCTAAAGCCGCATAAACGATTATGGCATAGGAAAGCACTTGTTCGAAGCCTGCAACAGCTTCGCCCACAGATATTTTTTTTCGGGTTGACCATAACCAAAAAGGAACAAGTCCTGAAAGGAGCACCAAAACAACAGACCCATTAAGGAGATATTGTACAAACTGAAAAACAGCGAGGGTTAGCGCGATGTAAAAAATGATGTTTTGGTTCTTGCTTAATGACATGTTTACCGGTGTTTAGATTTCGTAAAAATACATAAAAACCCAAACCTTTTTGTTGGATTAGAAACAGCAAAAATGATATCTTTGTCGCATGGGAGTAGGAGGAGTATTTTTAGCGAGTATTGCATTATGTGTCGGGATTGCTATTGTTGTAGAGATCGTCGAGCGCATTAAATAAATGAATTTTTTTAAAAGCTTGGTTTTTCTTCAGTGTCCAAAGTGTCGCCAAGGAAAGATGTTTTCAAACCCACCTTATAGCTTTAAATCTATTTCATCATTACACCAAAACTGTCCCAACTGTAGAGTTTCTTTTCAGCTTGAACCTTCGTTTTTTTACGGATCCATGTACGTTTCATATGCTATAGGCGTGGCGATTGGGGTTGCAGTCTTCGTTATATTATTTTTGCTTGGGTATGGCAAGAAGCCACTCACAATTTTTGGCGCAATATGTTTAGCCATAGTTACTTTATCACCTTACGTTTACCAGCTTTCAAAAGTAATCTGGGCAAGTTTTTTTATTTCCTTTGACCCAAAAAGGGGTGCCAAAAACCACCCTTGATAAGTAGTGGTAGGACGAACGAGTTTAAAAGAATCACCAACCGATTTAGGACGATTAAAATTAGCTGATCTAAAAGAAGAAGAGGTGCGGAGGGAAAATTTACTTAGATTAGCACCACTAAAAACAATACGATGAAGAAACTATTTTTATTTTCTATACTTACTTTTTTATTAATTGGTTGCTCACCTACAATTAATCAGCCCCTTTTTTCTAAAAGCAATAACCCAAAGGAGTTAATCAAATCAAAATATGGCGAACCGTCATCAGTTATGCTAACAAACGATGGCAGAGAGATTTGGGAATTTGATTTCAGGAGTCCTATAAAAAGTAATCGGACTGTTATATTTGATGGCAACAATAGCATTTTGGAAAATAAAAAACATTACAAGGCATTCCATATGGTTACTGGACTAAATAAAGGCGGCTATATTTTTATAGGCCTACTTTTCGGTTTTTATTTTATCAATGGTCCAATAAAACCAATAGGATGAAGAAACGATACTAATTCACTTGGGTAGTGTTTCCTACAACTCTAATTTTTAAAAGAGATAAACGCCTACAAAGTTTAAAGCTCAATACTGGATATGTATGTCTTATAAACTTTGATTAATCAAGTTTTTCTAAAAGCTTTATTCGAAGGTAAATTCCAAAATGCTTGATAAGCATGAAAAAGTGCCACATATGTGGCAAAGAATACCTCAAAAGATTATTTTTGCACCAATTACTTTAACTCAGGTCCTATAGCTCAGTTGGTTAGAGTAGCTGACTCATAATCAGTTGGTCAAAACTAAGACGTTACTCGCAACAGGCTAAATGTCAATTAATTGTAACTCATAAAAGATTGTTACATTATCTAATTGCCATATAGTTGCCAAACAATAGCCTTTCCTACCCTAAAGTATGTAGAAGATATGACGGTCTATACTACATAGATTTTAGACTCAATAATAAGCGTGTTAGGATGTTTAGTGGATGTAAGATAAACTCATCACTTGCACCTAACTCATACCCATCTAAGCTAAGACACTCAAAGACTGCATTGCTTGCTAAAGAGGTGTATGATTATTTAGTGAGTAATGATTACTCTTTTAAAAAGCCACTTAAGGGTGTTGAGCTGTTTGATAGTCTTATTGAATCGAAACTTAGTGAACCATTATCTGCTATGTATAGAAAGACGCTTGAGTCTATTGCATCGCTTCTAAGGCAGGAACTTTTTTTGAAAGGTAGCATAAGCAAGCAGTTCTTAAATAGTATACCACTTAAGTACAATAATAACACCTCTTATAACACAACAAGAAGACACTTAAATGTGATAGTAAACTACCTACATAATAATGGGTTTACCATTGAGAAATCAACGCTTAAAACACGCAAACAAGAAGAGGTGCTACACAAGCCTATAAGCGACTTAAAAAACATCTTAGAACGCATTAAAACACACAACAATAACCTGTATATATGTGCTTTACTTACCTATGGATGTTTACTTAGACCACATCATGAAATCAGGTTACTTAGGTGGAGTGATTTTAGTGATGATTTATCGTATATCACACTCTCAGGAAGTCGTGTAAAGTCAAAGCGTAATCGTGTCGTTCCTGTGCCTAAATATGTACGTAAAGAGCTTACGGTTGGGGATAGAAACCACAACATATTTTCAGGGGATATTAAGCCATATAACAGAAGCTATTTTAATGGGGTGTGGAAGCGTTTTAAGGCACTTAACCCTGAGCTTGACAAAGACATTACTCTCTACTCATTTAGACATACAGGGGCGATAGAAATCTTTAAACGTACAGGCTCAATACACAAGCTACAGAGAGCAATGGGGCATTCAAGTTTAAATGTATCTCTAACCTATTTAAGAGGATTAGAAGTAGCAGAACTAAAAGAAGAAGATATGCCTATGGTTTAGGATTTATATATATATACAAAAATCAATGCACAAATTACCGCAAGTGAAATTATTGAAACTGTATATACCCACCACATATTAGGCTTTTGTTTATTTATCTCACCACTAATATTCCACGTGGTTATCCAAAACAAGAAAGAAATTTCACCAAGTGGATTAACATCTATTCCTTTCCATTCACAAATAGCCGTAGTAATAATTCCAACCATTGATAACAAAAAGCCAACTATTCCCAAATATTTTTTAATCATTTAAAAGTTTATTAATATTATCTATTGTGGTTTGCAAAACTATCTTATGAACTGAATCTTTAGGGTTTTGAATCTCTATATTAAGCCTTTCTAATAGCTCTGCAATAGTGTTTTCTTTTTTGATATTTTAAATATAAGAATTACTGAACTAAAAAAAGAAGATATGCCTATGGTCTAATAAAGCAAATATTTTTTAGACCTATTCCTCCAACCTGATTGTGATTTATATTTAACAAAGTATATCTTTAAATCACTTTGACTTTCATACTCTACGAAATAAATTTTCTTGTCAGCCTGAGACGCATAGTCAACAAAATACCACAAGCCATGATTTCCATCAGCTTGTGAAGAATAGTCCACTTTATAAACTTTCAAATCACATTGAGATTCATATTCAACAACGTAAGCTTTAATATCAGCTTGTGAAGAATAATCAACTGAATAGATTTTTTGACTAAAACAAAATATTGGAATAAGTAGCACAAAGTATTTCATAACTTAAATATAAACAAACATATTTGAGAGGTTTAGAAATAGCTGAACTTGCGGAAAGTGATATGCCTATGGTTTAGGTTTTGTTTGCTTTTGAGGATATTCGAAGAAGAATATTGCCTTTTTTATCTTTCATAACTACATTTACATTAATTGTGTTATAAGAACTAAAAGTTTCATTTATTTCTCCTCTAATTTCGTTGTTTGTGAAATCTACATAATTCCAAGTCATTGTTTCTTTACTCTGATTCCACTTTCCAATCCAAAAATTAGTGCCACCATCACTTTTAAACTCCCACCTATTAAACTGTTTTGAATCTTGATCATAACGAACAATATGTTTGGATGTCTCGTTACCATTATTAACCTTCATTTCAAGGTAATTGTTGGATAGAATTAAATTTGATTCAGAAATTCCTCGAGCCTGAAAACTTTCAGTTACCCAAACAGATTCTTCAAAGACAACAAAACTCTTCCATTTACCTTCCCATTTTGATAATACATCAAACACCTCATTTTTAGATAAATTTTGTGCAAATAAATTTGATGTAACAAAAAGCGGGTATGCAATAAGTAAGAATATGATTTTTTTCATTTTCGAAAGATATGAAATATAAAAGTTTATGATAATTGCTGAACTAAAAGAAGAGGATATGCCTATGGTTTAGTTTAAAAACCCCTTCTCATTACAATATTAAATTCTGAATTACTAAATTTGATCATGAGACTACTACTACCCATTGCATTTATCTCAATTCTGAAATATGTATAGATTTAATTCAAATGATTATATAATTCGCACCCCTTTATTTGTCATCTTTTTTTGGTTTGGTCTTTTAAAGGTGATTAAACTTTCTCCTGCTCAAGGATTAGTTATTGACACTGTGTATTGGATGCCATTTTTAAGTCCTGAGGGATGGGTAATAGTAATTGGAATTTGGGAAATGCTAATTGGCCTATTTTTTCTTACTAAAAAAACAACTTTTTACGCTATGGTATTGTTGTTGTTGCAAATGAGCGGAACTTTTATGCCTTTAGTGCTTTTACCTGCAATTACTTTTCAAAATTCTAATTATCTACTCCCAACTCTTGAGGGGCAATACATTATAAAAAATATAATAATAATTGCTTCTGCACTTGTAGTTGGTAGACACTATTTAAATCAGCCGTTTTTTGAACGTGTCTCTAACCTGCTTAAGAGGTTTAGAAGTAGCTGAATAGAAAGAAGAAGATATGCCTATGGTTTAATTTAGCAATTTAATAAATTATTGAAATTATTTATGAAAGAGTATGAGATAATAAACTTCAAAAATGAATACAGCAAGCTTTTTTATGATTTAAACATAGAGTGGCTAAATGAGTATTTTTTGGTAGAAGATTATGACAAAAAGGTTTTATCAAATCCACATAAATATATCATTAATAAAGGCGGCAGCATCTTTTTTGCAAAAAAGGACAGAAAAATTATTGGAGTTGTTGCTCTAATGCCAACTCATGAAGTTGATGTGTATGAATTAACCAAAATGGGCGTAAAAAAAGCTTCACGAAACAAAGGGGTAGGTAAACTACTTTTAAAGAAATGCATTGAGCAAGCAACAGAAAATAAACTAAAAAAAGTAATTATTTACTCCAACAGAAAGCTTGAAAATGCAATATTTTTGTACAAATTATTTGGCTTCACAGAAGTTGAATTAGAAAAAGAGTCCAACTACCAAAGGGCAGATATCAAATTAGAACTTAGCATATAACGCCCCCAATCAAACAACCCCTACACTCTATCCCAATCCAACCTCATCTCTGTTAGCACTAAACAGCGATAAAGAGTACGACATAGAGGTATACGATATGGCAGGGAATAAAGTAATGGCACTTACAGGAAACACGATTGATATGTCGCACTTATCCTCTGCTACTTATATTGTTAAAGCACTTGATAAAGTAGAGAACGAAGAAGTGAGTTATAAGGTTGTAAAGAA
>Ga0102817_1000334_pt1 | contig 13622 bp, 7 predicted proteins | sample ColrivemetaGS555_FD_78193 | JGI IMG/M metagenome (GOLD analysis project Ga0102817, IMG submission 78193) | Estuarine microbial communities from the Columbia River estuary - Ebb tide non-ETM metaG S.555 | ecosystem: Environmental > Aquatic > Marine > Intertidal zone > Estuary | place: USA...
AACTTCATAGTTGTTAGACAACCTATTCACGTCAATTTCAAAAGTATAGTCCTTGTGATGTAATCCTAACGCACCCCAAGCCGATAAGTTTAAAATGCCAGGACCGCTTAAACCCCAATGTGTAATTAACAAAGGTCCTTGCTCGGATAATTTTGAGTTCAATACTTTTACTGAAGCCTTTGGAACCGAAGTTCCAGGAATATCTTTTAACCTGTCATCAGAAATATTAAATGTAAATAATGATGGAACTGGTTGTACAAGAGTGTGACCAAATCCTTCCATCATATTCCATACTTTAGAATTACTTCCCGATGCAACTAACAAATAATCTGCAACAAATTCTTCTGAAGATGTTTTAACTATAAACGTATCGTCTCTTTTTTCAATGGATTCTACTCTAGTACTCGTTTTTAAAATAACACCTGCATTTTTTGCGCTTTCCTCAAAACAATCGATAATAGTTTGCGATGAATTTGATTGAGGGAAAATTCTGTTATCGTCTTCAATTTTTAAAGGTACACCTCTATTCTCAAACCATTCCATTGTATCTCCAGTCATAAACTGATGAAATGGCCCACGCAATTCCTTTTTTCCTCTTGGATAATATTCAACCAATTCATTTGGTGTAAAACATGCGTGTGTAACATTACAGCGTCCGCCTCCACTCACTTTTACTTTTTGCAGTACTTTATTACTTCCTTCTAAAATAATAACTTCCAAATTTGAGTTCAATTCAGCTGCATTGATTGCCGCAAAAAATCCTGCTGCACCACCTCCTATTATTATAAATTTTTTTTTCATTCGTTTCTTCTTTTCCTAAACCTGAATTTATTTTAGGCTATCATAATATTGATACATTAACATAATGTGATTCTAAAACAAGTTCAGAATGACGCACATTTGTAAAACACTTTTACAAAATTAAATCTTGATAAGGAATTACTGTTTGAAGGCCTTTTTGATTGAAATAAGCTCGTGTATTTTCATTTCCTGTAGCTAAAATAAAATCGCCTCCCCAAGCACCTAAACTTTTTGTTTGTCCAAAATAATCGTTAAACAATAACTCTTGCACAGGTTTTAACTGAATTGTTTTTGAAACAATTTGTTCATGTTCAAATAGTAACTTTTCAAAATCAACAATATTTGTACAAGATAAAAATGCATCTGTTAAAGATGAAATTTGACTTACTTCTGAAGTTAAATTCCCTTTTAATTCTTTAAACCGTTGAATACCTTCTCTGCTGTTTTGCTTTTTATTTAAATACACAAAATATAATTGCTCTTTAAATGAAGGGGCAAAATTCACCTTTTCTATAAAAGGTTCAATTCCATTATTAGTATATAAAATCGGATTATCATTTTGTGCGCAGGCAATATCGTACCCACTTCCTCCAAAAGTGTTTAACAATAATTCATATGGATTAACACTTGCCCAATTTGCTAAATTATTAATTAATGTTGAAGAAGTTCCCAATCCCCAGTTTTTTGGAAATGTTAAGTTCGTTTTAACTTCAAATCCATTTTCTGAATTTAAAAAAGAAGGATTCAATTTTCGAACCTCTAATAATATTTCAAATAAATCTTCAGCTAAACTTCCTTTACCTCCATCTTCAACTGCATCATAAGTAGCGCTAACCAAACGTAATTTTGGCAAATCAAAAATTGCTTCAAGCCAACATTCTCCTTCATTTGTAAAACTATTCCAAATTAGTTGTGGTTGTTTTATTGGTTTCACCATTAAATCCTGACCGCAAGTTGTTGGAACAGCTAATGATTTTGCTCCATCTAACACAAAATATTCGCCGGTTAATAATAATTTTCCGTTACTGTAAAATTCTTTCATTATTTATCTCCCACCAATTTATTGTAAGCTTCAACAACTGCATTGTGCGTAATTGTTGTGTTTTCAAAATAATTAATTAAATATTCCTTCTCTTCTTCACTTGCTCCTAACTGTTTTATAATATTTGTTAAGTGCATTTTCATATGTCCTTTTTGAATTCCTGTAGTAGTTAAAGCTCTTAAAGCTGCAAAATTTTGAGCCAAACCGGCAACTGCAATAATTTCCATTAATTCTTTTGCGGTTGGATTTCCTAATAACTTTAAAGATAATTTTGATAAAGGATGTAACGAAGTTAATCCGCCAACTGTACCAACAGCCAACGGAATTTCAATCCAGAATTTAAAAATTCCGTTTTCAATAGAAGCATTCGTTAAACTTTTATAACGGCCGCTTTTTGCAGCATATGCATGAACACCCGCTTCTATTGCTCTAAAATCATTTCCGGTAGCAATAACAACAGCATCAATTCCATTCATTACTCCTTTATTATGGGTAACTGCTCTATGAGGTTCTGCATTTGCAATTTGAACTGCCTGAACAAATTTTTGAGCAAATAGTTCGGAGTTTTCTGCATATAAATCTTCAACCTTACAAATTACCTCTGCACGCACTAAACAATCCGGCACATAATTAGATAAAATACTCATTACAATTTGAATACCCTCTTTTTCAAATGCTATGGCTATTGCTTCTAAACAAGAGTTTATAAAATTTGCGCCCATACTATCAACTGTTTCAAAAGTAACATGTAACTGATAGTAATTATCTAATTCAAAAGTTTTATCATGTAACTCGATATCTAAAATTCCACCACCTCGTTGGCGCATGTTTTTAGTAATATCCGCAGTAGCTTCAAGTAGACTAGCTTTTTTTGAAACAAAATAATTTTCCAAATCGGCTTTTGCACCTTCATACATAAAATGAATCTGGCCAATTTTAGTGGTTGAAATTACCTCTGCTTTAAATCCGCCTCGAGTACTCCAAAATTTCGCAACTAATGATGCCGCCGCTACAACGGAACTTTCTTCAATTGCCATTGGAATAGTATAATGCTTTCCATTAATTATAAAATTAGGGGCTATTCCAAATGGTAAATAAAAGTTTGAAATCGTATTTTCAATAAAATCATCGTGTAAATCTTGCAGTACAGGATTAGAATTCCAATATTGCATTAATATTTGTTTTACCTTATTATCATTGTTAAAATAAGTTGAAACCAACCAATCAATTTTTTCTAACTTATTAAGTTTTGAAAATCCACTAACGGTTTTAGACATTTTGTTGTAAAATTTTATATTTCGACAAAGATAAATTTTTAAACATTAATAACAGCAATTCTTACCAATGTGAATTTTTATGATTTAATTCAGTTCTTTTTTGCGGAATTTTTCTTAAACTTGGCCTAATTTTAAGAAATCGAAACCTCATGAAAAAACTACTCATACTTTTTATTGTTGTAACATCCTTAGCTACAGCTCAAAAAAAAGATATTTCACTTGAAGAGATTTGGAATGGCACTTTTAGAACAGAGCGGATGAATTCACTAAATTCTATGAATGGGGGTTTTTATTCATTACAAAATTTTAATGAAGATTCTCAAAGTACATCTGTTGACAAATATAGTTATGCAACTTTAGAAAAAGTTGAAACCATTGTAGATAGCAAGAACTTAACTGATATAAAGTATTTTGAAAGTTATTCTTTCAACAATAATGAAACTAAATTAATTTTAGGAGTAGATTCTGAACCAATTTACAGACATTCTAGTTTAGGTGTTTTTTATGTTTATGATATTGCTACAAAATCACTTCAACTTATTGATTCTGAAAAAATTCAGGAACCTAATTTCTCTCCAGATAGTAAAAAAGTTGCTTATGCGAAAAACAACAACCTTTTTATTAAAAATCTAGAAAGCGATGAAGTAACTCAAATTACTTTTGATGGGTTGAAAAATAATATAATTAATGGAATTTGTGATTGGGTGTATGAAGAAGAATTTGCTTTTGTAAAAGCTTTTGAATGGAGTAAAAACAGCGAAAATATTGCTTTTTTACGTTTTAATGAGTCAGAAGTACCTACTTACTCAATGGATATTACCGGATACAATCTTTACCCAACTCAACAAGTTTTTAAATACCCAAAAGCTGGTGAAAAAAATTCAGTTGTCTCACTTCATCTATATAATGTAGCTTCAAAAAATTCTTCAAAAATAACTTTGGGCGATTATGAATACATTCCAAGAATAAAATGGACAAACGATGCTAGTATTTTAAGTGTACAAACTTTAAACCGTCATCAAAACAATTTGAATTTATATTTTGTAAACGCTTCTGATAATTCTTCTAAAGTTGTTTTGAATGAAACCGACAAAGCTTATATTGATATTCACGATAATTTAACTTTTTTAAAGGATAACAGTTTTATTTGGACTAGTGAAAAAGATGGATTTAACCATGTTTATTACTATTCAAAAGACGGTAAACTTATAAATCAAGTTACCAAAGGCAACTGGGAAGTAACCAATTTTTATGGAATTAATGAAGTAGCAAAAACAATTTTTTACCAATCGGTTGAAGATGGCTCTATAAATAGAACTATTTATTCTACAAAACTAAATGGTACATCAAAAAAACGTTTATCAAAATCAATTGGGACAAATTATGCTGCTTTTAGTAAAAACTTAAAATATTTCATCAATACTTTTTCAGATATAAATACTCCTCCCGTTTATTCGCTTCAAAATGATAAAGGAGAAGTACTAAAAGAAATTTTAAATAACTCTAAATTATCAAATGAGCTGGCTACTTACAACCTAGGAAAAAAGGAGTTTTTTACTGTAAAAACAGCAAATGGAGAATTTAATGCTTGGATTCTAAAACCTTTTAATTTTACTACTGCTAAAAAGTACCCTTTATTTATGACTCAATATTCAGGCCCAGGTTCTCAATCTGTAAGTAATTCCTGGAATAGTTCTAACGATTACTGGTTTCAACATTTAGCTGGACAAGGATACATTATTGTTTGTGTTGATGGTAGAGGAACAGGATTTAAAGGAGCTGACTTCAAAAAAGTAACTTATAAGGAATTAGGGAAATATGAGGTACAAGACCAAATTGAATCGGCTAAAGAATTAGGAAAACTACCTTTTATTGACGAAAATGAAATTGGAATTTGGGGATGGAGTTATGGTGGTTTTATGTCGAGTAACTGTTTACTAAAAGGAAATGATGTTTTTAAAATGGCAATTGCTGTTGCCCCGGTTACTAGCTGGAGATTTTATGATTCAGTTTATACCGAACGTTATATGCAAACACCACAAGAAAACCCTAGCGGATATGATGAAAATTCACCTCTCAATTTTGCAAGCTTATTAACCGGAAAGTTTTTACTTGTACACGGAAGTGGTGATGACAACGTACATTTTCAGAATTCTATGAGAATGACAAACGCCTTAATTGAAGCAAACAAACCGTTCGATCAAGCTATTTATCCTGATAGAACCCATGGGATTTATAGAGGAAAAAATACACGGTTACATTTATTCAATAAAATGACTAAATTTATCCAGGAAAATTTAGGTGAAAAGGAAACGAAATTCAAATTATTAAAAAACTAACAAATTACTTTAATAAAAGTAAAATCTTATTTAAACATAAATTTTAAAAATCAATTATGACTGACAAAACTTCAATGCAAGGACATCCAAATGGGTTAATGACTCTATTTTTCTCAGAAATGTGGGAAAGAGTTTGTTACTATGGAATGAGAGTGTTATTAACACTTTATTTAGTAAAATCTCTTATGAAAGGAGATGCTGATGCTGCCCTTATATATGGTGCGTACACAGGTTTAGTTTATGCAGCCCCAATACTTGGAGGTAAAATGGCAGATAAATTTCTAGGATATAGAAATGCTGTTATGTTAGGAGCTATTTTAATGGCTATTGGTGAGTTCATAATTTTAGGTGGATCAGAACAATTCTTAATGATTGGGATGGGCGCTTTAATTGTTGGTAACGGTTATTTTAAAGCAAATATTTCAACTATAGTTGGTAAATTGTATAAAGATGACGATCCTAGAAGAGACTCAGGATTTACTATTTTTTATATAGGAATAAATATTGGTGCCTTACTGGCAACAACAGTAATTGCATATGTTGGTGAAACTTATGGTTTTAAATATGGATTTGGATTAGCCGGTATTGGTATGCTAATGGGTCTATTTATTTTTTGGGCAGGAAGAAAAAACTATTCAGCTGCTGAAGGACTTGGCTTTACCGAAGAAGGAAATCAAAAAGTTTTTGGCCCTCTAAAAAAAGCACATATGGTTGGTGTTTTATCTTTATTGTTAATTCCTATAGCCTATTACTTAATCATTCAAAATGGTTATTTAGATTATATATTATTAGCTTTATTTGTCTTTATCTCTTTTGTTTTGATAAAAGCAGGTATAGATGCAGATTCAAAAGAAAAAGTAAAAATTTGGAGAGATAGAATGATAGCCTTGTTGATATTTATGGTTATAAATATTACATTCTGGGCTTGCTTCGAACAAGCTGGTACATCATTAACTTTATTTGCTGATAGAAATGTTGACAGAAGTATTTTTGGTTGGGAAATGCCTGCTTCTATGACTCAGTTTTTCAATCCTTTCTTTATAATTGTATTTGGTTCTATTTTCTCTGTTATGTGGGTAAAATTAGCTAACATAGGGAAAAACCCTAGTATCCCAATGAAATTTGCTTTTGGTATCTTACAATTAGCTTTAGGGTTTTTAGTAACTAATATTGGTTTACAATTTGTAAATGAAGCATTTCAAGTGCCGTTAATTACTTTAGTGGTTCTGTATTTATTACATACAACTGGTGAATTATTTTTATCTCCAATTGGCTTATCAATGGTTACAAAATTATCTCCTAAAAATATTGCAGGAACTGCAATGGGAGCTTGGTTTTTAAGCTTTGCAATAGCCAATTATGTTGGTGGTAAAATTGCCGCAATAACAGGTGGACATAGTGAAAGCGGACAAGCACTAACAGCCAGTGAAGGTTTAGATAACTACATTTCTATATTTTCTACAATTGGTTTTGTTCTAATTGGTATTTCAATTCTAATAATGCTTTTTAATAAACCTCTTAAAAAGTTAATGCACGGAGTTGTATAACCTGATTTAAAAATTTAAATGACAAAATATTAAATATATAATTTAAAAAAGCTCAAGTATTTTCATACTTGAGCTTTTTAATTAAAATTTTAAAAAAATGAGTACAGAAAAACAAGATTTAGGTTTTATTGGATTATTAAAATCATTCACTCAACCTTTTTGGTTAGCGAGCGTAATGGAATTATTTGAACGTTGGGCTTGGTATGGATTATTTGCTGTTTTAGCACTATACTTAACAGGCTCAACTGATGAAGGTGCTTTAGGTTTTACCCATATCGAAAGGGGTGAAATAATGTCTTATGTTACTTTTATTTTATATTTATTACCAATTATAACTGGAGCAATTTCTGATAAGATTGGATATAAACTATCACTAATTATAGCTTATTTATTATTGGGTATAGGATATTATTTTATGGGGGAAGTTACTTCTTATTCTTCTGTTTTTCTTATGTTCTTAATTGTAGCAGTTGGTGCAGCCATGTTTAAACCAGTTGCATCTGCAATTGTCACTAAATCTACTGATAAACGAAATTCATCTTTCGGATTCGGTGTATTTTATATGATGGTAAATATTGGAGCTTTTTCAGGAAAAACTATTGTAAAACCATTGCGTGCATCTATGGGTGATATGGGATTAGTTTACATCAACTATTTTTCAACCGCAATGACTATTTTAGCTTTGGTAATGATTATTTTCTTTTACAAAAGTTCAAAAAATGAAGGGCAAGGAAAAACCTTTAGAGACATCTGGAAAGGATTTATTGGAGTTATTACTAATTTAAGATTAGTATCACTTATCGTAATTATAACTGGTTTTTGGATGGTTCAACATCAATTGTATGCTACGATGCCAAAATACGTTTTACGTATGGCTGGTGAAGGAGCTTCTCCATCATGGTATGCGAATGTAAACCCATTAATTGTATTTCTTACAGTTACATTTATTACACGTATAATGGCAAGTAAAACACCTTTATTCTCTATGACTGTTGGTATGTTTATTATGCCTCTATCGGCAATAGCAATGGCAGCTGGTAATTGGTTTACAGGAGGTGAAATTGACCTCGGTTTTATGTCTATGCACCCTGTAGCATTTATGATGATTATAGGGATTGCATTACAAGCCTTGGCAGAATCTTTTATTTCTCCTCGTTTCTTGGAATTTTTCTCGTTCCAGGCTCCCAAAGGTGAAGAAGGATTATATCTTGGATTTAGCCATTTACATTCATTTTTAGCTTCTGTAATTGGATTTGGTTTATCTGGTTACTTACTATCTAAATATTGCCCTGACCCAAAATTATTTGACACACATGAAGCCTGGGAATCTGCAGCTGCTAACGCCCACTATATTTGGTATTATTTTGCTGCAATTGCTTTAATATCAGCTATTTCATTAATAATCTATGGGAAAGTGATTGAAAGGCTGGATCTTAAAAAATAAAAAATTAGATTTAAAAATACATTATATAAAAAAAGGAATTACAAAGTTGTAATTCCTTTTTTTATATATATTTAATAGCTTAATTTAATTTATAAAAACTACTTAGAGCCTTAATCATATAAGTATGGTCATCTACCCCACTAGTTTCTCTAACTGAGTGCATTGCCCACATAGGATTTCCAATATCAACAGAACGAATTGCTAATTGACCAGCAGATACATTCCCTAAAGTACTTCCTCCAACCATATCTGATCTATTCACAAATTTTTGATAAGGAATAGATGCCTCTTTACATATCATTTCAAAAACAGCACTTGAATTACTATCTGTTGTGTACTTCTGATTCCCTTCAATTTTAATAACAGGGCCTCCATTAAGTACTGGTCTAGAAACTGGATCGTGTTTGTCTGGATGGTTCGGATGCAATCCGTGAGTCATATCTGCACTTACCATAAAAGAATTATAAATTGCTCGTTGAGCATCTTCTTCATTTTTCCCTTGCACAACAACAATACGGTTTAAAATATCTTTTAATATTGGAGAACCTGCTCCTTGCTTTGAACGACTTCCAACCTCTTCATTATCAAAAATAGCAAGTACATTTGTTGACTTGCAAACTGGGGCTTCAGCAAAAGCAGTTAATCCTGCATGAACCATAGCTAAATCATCCAATTTACCCGATGAAATAAACTCATTATTTAAGCCTATTATACTTCCTTTAGTAAAATCGTATAAATTTAAATCTACTTCCAAAATATCTTCTACCGGCACATTTATTTCTTGCGAAATTCTATTTGCTAATAATAAATCCTTATTAATTTCTTCCGTTACAATAGCTGCAACAGGTAACATATCAACTTGTTTATTTAGTGCAACTCCATCATTAACAGTTCTATTAAAGTGAATTGGCAAATTTGGAATAGTAAGTATTGGCTGCTTAATATTTAACAAGTAAGTTATTGGATTGAATGGATTTTTTCCTTTCACACTTACCCTACCTGCAATGGACAATGGCCTATCTAACCAAGTGTTTAAAATTGGAGCTCCGTAGGTTTCTGTATTAAATTTTATGTATTTATTATCTACTGAAATTTCAGGAGATGGTTTAATTTTAAATGTTGGAGAATCGGAATGAGCTGCTACAATTTTAAAACCAGTTTCTTCAAGTTCACCCACTCCCAAAACAAAAGCAAATACTGAGGAATCATTCTGAGAAACAAAGTATTTTCCACCTTTTTCAATTTGCCATTTTTCGGTTAATTGTAATTCAATAAAACCTTTTTCAATAAGAATTTGTTTTGAATTCGATATTACATGATAGGGACTTGGACTATCATAAATAAAGTCAATTAAATTTTGTGCGTGTTTTAATTTTTCATTCATAGTATGTGAATTAATATCCTAAAACAAATATAATATTATTAACTATGATTATTAGAATTTACAACGAAACCTAACTTTCTATATTCATTTTAACATGTTTCGATTTTAATAAAGACTATTTTAACAAATCATTAACAAAAAACACATTCAAAATAAATTTTGTTCAATTATTATAAATGTTAATTGATTAAATTTGAGCTTAATCAATTAATGATACTATTTATTTAAATAGTTTACAAAAATCAAACTTTATATTATGAACAAATATTTCAAATCAAATAAGCTAAAATCTATTTTGATATTTAGTATTATTATTGCAATTACAAGTTGTAATCAAAAGAAAGAAAAAACAGAACCTATGGAAACCAATAATATTTTATTAGAAGAATGGGCCGGACCTTATGAAGGTACACCTGCATTCGATAAAATGAATATAAAAGATGTTAAGTCTGCCCTTGAAAAAAGTATGGCTGAAAAATTGAATGAAATTGATGCAATTACAAAAAATACAGAGGCTCCCACTTTTGAAAACACAATTGTAGCGATGGAAAAATCAGGAAAAACACTAGATAGAGTTTTTTCTTATTATGGAATTTTAAGTAGTAATCTGTCGTCTCCAGAATTTAGAGAAATTCAAAGTGAAATGGCTCCAATTTTATCAGATTTCAGGTCTAAAATATCTCAAAATAAAGAATTATTTAACAGAATAAAAACTGTTTATGAAAATTCTTTAACAACTCCTTTGGAGGCAGATCAACAAAGAGTTGTTGATTTGATTTTTAAGGATTTTGAGATGGATGGTGCAGAATTAGATGCAGCAAAAAAAGAACGATATGCTGCAATTAATAAAGAACTTTCAACTTTATATACCAATTTCTCAAACAATGTTTTAGCCGATGAGGAAAACTACGTTACCTATTTAACAAAAGATCAACTTAGCGGATTATCAGAATCTATGGTTAAGTCTGCTGCTAAAACTGCAACAGATAAAGGTGAGGAGGGTAAATACGCTATAACAAATACCAGATCTTCAATGGATCCTTTTTTAACATATTCCACTGAAAGAGCATTAAGGGAAAAAGTTTGGAAAACGTATTACTCTAGAGGTGATAATGGAGGCCAATACGACAATAATGAAAATATTGCAAAAATATTAAGGTTACGTAAAGAAAGAGTTGGTCTTTTAGGTTTTGACAACTATGCCGATTGGCGCTTACAAGATCGTATGGCTAAAACTGCTGAAAATGCAATGGCTTTAATGAATGCCGTTTGGCCAGCATCTATTGCACGAGTAAAAGAAGAAGTTGCAGATATGCAAGCTGTTGCAAATAAAAATGGAGATAATATTACCATTGAACCTTGGGATTATAGATATTATGCTGAAAAAGTAAGAAAGCAAAAATATGATTTAGATTCTGATGAAGTAAAACAATATCTTCAATTGGATAAGCTTACTCAAGCATTATTTTTTGTTGCAGATGAGTTATTCAATTTTAAATTTACTCCAGTTCCTGAAGGTGCAGTTTCTGTATTTCACGAAGATGTAAAAGTTTGGGAAGTAACCGACAAAACAACTGGAAAACATATTGGATTATGGTATTTAGATCCGTTTGCAAGACAAGGAAAACGTTCTGGTGCTTGGGCAACAACTTACAGAAGTCACACTACTTTTGACGGTGATAAAACAGTTTTAGCTTCTAACAATTCAAACTTTGTAAAACCAGCACCTGGTGAGCCAGTATTAGTTTCTTGGGATGATGCTACTACTTTTTTACATGAATTTGGTCATGCATTGCATTTCTTTTCTTCCAATGTAAAATATCCAACCTTAAATGGTGGAGTAAGAGATTATACTGAATTTCAATCACAAGTTTTAGAACGATGGTTATCAACAGATAAAGTAATTAACCAATTTTTAGTGCATCAAAAAACAGGTGAACCAATGCCTGCGGAATTGATTGCTAAAATAAAAAAATCATCAACTTTTAATCAAGGATTTTCAACAACTGAATATTTGGCTTCTGCAATTATGGATATGAAACTTCATATGGCCGACCCAACAAATATTGATGTTGATGCTTTTGAAAGAGAAACTTTAGCCGAATTAAATATGCCAAAAGAATTAGTTATGCGTCATAGAACTCCACAGTTTGGCCACGTATTTTCTGGTGAAGGTTATGCTACTGCTTATTACGGTTATATGTGGGCGGATGTTTTAACTGCCGACGCTGCTGAAGCATTTGCCGAAGCTCCAGGTGGTTTTTATGATAAAGAACTTGCATCTAAAATGGTGGAATATTTATTTGCGCCTAGAAATTCTGTAGATCCAGCTGAAGCGTATAGAAATTTCCGTGGACGAGACGCTAAAATAGATGCTTTAATGCGAGATAGAGGTTTTCCAGTATCAAAAAAATAAGATTCATTACAAAATAAAAAAAGGTGAATTTCAGAAATGTAATTTGCCTTTTTCTTTGTTATAACCCTAAATATCACTAAATTGTATAGTCAAATATCTTTTCAATTAATACTTGTAAGCCATGATAAAACAAGCAACTAATTTGGACAATAAAAAAGTGGTAACTCTACTTTTTTCTGCAATATTTCTTTTGTTATTTCAATTTACTGGTTCTGCTAACAATGCAATTAGTAAAGATACATTAGGCTACGAACAATTTAAAGGAAAAGTAATTAGTAGTAAAACAAAAAAGGAGTTAGTGTTCGCTTCAATTACAATTGAAGGAACTAACATTAGTACAATTACAAATACACAAGGAGAATTTTTATTAAAAGTACCTACTGAATACATTCATAATAATGTTATCTTTTCATATTTAGGTTATACAAGTCAGGTCATGAATTTATCAGATTTCGACTCAAAAAAAACGATCATAAAACTAGAAACCTATATTGAAGAACTTTCTGAAATAAAAATAAATATAAAAGATGCAAAATCTTTAATTGTTGAAGTTATAAAAAGAAGAGAAAGTAATTATTTTTCTGACCCTACAACAATGACAGCGTTTTATAGAGAAACCATTAAGAAAAGAAGAACTTATGTTTCTCTTTCAGAAGCTGTAGTTGAAATTAAAAAACAACCTTATTTAAGTGATAGAAACGACCTTCTCAAACTCCACAAAGCTCGTAAAAGCACAGATTACAATAAACTTGACACCATCTCATTAAAATTAAGAGGAGGACCATTCAGTACTTTATATTTAGATATTATGAAAAATCTTAATTTAATTTTTACTGAAAACATGGTTGAAAACTATGATTTCCATTTTGGAGCTACAACAAAAATTGATAATAGACCTATTTATGTTGTTCATTTTAAACAAAAATCATTTGTTCATGACCCTTTATTTTATGGAGAATTATATATTGATGCGAATTCTTTAGCTTTAACTAGCGCAAAATTTAAACTTAATTTAGATAATAAAGAAAAAGCTGCCAGACTTTTTATAATAAAAAAACCTAGAAAAGCTGATGTAATTCCTGTTGAAGCTACTTACCATGTGGACTATAGACAAAAAAATGGAAAATGGTTTTATGGCTATAGCAGAATACAACTTGGCTTTAAAATAGATTATGACAAACGATTGTTTAATTCGGTTTATAATTTAACAATGGAAATGGCAATAACTGATTGGGAAAAAAATGAAGACAAAAATACAATTAAACCAAGAGAACGCTTAAAAACGAATGTGATTTTAAGTGATGAAGCTACAGGTTTTTCGGATCCAGAGTTTTGGGGTGAATTTAATGTAATTGAGCCAGAAAAGCCAATA
>Ga0102817_1000345_pt1 | contig 13426 bp, 12 predicted proteins | sample ColrivemetaGS555_FD_78193 | JGI IMG/M metagenome (GOLD analysis project Ga0102817, IMG submission 78193) | Estuarine microbial communities from the Columbia River estuary - Ebb tide non-ETM metaG S.555 | ecosystem: Environmental > Aquatic > Marine > Intertidal zone > Estuary | place: USA...
ATCCGATCTGTATTTTTTTTAAGGTTTACATCATCGTTACATCCTCCATCTAAATATTCAAAAGCAAATTTTGGAATTTTTCTTTTTGCACGTGCTCTAAGATCCGGCACAGAAGGGTATTTATAATTTATTTCGAATTTCATTCATTTTTATTTAAGTCATAGATTTTGTCCATCAACACCCATTTCGTGCCAGGGGGCGTATCGGGCAATGCCTTCTGAAATTCCCACATTAGTTTTTCCCATTCTTGAACTTTGGGATTGTCCGCATCTAATTTTGCTTTTTTCTCAAAAGAAAATGTATCATCAACCTCTAAAATCATAAAAAGTCTATCTCGGGTGTTGAATATCTCAGCTTGATAAATCCCAGATTCGCGAATACTCTGATTGATTTCTGGCCATACTTTTTGGTGATACTTAATATAAGCGGAAATTTTTTCCTTGTCGTTTTGTAAATCCAACGCTAGACAGTGTTTCTTCATATTTCTAAACTTTGTCTTCTAAGGCTCTATCTAAATGGGTATACCCACCATCAACAAATATGATTTGCCCTGTTGTATGAGATGATCGGTCAGAAAGCAAGAAAACTACTGTACTTGCGATTTCCGCTGTGGTTGTCATTCGTTTTTCAAAAGGTATGTTGTTAGTAATTGAGATTAATTTCTCTTTTGGGTTTTCGAATGTTTGGATCCATTTGTCATAGAGAGGTGTAAAGCACTCTGCTACAACTACACAATTTACTCTTATAGAGTATGGTAAAAGTTCAGCTGCCCACTCCCTTGTTAGTGCATTTCTTCCCCCATTCGCAGCAGCATACCCTGAAGTGCCGCCTTGCCCAGTCACAGCGACTTTTGAACCTATATTCACAATTGACCCTTTGCTTCTCTTAAGCTCTGGCAGAACAAGTTGAGCCATGATGTAGTAATGCGTAAGATTGCGGTTAATGGACTCAATAAAATCTGTGTGATTTCCATTTTCTAATCCAACGCCATCGTTCACTCCAGCGTTGTTTACGAGTCCATCAATGCGACCATATTCATCAATGACATCTTTTACAGCTTGTTCACATTGCTCTGGCACTTTAAGTTCAGCAAAGGCATAACCAATATTATTTCCAGTCTTTCTGAACTTTTCAATTAAGGCTGATATGCTTTCTTTATTCCTTCCGATTATTACAGGGATTGCACTTTCTTCAACTAACATTGAAACAATTCCTTCCCCAATTCCTTTAGAACCTCCTGTGACGATGATTACTTTGTCTTTTAATCCCAAATCCATATTACAAATTGTATATATTGACAGCGTTTATACCCAAAACTTGATCTTTAGAAGATGATAAATGTCGCTCAAGATAATCATGAACTATTGTAAAGACTTTGTTGTAATCAGCTGCAAGAAGACAAACAGGCCAGTCGGAACCATACATAAGTCGATGGGATCCAAAAGACTCAAAAACAACGTCTAGAAAAGGATTGAAATCAGAATCATTAAATATAAAGTTCTCGATTTCTGTTACCATACCTGAAATTTTACAACTCACATTTTCAAACTTGGATAAGGCAGATATATTTTCCTTCCATTCTTTATCCATCGGAGCTGAAATATTTGGTTTGGCAATGTGATCCAAAATAAATTGTTGTTCCGGAAATTTTTCAACCATTTGAATTGCTGCAGCTAGTTGATGCGGAAAAACAAGTATATCAAAAGTTAGATTGTGCTCAGCAAGTTTACTGATGCCATTTTGAACGTCTTTGCGAAGCAGATAATCTTCCTTTTCTGCTTGAACAATATGGCGAACTCCTTTAAACAAAGGGTTGCTAGCAAAATGCGCCAGTCGGGTTTCTACTTGTTCGTCTGTTAAATCTACCCAGCCAACTACTCCTTTGATGAATGCATTTTCCAAAGCACATTCTAACAAGAAATTCGTTTCTTCTTCGGACTGATCAGCTTGAACTGCTATACATCCATCAACCTCATTTTTTTGAAGGACAGATTCCAAATCTTTTGGAAGGAAATCCTTTTGGATTACAGACATCGACTCGTCAATCCAGGCGTCCCTAATGGGATTATATTTCCAAAAATGCTGATGACTATCAATTATCATTTATATGCTTTACATGATTGTCTTGCAATACCTAAACCATCTATCCCCAGTTCAACTACATCACCTTCTTTCAGATATCTTGGAGGATTTAAACCCAATCCAACTCCAAAAGGTGTTCCAGTCGAAATAATATCTCCAGGGAGTAGTGTCATAAATTGACTGATGTAGCTAACGACTTCTTGAATGTTGAAGATAAAATCTGAAGTACTACTATCTTGCATTGTTTTTCCATTGAGCTTTAACCAAAGATTTAAGTCATTGGGGTTTTTAATTTCATCCGTCGTTGCGATAAATGGGCCCAATGGAGCAAATGTATCACAGCTTTTTCCCTTCATCCATTGACCTGATTTTTCCAATTGAAATGCACGTTCACTAACGTCATTGTGCAACACATAGCCTGCTACGTGATTTAGCGCATCTGCTTCGGATACATATGATGCCCTCTTACCAATCACAACAGCTAATTCAACCTCCCAATCTGTTTTTTCACTTCCCTTAGGAATTACGATCGGGTCAAAGGGCCCAACTATTGATGAAGTAGATTTAAAAAAAAGTACGGGTTCTTCGGGAATATCCATACCACTTTCAGCAGCATGCTTGGCATAATTTAATCCAACGCATACTATTTTTGAAGGACGACTCAATGGAGATCCTAATCGGATTTCATCATGAATTTCTGGGCAAGAATCTTGATTTTTAGACAACCAATCTCCTAATTTCTGAATTCCATCATTTCCAAAAAAGTTTTCATCATAATCTGTTACAAAATCTGAGACATCTATTTTTTTCCCATTTGATAAAATTACACCAGGTTTTTCTTTATTGGTTTCTCCAAATCGAATAAGTTTCATAATAAATTTATTTTGAATTAAGTGTTATAAACCCACCATCAATTCCGTAATCTGAACCTGTAATAAAACTCGCTTCATCACTACATAAAAACAATGCCAAATCTGCTATTTCTTGTGGCTTTCCCATTCGGCCAATAGGTTGTGTTTTTGAAAGTTTTTCAAAAATTTCATCTTCCTTACCTGGGAAATTTTTCTTTATAAATCCATCTACAAAAGGAGTGTGAACTCGAGCTGGAGAAATACAATTACAACGGATATTATGTTCGATATAATCTTTAGCAATTGCATAAGTCATTGTCAGAACAGCACCTTTGGTCATTGAATATGCAAAACGATCTGAAATTCCAACGGATGATGCGATAGAAGCTAAATTTAGAACTACACCACCACCATTGATTTTCATAAGTGGGATACAAGCCTTTAAACAATTAAAAACCCCTTTAATATTGATATTGTAAAGTCTATCCAAATCTTCTTCTTTACACATTTCAATATTGCCTACATGAGCTACGCCAGCATTGTTTACTAAAATGTCAATCAATGATTGTTGTGAAATTTTCTCTATAACAGTTAACACTTCCTCTGATTTTGAGACATCACATTTGTATGCTTCGGATTTATATCCCTGATTATTAATTTCAAGAACTACCTCAGCTGCTGCTTTTTCGTTGTAGTCAAGTATATAGACATATGAGCCTTGCATTGCGAAAGTTTTTGCGATTGCTTTGCCAATGCCACTGCCGCCACCGGTAATCAAACTTACTTTATTATTTAACGAAAATTTTGGTTCCATAATCATAACGTTCATAGAGAAAGACCCCTTTTCCAAGGAATAAAATCATCTTGACCAAGCCTTCTAGCGTTCACCTCAACTTTTCCGCTAGCAACCTCAACAATATATGATAATAATTTTTTTCCACAACTCTCAATCGTTTCACTACCATCAATAATTTCGCCAGCATTAAAGTCTATGATATCTCTCATTTTTTGAAAAACCCTCGTATTTGAAGACACTTTCACAACAGGTACTGCTGGGTTACCAGTTGGTGTTCCAAGGCCAGTCGTAAATAAAATAATATTAGCTCCAGAACCCGCAAGCCCAGTAGTTGATTCTACATCATTTCCTGGAGTACATAATAGGTTTAGTCCAGTATTTGAAATTTGCTCTGTATAGTCTAAAACGTCTACAATTGGAGATGAGCCACCTTTTTTTGCAGCGCCCGCTGATTTTATAGCATCAGTAATTAATCCATCTTTTATATTTCCAGGGGATGGATTCGCATAAAAGCCAGAACCTAATGCAGTTGCTTTTGTGTTGTAATCTGTCATTAATTGAGAAAACTTTTTCGCATGTTCTACTTTCTTACAGCGATTAATAAGCTCTTGTTCAACACCATTAAGCTCAGGAAACTCCGAAAGAATAGCAGACCCTCCTAATCCAACAATCACATCAGACACATATCCAAGTGTAGGATTTGCAGATATTCCTGAAAAACCATCAGACCCACCACACTCCAATCCAATTCTTAATTTACTCAAGGGAGCTGGAGTCCTGGGAGTACAATTTGCTTCAATTAGCCCAACAAATGTCCTTTTGATTGCTTCAGAAATAAACTCTGGCTCAGAGTCACTTTGTTGTTGTTCTAAGAAAAAAACAGGTTTGTCCGACTTGGGGGCAATTTTCTTAATAGAATGCTTTAACATACTGATTTGTGCGTGTTGACAACCCAAGCTTAGTATTGTCGCTCCTCCAACATTAGGGTTATTAATGTAACCGGCTATTAAGTTGCACAATGTAATTGAGTCTGAAGTTGAACCTCCACAGCCTCCTTCATGAGTCAAAAAGTGAATACCATCTACATTGGGGAATAATGGATTACTTTTCTTTTTTTTATTATTTATAATCAAATCTGTTTCTAATAATTTTTTATCTGAAACTCCCGATTTAAATTTTGATATTAACTTATCGATATTAAATAAATTGTTATCATTTGATTCGTATCCAAGACCTTTTAATAAATTTTCCTTGATTACTTCTACGTTTCGATTTTGGCAAAATACCAATGGAATAACAAGCCAATTGTTTTCAGTGCCATATTGTTCATCTTTTCTTTTGTAACCTAAAAAAGCTTGATTCGAAAATGAATCGAGATCCGGGGTTACCCAATGAGTACGATCACTCCTAGTTGAGATCGAATAATCTTGTGTTTCGTGGATTATATTTTGTGTATTTATAATTTCACCCTGTTTAATTATTTTTTTAGCTTTTCCTACAACTACTCCGTACATATAAATTTTATCACCGATTGTAAAATCTTGAGAACTAAATTTATGTTTTTCCTTTACATCAGACACTAATTTGAAAGATTGCTTATCTACAGTTACATAAGTGCCACGCTTATGATTTACCAAAGCGACAACAATATTGTCTTTTGGATTAATCTTAAGAATTTTATTAGTTTTCATCGTGTAAAATATACTGTACTAAAATAATGAAATCATTAGTTAATTTTTTATCATTAAACATTAGTGAATATAAAAAGAACATACCCCATTATTAACATTTTTAGAAAAACCTTTTTTTTATGAATGATTAATTTTAAAATATAATTGTAGTGTATAATAAATAATTCAGTGAAGAAGTTTTACTTTTTAATTCTTTTCTCATCATTGTGCTTTAGCCAACAAGATTATATTCCCTCCGAAGATAATTTAGTGGCAAGAAAATGGTTCCAAGATGCTAAGTTCGGACTATTTATTCACTTGGGGATATATAGTGTTCTGGGGGATGGCGAATGGGTTATGCATAAACAAAACATTTCAATTGAAGAATATGAAAAACTAGCTACTTTTTTTAATCCGACCTACTTTAATGCCGATGAATGGGTTTTGATGGCAAAAAATGCTGGCATGAAATATATAACAGTAACAAGTAGACATCATGATGGTTTTTCAATGTTCGAGTCAAAGGCATCGGAATTTAATATTGTAGAAAAAACACCCTATGGTAAAGATATTCTAAAAATGTTAACGGACGCATGTAATAGACATGGCTTAAAAATCTTCTTTTACTACTCTCAACTTGATTGGTATCGGGATGATTATTTTCCAAGAGGAAAAACTGGACTTGGAATTGAAGGAAGGAAAGAGGGTGACTGGAATGACTACATAAATTTTATGAAATCACAGTTAACCGAGCTTTTAACAAATTACGGAGAAATTGCTGGAATTTGGTTTGATGGAGAATGGGATCAATTTGAGTTTAAAATTAATGACAACGGTAAAAGAGAACTTATTAACAAAAAAATGGATTTTAAGCTTGATGAAATATATAGTTTGATACACAATTTACAGCCTCAGGCATTAATTGGTAGTAATCATCACTTGGCTCCAAACCCAGGAGAAGATTTTCAAATGTTTGAGAAAGATCTACCAGGAAAGGAAACGAAGACTTTTGCGACAAAAGCTGATGATATAGGTGAATTACCGTTAGAGGTTTGTGAAACTATAAATGGAACTTGGGGATTTAATCTTAAGGATGATAAACATAAGTCAAAGAAAAAAATAATCCAGTATTTAGTAAAAGCAGCAGGTTACAATAGTAATTTATTATTGAATGTTGGACCGATGCCTAATGGCAGAATTCAAAAAGAACATATTTCAGTTTTAAAAGACGTTGGTGATTGGCTTAAAATTTATGGAAAGACCATATATAACACAAGAGGTGGACCAATAAAAACAACAGATGAAATTGCATTAACAGAATCAGGAAATACAGTCTACATACATTTATTGAAAAATAAAAAAACTTACCATATCGAGAATTTTAAGCCAAAAATAAATAGCTTTAAATATTTTAATTCAGGAAACAATGTAAATTATGAATTACTAAGTGATGGGCTAAAAATCAATTTGGAAGAAAGTGAAATCGAGGAAATAAATACCATCTTAGTTCTTGAATTATAAAAACAATTGAGTGAACTTGAATTGAATCCTCCCATTGTAGTTTAATTTAATCTTATTTTCTAATACATTATTTGTTCAATGAGATCTTTAAATCAAATTAGAAGTTCTAGATGTAGATGTAATTGGAAGACAAAAAAACCTCAAGTTTTTTTTCGAAAATAAGTCAATCAGGGCTACAATTATCCCCCAAAATAATTTTTTGTTTTTGGGAATATTTTTTTAGTTAATCCAATTAAAAAAAATCTAAAAATTCCAAGTTCTGTTTAGAAAATAAATCAATTGGGACTACCCAAAATTTCCGTCAAGAATTAAATTGAGTTCTTTTATAAAGTTCGAACTCCCGTAAGTTTGGGTCACGCAAAAGGAGAATTGATTCATTTGAATTGGTTCTCCTTTTTTTATGTTTTTTCTTTCATAAAATCGGAATTGGCCCAAAAATCATACATGCTATATAGCGAGCTGGTCATCTACTTTAACAAATAGGCAATAGATCAAATAATGATTATGAAATAAAACGATACATTAATCTTTTAATATTGGTGTTTGACTAATCAATTCCATGTCTGGAAGATTACTAATATCGTATTGATAAAGAGCTGTTTCCCCGACAATCAATGCATTTGGGTAGTCGATAATCACATCGTAAGCAAACTGAATGGGATAGCTATTGACAATTTGAGGAGTAGATGGGACACTGACATCAACAACCTTAATGCCGGCTGTGGCATCGCAAACAATTAAATGATTTTCGTAGATACCTAAGCCATGTGGATTGAACAAATCTTTTCGTGAAACTACAGATAAATCCAATGGATTTTGAATATCAATGATTTGTAGTTCATTGATATCTGTAAAGCAATTTGTTCCTCCTCGTAAGGTCACATACGCATATTCCAAGTCTGCTACCACTGGATCACAGCTTCGAAAATGCTCAATACGGTTAATGTAATTAGGGCTAGAGGCATCTGAAACATCATACACCAACATTCCATTGACTGAACCGACAAATAGTAAGTCATTTAGCTGGAATAGAGTTTCTGCTTGCGTTGAAGTATCCTTTTTAATCCATGGGTTTGGTCGGAAATCACTTCCAACTTGAAAAAGCACAATCTTATTAAAGTTTATGGTATATAAATAATCATCAATTGGGAGAAAACGAGTCATAGAACCCGCATTACTAGTTTCTCGAGTTTCGCTATCTTTTAAAGAAACGGGAGAAGCTTCTGAAACAGCAAAATCGTCATAAAATGTGTGATAATAATTCTCTCTTTTTTCAAGTACTACTTCGGATATCCAATCCACAACAATTCCCTTGGTGTCATCTGGATACTCTTTGTACTGAACGTAAGAACTAGGATCTTCCCATATTTCAACGGGAAAATTCCAAAAACGATCATAGTCAAACACATCATCTACTGTGTAATCTTCAACAAATACGGGATTGCTGACATCGCTAATGTCAAAAACGGCCAAAGATGAAAACATATCTACATACAAATGATCTTCAATAATTGCCATATCCAAATTGCCAGGAACTGAAATAAATGATAGACTTTGTGGATTCAATGGAGATGAATTATCAACGACATGAATGCCTTCCATTGGTTCGTTTACAAAAACATAATCTTGATAGGAAATGATTTTTCCAAGTGAAGACTGCTCTTTTGGTTCTTCGATAACAATTTGGTCAGCTATCGAACTTGCTGTCTCATAGACTGGAGTCATATAGACTACTTCAACGTATTCTTCATTTACAGAAGCACTATCCCATTCACATGAAATAAAAATAGTTAGAATACATAATAAGAAGTAAAGATGGCGTTTCATTTTGGTTTTTTTAATTAAACATCAAATACTATGCCGATTTAAGCAAACAATAATTTAATCTTATTCAGGATAAACTTCTCGTAAGTGATAGGAGTTGATGAGTTTTTCGATAAGTACTTTTTTGATGAGTTCAATTTCACGCAAACTGATATCTGCTTCAACAAATTGCCCCTCTTCAGCTTGTTCTTCAATGATTTTTTCGATAAAACTAGCTATTCCATCTGCTGTTGGTTCTTGCAAACTTTTAGATGCTGCTTCTACACTATCAGCCATCATTAAAATCGCTGTTTCTTTTGAGTATGGCTTGGGTCCGGCATAACAAAAGTCTTTCTTTTGCGCATCTTCATTGGATTGTTTCGCCTTATGATAAAAGTATCGTGTGGTGGTGGTTCCGTGATGTGTTCGAATAAAATCAATAACTCGATCAGGTAAATTGTTCTTTTTCGCAATTTCAATTCCTTCAATGACATGATTGGTGATGAGCTTACTACTTTCGTAAGGATCTAGCTCGTGATGAGGATTGTAATTGGTGGATTGATTCTCGCTAAAAAACAAAGGGTTGTTCATTTTTCCAATATCATGATACAAAGCGCCAACACGAACTAGCAAGCTATTGGCGTTCACTTCGTTGGCAGCTGCCTCTGCGATATTAGCAACTTGTAATGAATGATGGAAAGTACCAGGTGCCTTATCTGAAAGCGTACGTAACAACTTCGAGTTTGTATCCGATAGTTCAAGTAAAGATAAGTCTGAAACCAGACCAAATATTTTTTCAAAGACATACACGAGAGGGTGAACAAACAAAATACCCAACCCATTGATTAGCAACAGACCAAGATTATTGAGTGGAACAGTGGCAAGATTTGCTTCATAAATCAAATGGAACGCAACGAATGTCACCAAATAAGACATCACAATAAGGCTAACAACCACAAAAAGGTTTGCCCTTTTGTACAAGTCTGTTACCGTTAGCGTAGCAATTGCCCCAGCGACAAGCTGCATAAACAAAAACGAAAAATCACTTGGCACCATAAAGCCAATGAGCAATAATCCCATAAGAAACACAAAGAATGCCAAGCGTGTGTCAAAAAAGGTCTTCAGTAAAAGAGGAACAATACAAAGGGGAACCACATAAATAAAGTTAATATTGTTAGCCATTGCTATTTTAATTGCAGCAACCATGATAAGTACGTTCGCAAAAACAAAAACTACTTTAGTGTTATTCTCATACACCAGTGGGCGGTAACGCCATAAAAATAAAAAAACAAGGAACACAATCAGTGAAATCAAGATGGTATATCCCGCAATAATCCATTGCTCATTTGACGACCACAGGTCACTGAGATATTCAACTTTTAATGAGTTTAGTATCTGATATCGCTTTTGATCGACCACTTCTCCTTGCGCAATGATTCGTTCTCCTTCAGCAACAACGCCACGTGTGGGAAGGATTAAAGACAAAGACTCATCCAGTTTTTGTTTTGTTAACAAAGAATCCAACACCACATTTGGTTCTATATACTCTTGGAGCACCAAACGGTTTGATGAAATTGCAATCACAGAGTCTAGAAATCTGCTTTTGTTTGAAAATGGGAGGCTATCGTTCAGATTGAGATCAGCAAATTGTAGGTTTTGAGCACTGCTTTTTCTGAGAAGTAAAATTGGTTTTGCGTTTTGCGCTGCAAAAGAAGCATCAATTAGACCTGGTGTGTAAAGTTCGTGAAGGTAGTTGTTCCAAGCTCTTGCAAGTGAAACGGAGTAATAAGCACTTTTTTGTTGGCGAATCCACTTGGTTGTGCGTTCAAAAGAACGATTTTCAGCAAGGGTGTCCAACGTAAAAATCAAAGGGCTTTCCTGTTCGACTGCCAATCGTTCTGCGTCTAATTCTTTTTCGGACTTTGCAATAGGAAAGTCAAAAGGCGCAAGCAAGGTTTCGTATGGCCATGGCTTCCCTTCTTGAAAGCTGTATTTGAATCCTCCACTTCGTGGAAACAGGTACACCAAACTAAAGGAGGTGACCAAAAATAAGATGACCTTATAAATAAAGGATTGATGTTTGTAAAAAAATTGCATAACGTATCAACTACATCAAAAATACGTTTTCTGTTTTTCATGAGCTAATCGCTTTTATTTTGTTTGTATTTTTGGGGCATGCAACATGGAATTTGCTTTTTGAGTATCGCACCACTTAGGGAAGAACCCAAAAACACAAGTGAACAAACATCACAGCTTCTTTATGGAGAGTTTTTCTCAGTTCTTAAACGAGAAAAGTCTTGGTCTAGAGTTCATATAACGTCTGACGGATACGAAGGGTGGCTCAATAACAAACACTTTCAATTGATTGATCAAAAAACCTATGATCAACTTCTGAAAACTCAGAAATCCTATGCAAGTGAATTGGTCGATTTTATTTGGAAAAATGACGATATTCTCTTTCCAACACCAATAGGAAGTTTGGTGAGCTCAGCCAAAATACTCGGTCATCGTTTTGAAGGGAAAGAGAATCAAAAAGACCAAGAAAAATCCGATTTGGTTCGCAATGCTTTACATTACCTAAACAGTCCATACTTGTGGGGTGGAAAGTCTCCGTTTGGCATCGATTGCTCTGGTCTAGTACAATGCGTTTATCAGTTGCACGGCGTTCAGCTCCCTAGAGATGCGCATCAACAAGCTACACATGGACAAACCTTGGGTTTTATTGATGAAAGCGAACCCGGTGACCTTGCTTTTTTTGACGATAAGGAAGGGAAAATTGTTCACGTTGGAATCATCATGCCAGATTACCATATTATCCATGCATTTGGGCAAGTACGCATTGACAGGCTCGACCAAACTGGTGTGTTTAACAAAGACCTAAACACTCATACACACAAGTTGCGTGTGATTAAGAAAGTAGTATAGGCTTCAAAAAAAACAATAGGACTCGCTACTGTTGAAGCGCTTCCAATTTTTCCTTGACTTTTTTGAAGTTATCAACATCCCCCACTGTTCCAAAAATATTTTTGAGGGTTGTTAATGCCTCCGTATTTGTGGGGTCAATATCGATAAGCTTTTGTAATACAGGAACAGCTTCTAAGAAAAGAGACTCTCTTTGTTTTTGTAGTTTTTCATACTTGACGTTATCGGCACGTGAAGTCCCCAAGGAGTTCATTTGATCAACAAGTTCTGTTTCCCCATTCAAAATCAATGCTGCTAAATTCAAATAAGAAGCATCATAACTAGGGTCAAGCTCAATGGCTCGCTCATAATAGGAGCGGGCATCTGTTCGGTTACCTTGTTCTGCGGTAATAACCCCTAGATTAAAATAAAGAATGTGGTTATTAGGATCTTTTGATATTGCTTCTTTCATGAGTTCTGCAAACTTCATCTTGTCTCCCAACTGAATATACAAATTCGCTTCAGTGAGTATCAACCCAACATCAAGCGGGTTGGCTAATCGTGCTTCTTTAATCGCCCCAATTGCCAAATCGTTACGTTCTTGCTGCACATAGATCAAAGCAATGTTTTTGATAATTTCAGGAAGCTTGGACTCTAACACTTCTGTTCTAAAATTCGAATACTGCTTCAACTTTTGAAAAAGAATGTAGTTTTCCTCACTCAAATCCAACTCTTCCCCCGTCTCTAGATCGGTTGCATAGTATTTTGTCACCTGGCCAGTATACCCTATTTCTTTGAGTTCCTGATAGTAAGACAACGCAAGGTCAAAGTTGTTATCATTTACTGCGCTCGAAGCAGCATAGTAGAGGTAGTCCACATTCTTTTCCTTATCAACGTTATAGATAAGAATTAGTAAGCTTGCAGCTTTCTTGAAGTTCCCTGCTTTATTTTCCGCTATTGCTTGCGTAACTGCTTCTATGCCTAACGAATCTATGAGCATCGCAATGTCAGAAGTGTATTTAGAAGATCCATTACTCGATTCAATTTCATTAGCGAGAGCAAAAGCTTCAAAAGACAACTCAAATTCGCTTTGGCCACCATATGTCTTACCCAGCAAAAAATAGTACTGCGCTTGGTATTTGGCCTCCGCTGTGTCAATTGTAGGTGTCAACGCTTGGAGTTGTTCAAGTGCCGTTCCGTAATCTTGAGATTCTACAAGCTTATTTACTGCTTTCAATTCTTTCTTTTGCGCATGCATTGAAAAAGAAAGAAGCAGAATGAATGGGATTAGAGTTCTCTTTAACATCATTGTAATTTTAATTATATTTTAATTTTTAAGTATCTGACGCTGTTGTATCTACTTCGATTTCATCGATTTCATCGATTTCATCATCGTCTTTAAGCACTTTGGCCACAGCAGCAATCGTATCACCATCTCGAAGGTTAATCAAACGTACACCCTGTGTTGCACGACCCATAACACGTAATGAGTCAACTTCCATACGAATCGCAATTCCTGATCGATTAATAATCATTAGGTCGTCCGAGTCAGAAACGTTTTTAACAGAAACAAGGGTTCCTGTTTTATCTGTTATGGAAATTGTTTTCACTCCTTTACCACCTCGATTAGTGATTCGGTAATCGTCAAGTTTTGATCGCTTACCGTATCCGTTTTCAGAAACCACAAGGATATCAGAGTCCATGTCGTTAACGGCAACCATTCCAATGACCTCATCAGATTCATTAGCAAGGCGAATACCTCTTACACCAGAAGCATTTCGACCCATTGGACGTGTTTTTCC
>Ga0102817_1000367_pt1 | contig 12955 bp, 8 predicted proteins | sample ColrivemetaGS555_FD_78193 | JGI IMG/M metagenome (GOLD analysis project Ga0102817, IMG submission 78193) | Estuarine microbial communities from the Columbia River estuary - Ebb tide non-ETM metaG S.555 | ecosystem: Environmental > Aquatic > Marine > Intertidal zone > Estuary | place: USA...
AACTATCCTTTTTTTAATAGCCTCTTTTTTCAATAAAAAAAGCATCTTTTGTAAACTAAAAGATGCTTTTAAAATATTTTGATTGTAATTTATCTCGTAATTGTTTGGTTTCTATCTGGACCTACAGAAACAATTGATACAGGAACACCTGTTTCTTTTTCTATAAAAGCGATGTAGTCCATCAAATTCTGAGGTAATTGATCAGCAGATGACATTTTTGTTAAATCATCTTCCCACCCCTTAAATTCAGTATAATTTACGGATACATTGTGAGGCTCTATATTATATGGTAAATGTGTGATTTCTTTACCTTTATAGGTGTAAGAAGTACATATTTTTAGAGTGTCAAAACCAGATAAAACGTCTCCTTTCATCATCATAAGTTGTGTAACACCATTTACGTTTACTGCATATTTAAGTGCTATTAAATCCAACCAACCGCATCGCCTTGGTCTTCCTGTAGTAGCTCCAAATTCATGACCTACTTTAGCCATTCTTTTTCCATTCTTATCAAATAATTCTGTTGGAAAAGGTCCTGAACCAACCCGAGTTGTATATGCTTTAAAAATTCCAAAAACGTCTCCAATTCTGTTGGGTGCCACACCTAAACCTGTACACGCACCAGCAGCAGTTGTGTTAGATGAAGTAACAAATGGATAGGTTCCAAAGTCAATATCTAATAAAGAACCTTGAGCACCTTCTGCTAAAATCGTTTTATTCTCTTTAATTGCGTTATTTAAAAATTCTTCGCTATCAATGAATGTTAAGCTTTTTAACTTGTCGATTCCCACACAAAATTCTGCCTCTAGCTCTTCTAAATTATATTCAATTTGAACATCAAAAAATTTCAACATTTTAAGATGCTTTTCTGTTAGCGCATTGTATTTATCTTTCCAATTTTCTAATTCTAGATCTCCAACTCTCATTCCATTTCTTCCCGTCTTATCCATGTAAGTTGGACCTATACCTTTTAAAGTAGAACCAATTTTAGCTTTTCCTTTAGAGGTTTCTGAAGCAGCATCTAACAATCTGTGTGTTGGTAAAATTAAATGTGCTTTTCTTGAGATTAATAATTTAGAGGTATAGTCTATATTGTGTTTGTCTAGATTTTCTAGTTCTTTCTTAAAGATTACAGGATCAATTACCACGCCATTTCCCACTACATTTAATGCTGTTTTGTGAAATATTCCCGAAGGAATTGTATGTAAAACATGTTTGAATCCGTCAAAAATTAATGTGTGTCCTGCATTTGGACCTCCTTGAAAGCGAGCAATAATATCGTAATTTTTAGTAAGAACGTCTACTATTTTTCCTTTTCCTTCATCTCCCCATTGTAATCCTAATAATAAATCTACAGCCATTAGTTGTGTTAATTTGTTAATTTGTTAATTGTGTTGTTGTTTGTTTAGTTTTGTTTTTTTGTTCCGTAAAAGTAAAGTGAATGATTATGGATATCAATATCAAACACTTCTTCTATTGTTTTTTTAATGATTTGAATTCTTGGATCACAGAATTCTTTAACGTCTCCTGAATCAGTAAAAATTACATGGTCGTGATTTTTGTCGAAATAACTCTTTTCATATCGAGCCATTGAATGCCCGTCAAACTGATGCTTCCGAACTAAACCACAATCTAAAAGTAAATCTATCGTATTATAAAGCGTAGCTCTACTGACTCTGTAATTTTTATTTTTCATTTTAATATAGAGAGATTCGATATCAAAATGTTCAGCAGCTACATATATTTCCTGAAGTATAGCATAGCGTTCTGGTGTTTTTCTATGTTTATTTTCTTCTAGGTAAGTGCTAAAAACTTTTTTTACTACTTCCTGATTTTCAAGGGAATTACTCATTATAAATGATTTTACAAAAAAACAAATTTACAGTTATTTCTGAATTAAATAAGATTTTTAATTAAATGATATTTACAAAGTATTAACACGTTCTACTTTTTTTATTCCTTCAATTTTTTGAAGGTTTTTTATCAACCTATTTAATTGGGAACTATTTTTTACACTTATTGAAATTTTACCATCAAAAACGCCTTCATTACCTTTAATATTAATGCTGTGAATAAAAACGCCCATATTATTAGAAATAATACGTGTTACATCATTTGCCATTCCTTGATTGTCAACGCCCCCAATCTCTAAAATTACTTTAAAATCTTGTTTGGTAGAATCTATCCATTTCGCAGACATAATTCTGTATGCATAGTTAGATTGAAGAGAAATTGCATTGGAACAATTCATTTTATGAACTTTTATGCCGTCATTAATAGTAACGAATCCAAAAACTTTGTCTCCAGAAATTGGATTACAGCACTTTGAAGATTTATAATCTAATTTTTGTTCTTCTTTACCAAATACTAAGGAGTCATATTTATGAGATACTTCTTCTATATTTAAAGCCTCTTTTGCTACCGAATTTCTTCTTAATTTTGCTTTAAAGAAGTTTAATATTTTGCTGTTTCGCATGGACACAAAAGATTTTAACTGCGAATTATCTATGGCTCCATTTCCTATTCTAAAGAATAAATCAAAACTAGTTCTTAATTTGAAATAGTTCACCAACTCATTGATTGTCTTTTCGTTAAAAGAGATTTTCAAGTGACGTAGTTTTCTCATTAGAATCGCTTTACCCTCCTCAGAAATCAACTTTTCTTCCTCTTTTAGCGCTGCTCTAATTTTTCCTTTTGCTCTGGCTGTAATAACAAAATCCAACCATCTAGAATTTGGTTTATTAGTAGTCGTGGTAATTACTTCGATCTGGTCACCACTTTTAAGTTGATGACTAAGAGGCATTAATTTTCCATTCACTTTTGCTCCTCTACATTTTAAACCAACATCTGTATGAATTGAAAAAGCAAAATCCAAAGCAGTAGCATCCTTGGGCAATGATTTTAAATCTCCTTTGGGAGTAAAAACATAAATTTCTTTTGAATATAGGTTTAATTTAAAATTTTCTACAAAATCAACTGCATTTAAACTTTGAGTTTCTAGTGTTTCTTTTAATTTATTAAGCCAACTTTCTAATCCGTCGTCTTTACTTTCTCCTTGTTTGTATTTAAAGTGAGCAGCATAACCTCTTTCTGCAATTTCATTCATTCGACTTGAACGAATTTGAACTTCAACCCATTGCGAATCAGGACCAACAACTGTAATATGAAGTGCTTCATAACCAGTTGATTTTGGTTGTGAGATCCAATCTCTTAATCGAGAGGGATTGGGTTTAAAATAATCTGTAACAATAGTATAAATTTTCCAAGCATCAAACTTATCATCATTTGAATTAGGTTTGTATATAATTCTGATAGCAAACTTATCATACACTTCATTGAAGGTTACGTTTTGCGTTATCATTTTTTTTCGAATCGAATAAATAGACTTAAAACGTCCCTTTATTTCGTAATCAAAATTTTCCTTATCTAACCCCGATTTTAGAGTGTTTTCAAATCGCTTTAAATAATTTTGTTGATCTACTTTACTTTCTGTTATTTTATTTAGAATGCTATTATAAGACTCTGGTTCTGTGTATTTTAATCCTAAATCTTCTAACTCTATTTTTATATTATACAACCCTAATCTATGCGCCAAAGGAGCATAAATATATAAAGTCTCTGAAGCTATCTTAACCTGTTTGTCAACAGGCATTGCATCCATTGTTTGCATATTGTGGAGTCGATCTGCAATCTTAATTAAGATAACTCTTACATCATCATTTAGTGTTAAGAGCATTTTTCTGAAATTTTCCGCTTGTATAGAAGCATCTTGCTCTTTGTTTAATCGAGATATTTTTGTGAGTCCTTTTACTATTTTTGCAATTGGTTTTCCAAAAAGATGCTCCATATCATCAATGGTGTAGGTAGTATCTTCAACGACATCATGTAACAAAGCAGATGCAATGGAGGTTGCATCTAAACCAATTTCATTTGCAACAATTTTAGCAACAGCAATTGGATGAAAAATATAGGGTTCACCTGTTTTTCTTCGCTGATTAGAATGTGCATCTAAAGCAATATCGAAGGCTTTTCTTATTAAATCTTTATCTGTTTTAGATAAAACTTCATAAGTTCCTTTTAGCAAATCTTTATAACGTTTTGTTATTTCTTTATTCTCCTCTTCTATAGTTGCGGTATATCTCAAAAACTAATTTTAAATAATGATCATATGATTAGTGAAATTATGAATAAGAATGTTAACAAACAAGTAATTAAGATTCTAAATTTTTTATTCTATCTAATAGAGTTGGATGTGAATAATGCTTAAAAACAAATGCTGGATGTGGCGTTAGATTACTCAAACTATTCTTTGATAATTTTTTCAGCGATGTTATTAAAGCCTTTTCATTGAAGGTGTCTTTTGCATAATTATCTGCTTGATATTCAAATTTTCTAGACATGTAATTTATAAATAACCCTGTAATTTCAGAAATAGGGGTATATAAAATTCCAAAGGCAATTAAACCAATATGAAAACTTGGAATACTTACACCTAAAGCAGCTGATAGCAGTGGTGAATTAATAAACAACGATAAGATATAGAGCGTTAATCCTGAAAGTAGAACAGAAGTAATCATATTAAAAATAATGTGATTTTTTTTATAATGACCCACTTCATGCGCCAAAACAGCTATAATTTCATCTGTGTCTAGCTCATGAATTAATGTATCGTATAGGGTAATTCTTTTTTGAGAACCAAAACCAGAGAAATAGGCATTCGCTTTTGTAGACCTTTTAGAACCGTCAATAATAAAAATATTATGTATGGTAAATCCCACTTTTTCACTGTAGTCTTCTATGGCAGATTTCAATACTCCGTTTTCTAACGGTGTTTGTTTATTAAACAGCGGTACAATCAGCTTTGCATAAAACATATTTAAAAACAAAGAAAAAGAGGCTACAAGAACCCATGAATAAATCCAAAAATCACTTCCTGTTAAAAGATAAAACCAAATAACGATAGATAAAATTCCACCACCCAACACAAGACTCATTAGTAAGCCTTTAATCTTGTCAATCCAAAATATTTGTTTTGATGATGTATTAAATCCAAACTTTTCTTCAATTACAAAGGTCTTGTAGTAGGATAGGGGCGTTGTAATAATTTCTGAAACTGAGATAATGACCCCGAAAAAAATCAAAGCAATCAGAATTGGATGTTCTGAAAAACTTCTAGCAAAACGGTCTAAATATGCAAAGCCTTCTATTAAAAAGAAAGTCACGGTTAAAATTATTGATATTAAAGAGCTACTATTTGAGAATTTAGCACTTGTTTTTTTATATGCTTGAGACTTTTTATAAGTATCGTGATTGTAAATATCTTTTAATTTTTCCGGTATTTTTTTATCGAAATATCCTTCATTAAGGATGTTTATCATTTTATCAACAATAAAACTTACAATTAATATGGAGATAATGATGTAAAATAAGGAAGAAGCTTGCATTTTTTATTGTTTAGATTTTCTTTGCCTGACAGCCTCATAAATAACAATAGCCGCCGAAACTGATACATTCATGGAGTCAATCTTACCTTGCATTGGAATGTTGATGTGTTGAGTCGCAACTGTTCTCCAACTATTTGATAGTCCTGTAGCTTCCGTTCCAACAATTATTGCAGCACTGTTCGTGAAATCTTGCTTGTAATATTCATTTGAATTCTGCAAGGTTGCTGCATATATATTGATCTTGTTTTTTTGGAGAAAAGTAATGATTTCTTCTGAAGATCCTTGTGCAATTTGATTGGTAAAAACACAACCAACACTTGATCTAATGATATTGGTGTTGTACAAATCACTTTTTGGATCTGCAATAAAAACAGCATCAACATTTGCCGCATCAGCCGTTCTTAAAAGTGCACCAATATTTCCAGGTTTTTCGATGCCTTCAGCAACAAGAATTAAGGGGTTTTTGGTAGGTAATACAATTTTATTGAGTGAAAAATCTTTCACTTTAGCTAGGGCTATAATACCCTCTGTAGAGTTCCTATAAGCTAATTTTTGATACACTTCTTTTGAAATCGCTATTCTATTTATGTTTTGATTTAAAAGTTGAATAATCTCATTTTCAGAAATAATATTTGGGCAAAACAAAATGCTATCAAACTCATATTTCGAAGTAATTGCCAATGAAATTTCTCGTTTTCCTTCAATAATAAAAAGCCCTTGTTTTTTTCTTTCTCGAGCTTTATCTTGAAGCTTGACTAAGTTTTTTATATACGAGTTTTGAATACTAGTGATTTCCTTCATTGATGCAAATATAGCGAATAATACGTTTTTACTTAGAAAAGAATCAATAGTGTTTTACTTACTATATTTGTTGGAATAGCGTTTCCATAGCTTCGTTTGGTGGGTTTCTAAACTAATTTTTCTTCCCTGTATAAAAGCATCGGTTAATATGTTTCCTCGCATATCTAAAGCATCACCTTTGGATATAAATAAAGTGGCATCTTTCCCAATTTCTAAACTTCCTACTAAATTGTCGATTCCAAGAATTTTAGCAGTATTGAAGGTTATCAGCTGTAAGGCAGTTTCTTTGTCTAATCCATGTGCAGCAAATGTACCTGCATAAAAAGGAAGATTTCTACTACTCATTCGCTCCATTTCACCCTCCATACCAATGCATACCAATAAGCCTTTGTCTATTAATTTTTTTGCTATTGTATAGGTGTCATCATATCCTTCATCTTCACTATTAGGATTCTTATGAGGTCTGTCTAAAATTACTGAAACCTCATTTTTTAGCAAAAAATCAGCAATGTAATTTGCACCATCAGCATGAATAATCACGATGTTTTTAATTCCACTTTGTTTACATGTTGTAACAGCGTCTATAATTTCTTTTTGACCATTTACATGAATAAATAATTTTTTAGATCCATCAAACAGGCCCTTTGTAGCTTGATAAGGTAGGTGTGTTTTTGTATGATCACCTTCCAAATAATTTTTTGCATTGGTCAGGTATGATTTAATCTTTTTTAAATTTTGCGGGTATTTTAGATTTGGTTTCATAACGACATCTTTTCCTAACTGCACTTGACCTTGTGTAAAACTTCCAGGCCAATTCATGTGTATTCCGTCATCCATCTTAATCACAGCATCTTCCCAATTCCAGGCATCGAACTGAACGATTGATGACATTCCAGAAAGAGTCCCTCCTCTGGGTGAAATCTGTGCCATTAAAACACCATTTGGCCTCATAGATTCAATGACCTTACTTTCGGTATTATACGCTATTAAACTCCTTATATGAGGATTCATAATTCCTATTTCTCTTTGGTCATCACTCGCCTTTACTGCGTCTATTTCGACCAAGCCTAAAGTTGAGTTTGCGGCAATAAAACCAGGATAAACGTGTTTGTCTTTTGCATTAATAACTTTGCCTTGTCTCGCAATTTTATTCTTAGCACTTCCAATAAATGTAATTTTACCATTGCTAAACATGAGCAATGAATTTTCAATTACTTGCCCATTTCCAATATGAGCCGTAGCACCTTCAATACTGTATGCATGACTTTGTTTGTTTGCAGGAGTCTGTTGTGCTAAAAGATTCCCTACTACTAGCATAAACAGTATGCTATAAAGTGTAATTTTCATCATTTTTTTAGTATTAAAGTTCCTCCAAAGTATCACATTCAAAATTTCTATCTTCTTTTTTTATAGGGACCTGTGTTTTAGCTCCTCTTATTTTTTCTTTCAACATCATATCAATCAAATTACTTTTCTCTTTTTTGATAAGCCCGCGTTTTCTAATATCTTCCTCTCTGTCAAAAAAGATTTTTCCCTCAATAATTGTTTTTTCAACTTTTGCATATATAGACATCGGATGATGACTCCATAAAACGACATCTGCATCCTTTCCAACTTTAATACTTCCTACTTTATCATCTATGTGTAGTAATTTTGCTGGATTTAAAGTTACTGTTTTCCATGCATCTAGCTCAGACAGCCCACCATATTTAATTGTTTTTGCAGCCTCTTGATTTAATCGCCTAGACATTTCTCTGTCATCAGAGTTTATTGCAACAGTTACACCTGCATTGTGCATAATGGCTGCATTGTATGGAATAGCATCATTCACCTCAAATTTATACGCCCACCAATCTGAGAAAGTGGAAGCGCCAACTCCATGTTCTTTCATTTTGTCAGCTACCTTATAACCTTCTAAAATATGTGTGAAAGTATTTATTCTAAAATTAAATTTTTCGGCAACTTTCATCAACATATTTATTTCTGATTGAACATATGAGTGACATGAAATAAATCGTTCGCCATTTAAAATTTCAGCCAAAGTTTCCATTTCAACATCTTTCCTATAGGGTGCTCCACTTTTCTTTATGAGGTCATATTCTTTTGCTCTGGTAAAATAATCGATAAACACCTGCTCGACTCCCATTCGAGTTTGAGGAAAACGAGTTCCATAAGAGTACCTAGATTGTTTCACATTCTCTCCAAGAGCGAATTTTATAAATTTAGGGGAATTTGGGTAAATTAGGTTTTCTGCATTTTCTCCCCATTTAAGTTTGATAATTGCAGAACGTCCTCCAATAGGATTTGCAGAACCATGCAATATTTGTATGGAAGTAGTTCCACCCGAAAGGTTTCTGTAAATATTAATATCATTGGGATCAATAACATCTTCAATACTTACTTCAGCAGAAGAATTTTGTGCACCTTCATTTACTGCAGAAGTAGCAATGTGTGAATGCTCATCTACAATACCAGCGGTCAAGTGTTTTCCTGTTCCATTTATTTTTTTGGCTCTTTTGGCGCTTAGGTTTTTTCCGATTTTAACAATTTTTCCATTTTTTAAAAGAACATCTGTATTCTTTAATATACCAATGTCTTCACCGGTCCAAACAGTGGTGTTTTTTATTAAAATTGTTTCTGTTTTTGGAAGTTCGTAATTTCCAAAACCAAGGTTGGGATAACTCACAGGTAGCGCAGTTATCATCTCTTTTGTAGTTTTCTTTAATTTTGATTTTTTTGCATCTTGTTTTTGCACTTTTTTACTTGCAGACCAATAAGTGATGTTTTCTTGTGAATCAAATGCATTTCCCTGCATAACATTAGCAGCATTTATAATTTTACCCACCATTCTAGTGTAAATATCACCGTCGTTTAAAGTAATTGAAACCCAATGGTCTTTGTAAGAAAATTTAGAAGTAATTGTATTATCATCTTTTTTTATTACTCCTTTTTGATCAGTGCCTTTGCCAGAAATCGTTAGTTCATAATTTTGATTATTTACATGCAACATATAGGTCCCAGAGAGGTCTTTGATATGCATGTCTTGAATACTATTTTTGGTCCCTTGAACCCAGTTTTCATAAATGATTGTTTTAGAATCAAAAACATCTCCAGAAGTAATGATAAAGTTGGCATGACTTCCTGTATTTAAATTACCAATAGTATTATTTCCAATAATAGCAGCTGGTATAGTTGTTAATGAGGCCAATGCTGCTTTTCTATCAAAACCATATTGTATGGCCTTTTGAATGTTTTTATGAAAGGAAGCTACCGATTTTAAAGAATGGGTAGTTAAAGCAAAACGAACACCATTTTCATGTAAGACTTTTAGGTTGGAGGGTTCTTGGTTCCACTTTCTCATATCTCTTAGAGAGATTTGTTGCGCTAACAAAGGGTTAGAAACATCATATGCTTTTGTAAAATTAACAGGAATAATAAAATTGGCTTTTGAATTCTTCACATCTTCTATCCTTTCAAACTCTTCACCAGATCCAACAATAGTGTATTGAATTCCAAATTCATCACCTACTTTGTCAGCTCTAAATGCATCCAATAAGTTGTTTGTCTTAAAAATTTGGACCAAATTTTTATTTTTATTGAGTGCTTTCAAAGCCATATCCTTATTTTTCATTTTCCCTTGTGCATACCAATAAGCATCGTTATAGACTTGACGTAAAAGGGCTATTGCTCCCATTTTAGAGCTAGGATAAGCTTGTCTTGATGCACTACTTTTTGAAAAAGAGAGGTATTGGGCAGATTTTGAATCTAAGATTCTATAAGCATCTGTTGAATTAGAATTTAAAGCTACTAGAATACCATTTCCTCTAATAATTCCATCTTCCATGTGGGTATTTACTACACCAAACCCAGCCTTTATTAATTCTAATGCCTCTTTTTTGTCATATGAGAAGGATTTTATAGGATTTATATCTGGTCTGATATGATCGTTCCAGTAATATCCATCTCTGGAAGCTTCATATTGTGTTTTTGTATAATTTACAGAAGATTTTTTTGGTTTTTTAATACCAAAACTAGAGTAGATATCGATGAAAGATGGATAGATGGATTTTCCCGAAAGATTAATAATCTGTGTTCCTTTGGGAAGATTAACAGATGTACCAACTTGAATTACTTTACCATCTGCAATGAGTAAAGTACCTTTTTTAACTACTTTTTCTGAAGTGACATAAATGGTTGCATTTGTAAAAGCAACCATTGTTTTTGATGAAGTTTTTACTCCTGAATTTGTTGGAAAATAGTCCTGTGCATATAACGAAAAACAACACATTAAAGAGAAAAGCAAAAATAGATTCTTCATATTAATTCTATTTAAAAATTGTAAATTATGAGAGATTAAATTTAGACAGGGTCTCAAGTAAATCTTAGGGATTTTAAAATTAAGAAAATTTTATGAGGCATCCAATTCCTTTGCTTCTGTTTCAAAATAACAAATCAATAAATCGACCACATAATTATAAGACTTAATTCCCTTGTCTTGGTTGTTGGCTTTTAAATAGGCATTGTAGCCTTTTTTTATAATCGGTTCAAAAGGATTTTTATAACGCTGCCAAAAATCGTAACTTTCTTTAAAGTCTTTTACTATACCATAGTTTACCCTCTCCCAAAGTTTTTTGGATAAATTGGCATCACGTTTTCTGAGTTCTGAAATACAATATCCAAAAGCCATTCTATAACTTGCATATTTAAAATAGGGGTCGTCATTGTAATTAGCGGCCAAAAAACCTATAAAATTGGCCTCATTTTCTGCAGCAAATCCAATTTGATGCGCCATTTCATGACAGGTAGTTGTTGGATAAGATGTTTTAGGTATTTTATCATTTACTTGAGCTTCACCAGTTAACGGATTCAAATATCCTGAAGTATGATTGTACGTTTGTAAAAAACTAATTAATGAACTCTTTACAGAGGGATATTCATAGTTTAATTGAGGAAAATCATTTGATAAATTTTTATAACCTTCAATAGCAATTGCATACATATCTTTTTGAGAATAAGGGTTCGCTACTTTTAAAGTGTCATTTGTAGTTAAAGTATATTGGATATTATTTAATTTTTCAATAATTGTTTCTGTTACATGTTGAAGTTGAACAGTAGTGTAGTTTTGATTTTTATAATCCAATGTCTTTGCTAGAGGAGCTCTGTAGTAATTCAATCCCCATAAAAAATAGAATAAAAAATAGATTACAGATACAACAGCACCTGAATGAATTAATTTTGGAACCAAATTTTTGAAGCGCGTTCGAATTAATAGGTACAGGAAACGAAACAAACTAAATATACCAAAGACCAATAGTAAATCACCTACTGAAAAAGGAATCCAACCTAAAAAAAATCTTAAAAAAGATGAAATATAGGGATATACTCCGTTGGAATAATAACGCTCTATAAATTCAGGGTTTTTTGAAGCTAATTTTATCAGTAGTATTTGTACTGGTAATAAAACCAATAGAAAAATATGTTTTTTATTCCACTTCATAATCGTAAAAATACCATTTCATTATCAAAGTTGTCTGTTTATTAACAAGATAATAACATATTTGTTTACAATTAATGTTCACAAATTAAAGTTCTTTTTTAGAAACTACATTCAACCTAAAAAAGTACATTTGTAACAATGGAAAAAACAACATCATTAGCAGGTAAAAAGATAGATAAATCAAGAATCATAAGTCTTGAAAAAGGTAAAATCCCTCCTCAAGCTGTAGAGTTAGAAGAAGCAGTACTTGGAGCAATGATGATTGATAAAAAAGGAATCGATGATGTAATAGATATTCTAAGTTCTGATGCTTTTTATGATGCAAAACATCAAGAAATATACGCAGCAATTTATGAATTATTTCAAAATTCTGAACCCATAGACCTTTTGACAGTCTCCAATTTGTTAAAAAAGAATGGAAAATTAGAATTTATTGGTGGTGATTTTTTTTTAATTCGTTTGACACAAAAAGTAGCATCCTCGGCACATATTGAATTTCATGCTAGAATTATTCTTCAAAAATTTATCCAGCGAAGATTGATTTCAATTTCAAGTGAGATCATAGAAAACGCGTATGATGAAAGTACAGATGTTTTTGATCTTTTAGATGATGCAGAAGGAAAGCTTTTTGAAGTCACTCAAGGAAATTTAAAGAAAAGTTCGGAAGAGGCCGGTTCATTAGTAAAACAAGCTTTAAAGAAAATTCAAGAGATAGGAAATCAAGAGGGAATGTCTGGTTTAGCAACTGGTTTTACCAAATTAGATGCGCTAACTTCTGGTTGGCAGCCCTCAGATTTAGTAATTATTGCAGCACGTCCAGGTATGGGAAAAACTGCGTTTGTGATTTCAATGGCAAAAAACATGGCCATTGATTTTAATCATGGAGTTGCAGTGTTTTCACTTGAGATGTCATCAGTTCAGTTAATTACAAGAATGATCTCCTCAGAAACAGGATTGACCTCTGAAAAATTAAGAAAAGGTAATTTAGAGCCTCATGAATGGGAACAACTTAACGTAAAAGTTAAAAAATTATCTGATGCACCAATTTTTATAGATGATACACCTTCTTTATCCATTTTTGATTTACGTGCAAAGGCGAGAAGATTGGTCTCTCAACACAATGTTAAAATTATTGTTATTGATTATTTACAGTTAATGACTGCTGGTGGAAAAGCAGGAGGGAACCGTGAACAAGAAATCTCCATGATTTCAA
>Ga0102817_1000377_pt1 | contig 12739 bp, 13 predicted proteins | sample ColrivemetaGS555_FD_78193 | JGI IMG/M metagenome (GOLD analysis project Ga0102817, IMG submission 78193) | Estuarine microbial communities from the Columbia River estuary - Ebb tide non-ETM metaG S.555 | ecosystem: Environmental > Aquatic > Marine > Intertidal zone > Estuary | place: USA...
ACTGCTAGATTATAGTCAACGTCGAAACATTTCCATTGATGAAGCAACAAAATGGTTACGACCCAACTTGAACGATTAGGATATGAAAGTAACAGAACACATTAAACAATCTAAAGGGAAAACTCGTTTCTCCTTTGAAATTTTACCGCCGCTAAAAGGTCAAAATATTCAAACCATTTTTGAGAATATTGACCCGCTAATGGAGTTTTTGCCTCCTTTTATCGATGTTACTTATCATCGAGAAGAATACACTTTTAAAGAAATGCCAAACGGTTTGTTGGAAAAACAAGTGGTGCGTAAGCGTCCAGGCACCGTAGGGATTTGTGCGGCTGTTCAGAATAAATACAAAGTAGATGCCATTCCTCATATATTATGCGGAGGCTTTGATAAGGAAGACACGGAGAATTTTTTGATAGACCTTAACTTTCTAGGCATCGATAATGTTGTGGCACTTCGTGGAGACGCCGTCAAGTCGGAAACGTATTTTACGCCTGAAAAAAACGGACACCACTATGCAGTCGATTTGGTAAAGCAAATCGAAACGATGAACAATGGAGAGTATATGGACAGTTCCATCGAAAACACTGCAGCGACTGATTTCTGCATCGGTGTGGCGGGCTATCCCGAAAAGCATATGGAAGCACCAAGTCTAGAGAGTGATCTTCATTTTTTGAAAAAGAAAATAGAGGCAGGAGCCTGCTATGTCATTACCCAAATGTTTTTTGACAATGACAAATTTTTTGCGTTTGTCGATAAATGTCGTGCAGCTGGGATAACAGTGCCAATCATACCTGGACTAAAACCGATTGCTACAATGAAACAGCTCAATATGATCCCGCATCGTTTTCATGTAGATCTTCCAGAGCCACTTATCAAAGAAATCATCAAATGCAAAGACAATCACGAGGTACGTCAAGTTGGTGTTGAGTGGTGTATTGCACAAAGCAAAGAATTGGTACAACATGGCGTGCCGTTCTTACACTATTATTCGATGGGTAAATCCGATAATATCTACACGATTGCTAAAGAAATCTTTTAACTCTTAGCCTTAGCAGCATCCCGATTGAGGATCGCATTGAAGACCTTTGGCCGTTAGTCTCACTTTTGGTTTTTGTTCCGGCACAATACACTGGTCTTTTGCCAAGCAATCTGTTTGGGTTGCAACGAGTTGAAATGTCCCGTTTTGAAACGACACACGGTATTTGCCGATCGTTCCTTGTTGATATTCGATTTCCACCTCTTCATCTGGTAAAGACAGCTGCCTTTCAGATGCTTTTATGATATCAAGAAGTTTTTCAGGATGCAGCCGATGTTCAGTGTCTTCCGCATACCACAATTGCATGGACACTAGACGAGATATACGAATCGTTCCACCGCAATCAATGAAGCTTTTTTGGAGTTCACCAACTTCTGTCAAATGCACATGAGCAGGTACTTGTTTGCCTTGAGGCAAAACAAACTGTAGGGAATCAAGCTTTGAAAGAGCGGATTTAAAAGCACTTAATTTCATAGTAAAAAAGTATAATATTATGAAGATTCGAAAAAAAAATTAGTTGAGAATATTTTGAAGCACTTCGTAATAGCGATCCGCAATAAAAACAGCACCGTTTTTATTGTAATGAATATCATCAAAAAGATAGTCGTCCAAAAATCCAGTGTGCATGTTGACGGGGATCACTTGCGAATTCGCATCAGACTGTTCAATAGCGATGGACGAAATATCATCAATTGCTTGGGTAAACAGTTCGTTCAGTTCAGGGGTCATAAAGTCTGTTCTCCCAGGGGCAAGTAACTCAATGACGATAGTTATATCGGGATTGACTTGTTGCAATAGATCAATGATTGCATTGACGTTTTCAATAACATCGACATAGGGCAGGTCGTTTAAAAGATCATTTCCGCCTGGAGAACTAAACAAAACAATGTCTGGCACACCGGCTTTTTCAAGTGAAGCAGCTAAGTCTTCAAGGATTTGCCCTGATGTCCAACCACCTTTACCTTGGTGATCGGTATCAAAAGGAATACCCTGATAGTCGGAGTAAAAACCAATCTCGACCTCAGTGCCAATAAAATCAAAACTCCAACCGCCGTCAACAAGATCCTTCCAGAGTTCATAACGGTAACTTTCGAAAATAGGACTAAGCCCTTGTACACGTGAAGCGCCCAGTGGCATAATCTTGTTTACCGCATGAGGTTGGTTTTGGTCGTTGGAATAGTCTGTATCGTCTGTTTCACAACCTATGAATAAAAGTGCACTCGCACATATAAACATAAAAAAAGGGAGTTGTTTAACTGAAAAAAAAGTAGATATCATAGTGTTTAGGGTTCATTATCTTGGTAAACCTACAAAAAAAAACATGCAATCATTTGTTTTTATGCCATGCTATATTACATTTGCATTCGTTATGAACAACAAGTTTTATTATTACAGTGCTTTTTATTACTCCAAAACGGATCAGGGCACTTTGTAATGTAAACATAAACGAAACAAAATACAATAAAGTCCTGACCAACACTCAGGACTTTTTTTTTGATATGAGCAATACAGTCGCAATACAAGGAATTAAAGGGTCGTTTCACGATCAAGTTGCAAAAGACTACTACAGCAACTCACTGCCGTTGTTGGAGTGTGATTCTTTTGATACTCTCGTCAAGTCGGTCGTTAATGGAAGCTGCTCTCAAGCAGTCATGGCGATCGAAAACTCTATTGCTGGATCGATACTCCCAAACTACGCCTTGCTTGATCAACACAATTTGGTTATCGTAGGAGAGCATTTTTTGGGCATTGAACACCATTTCATGGCATTGCCTGGGCAAACGATCGCAGACATTTTAGAAGTACATTCACACCCAATGGCATTGCTGCAGTGTAAAACGTTTTTTCAAGCGCATCCACACATCAAATTGGTTGAGAGTTCAGATACAGCCGCCGTTGCAAAGGAAATCAGTGACAACGATCAGCTTGGAAAAGGTGCTATCGCCAGTCAGCGTGCTGCAGAGTTGTATGGGTTAGACGTATTGGGTTCTTCCATTCAAACGATCAAAAACAATGTAACACGATTTGTGATTGTGCAACAAGAAGCAAATGAGAATCCTGAAAATATTTCAAAGGCTGCATGGAAGTTTGTTTTGGACCACAAACGAGGAAGTCTAGCAACAGCACTTAATGTGGTGAGTGATTGTAATTTAAACCTCACAAAAATTCAGTCTTTACCAGTGATTGAGACGCCTGGTAAATATGCCTTTTTTGTGGATGTCACTTTTGACAATCCAGCAGACTATCACAAGGCCAAATCATTAATGGAAATCATGGCGACTTCTTTTAAAATATTGGGAGAATACAAATCAAGTACAAGATGACAGCACGTAGATTAGAGAGTGTCCAGGAGTATTATTTCTCCAAAAAGCTACGTGAAGTGCGTGGAATGGTTGCTGCAGGTAAGCCCGTTATTAACATGGGTATTGGAAGTCCAGATTTGCCACCACCCGAGGAAGTGGTTAAAGCACTTGTTGAAAGCATGGCACATCCAACTGCACACAAATACCAAAGTTATCAAGGAATTCCTGCCCTACGCGAGGCAATGGCAGATTTTTACAAAAGGAGCTATGGAGTGACTCTCAATCCAGAAAATGAAATTTTACCCTTACTAGGCTCTAAAGAAGGTATTATGCACATTTCGATGGCATTTCTTAACCCAGGGGATAAAGTGCTTGTACCCAATCCGGGCTATCCGACCTATACTTCAGTGAGTCGATTGGTCGAAGCAGACCCCGTATTCTATAACCTTGATGCGGACCACGGATGGCAACCCAATTTTGCTGAACTCAACCAGCTCGATTGCTCCAACATTCGTTTGATGTGGGTCAATTATCCACATATGCCTACAGGAGCAAGTGCAAGCGATGATACTCTTTCGAAGCTAGTTGCTTGGGCAAAACAAAATGACATCATTTTGGTCAACGATAACCCTTACAGCTTTGTTCTTACGGACAATCCGCTTAGTATTCTAGATGGCTTGGAAGATAAGTCTCACTTGATGGAGCTCAATTCTTTGAGCAAATCCTTCAATATGGCTGGCTGGCGTATAGGTATGTTGAGCGGGTCAAAGGAAAATATCGCAAACGTCTTAAAGGTTAAAAGTAATATGGACTCGGGGATGTTCTATGGTATTCAACATGGTGCTATTGCTGCTCTGAGACAACCAGCGTCTTGGTTTGACGGCATCAATAAGATCTATCGTGAGCGTAGAGAACGCATCTGGGAATTGGCAGAAACGATGGGCTGTCAATTTGATAAAAACAATAGTGGAATGTTTGTTTGGGCAAAGCTACCATCGGGACAAATCGACAGTGAAGCGTTTATCGATCAGTTGTTGCAAGAAAAGAACATTTTTCTTGCACCAGGAACCATATTTGGTACCGCAGGTGCGGGGTATATCCGTTTTTCACTTTGCGTTCCTGTCGAGCAAATCAATGAAGCAATAATACGTTGGAAAGGATGAAAGTAGGATTGATCGGAGTTGGCTTAATGAATGGATCCTTGGCAATCGATATGCAAAGCGTTTACGATACGGTTTCTATTCACGGAATCAGTCGTAGAGAAACAACCTTGCAACGTGCTTTAGACTTAGGCGTCATTGATTATAAAGCAACCTTGGTGGATTTGAGTGAAATGGATTTGGTCTCCATCGCTATCCCTGTTGAGGCCACCGAATCACTCTTGCCTAAAGTGCTTGATGCCGTTGGATCAAACACCTTGGTCATCGATATGGGATCAACCAAAGCGGGAATATGTGAAGCGGTAGCGGAACATCCAAAACGCAATCAGTTTTTGGCATGCCACCCAATTGCAGGAACCGAATTTTCAGGCCCAGAAGCAGCTATTCGTGGACTTTACAAAGGCAAGGTCAATATGCTTTGTGAGTCAAATAAAACACGTCCTGATTTGTTAGATCGTGCACTTTCTATTTTCACTTCTTTGGGAATGGTGATTCGTGAGATCGACCCCCTTGAGCACGACCGACACATTGCTTATGTGTCGCACTTGTCACACATCTCATCTTTCATGTTAGGCAAAACAGTGATGGAAAAAGAAGAAGATGAGCAAAATATTTTTGACATGGCGGGAAGTGGATTTTCCTCTACTGTTCGTTTGGCAAAAAGTTCACCCGAGATGTGGATGCCCATCTTTAAGCAAAATAAGAAAAACGTATTGGAAACACTCGATGAGTACATTGCAAATTTGGAGCATTTCAAATCCCTATTGATCAATGATGACTATACGACGTTATCCGATGAAATGAAAGAAATTAATAACATAACACATATTTTAAAACCTGAAACAAAAACAAATGGAAAATAATAAAGCTATGGGTCAATGGCTAAATGCCTTTGATCTCCCGCACCCCCTCGTGATTGCTGGTCCTTGTAGTGCAGAGACTGAAGAACAAGTGATGGATATCGCACATCAACTCAAGGATACCGATGCAACGATTTATCGCGCGGGAATTTGGAAGCCAAGAACCCGCCCTGGAAACTTTGAAGGAGTTGGTGCCATAGGACTAAAGTGGTTGCAACGCGTTAAAGAAGAAACGGGTTTGATGACAGCAACAGAAGTTGCAAATAAAGACCATGTCAAACTCGCACTAGAAGCCGATGTCGATGTTTTATGGATTGGAGCACGCTCAACAGTGAGCCCGTTTATTGTGCAAGAGATTGCAGACGCACTTGAGGGCACAGACAAAATCGTTTTGATCAAAAACCCAGTAAATCCAGACTTGGCACTTTGGCTAGGTGGTATTGAACGTTTATACACGGCAAACATCAAAAATTTAGGCGTAATTCACCGCGGATTTTCGAGTTATGCAAAAACTAAATACCGTAACAATCCCGAATGGCAATTGGCAATTGAATTGCAAAACCGATTCCCAGACCTTCCTTTGATTTGCGACCCATCTCACATTTGTGGTCGTCGGGACACTCTTCAAGATGTTTCACAAACAGCATTGGATTTGAATTTTGATGGTTTGATGATTGAAACACACCGTGACCCTGACAATGCCTGGAGCGATGCTGCCCAGCAAATCACACCTGACACTTTGGTTCAGATGATGGAGGACCTTCGTATTCGTAAAACAACTGCAGAGGCGGAAAGCTATGTGAGTAAGCTCGACACGCTACGTGCCCAAATCGATGTGATTGATCACAGTATTCTAGAAATTCTTGGGAAAAGAATGAATGTTTCTGTTGATATCGGAAATCTTAAAAAGGAACATAATGTAGCCGTTTTACAGTCCAAGCGTTGGAACGAGATTTTGGGTAGAATGGTTCTTGAAGGAGAAAGCCAAGGATTGAGCGAGGAGTTTGTTCTTCGTATGTTTAAAGCGATTCACCAAGAGTCAATTAATCATCAAGAGCAAGTAGTTAACCGTTGATGGATAAAAATCTTACCTTGTAAGCTGTGGAAGGAACGGTTTATAAATCAACAGGAAGTTGGTATGCTGTAAAGACAGATGACGGCAGACTTGTTTCGTGCCGGATAAAAGGTAAGTTTCGAACAGATCAAATTTCTAGCACAAACCCTGTCGCCGTAGGTGACAGGGTTTCGATTTCTATAACTAATCATGAAGAAAAAGGTGTCATTGACAAAATTTTTGACAGGAAAAATTATATCGTTCGTAAATCGGTAAATCTATCCAAGCAAATTCATATTCTAGCGGCCAATATTGATCTGTCTTTTTTGTTGGTGACGCTCAATAATCCTGTGACTCATCCTGCCTTTATCGATCGATTTTTGGCCACAGCCAAAGCATTTCAAGTCGATGTAGTGTTGCTGTTCAATAAAGAAGATAGCTATTCGGATAAGGACATGGAGAAATTGCGTGAAATCAAATCAATATACGAGCGAATTGGGTACCAGTGCCTGGAGATCTCTGCTCTTACGGGTAGTAATATTGATCAGGTTAAATTGCTGATGACCTCCAAAGTATGTATGCTTTCTGGCCATAGCGGAGTTGGGAAGTCAACTTTAGTTAATAGTCTTTCTCCTGGATTGGATATCAAAACCAAATCCATATCAGTTCAGCATCAACAAGGGCAGCACACAACAACCCATGCTGAATTGCATGAATTGGATTTTGACGCAAAAATCATCGATACTCCAGGGATTCGTGGCTTTGGAATGATAGACTTCAAACCACAAGAACTCGGCGACTATTTCGTTGAGTTTTTTGCAGTTAAGAGAGATTGTAAATTCAATAATTGCATGCATATTGACGAGCCAAAATGTGCTGTTAAAATTGCGATAGAGGCAAATGAGATTGCTCCCTCTCGCTATAAAAGTTACACCCAAATGATAGCTGGTGATGACCAACACTATCGAACCGATTATTGGGAGTCATGAAAGTAGTCATCCAACGTGTCAATAAAGCGAGCGTTCATGTAGATGGCAAAGTCGTCGGAGCGATTGATAAAGGACTGCTTGTGCTGTTGGGCATTACCCATGACGATACAGAAGAAGACATTGCGTGGCTTGTAAAAAAGACTTTGGGGCTACGCATTTTTAGCGACGCAGATGATGTGATGAACCTGTCCTTACAGGACATCGATGGAGAGTTACTCGTGGTGAGCCAGTTTACACTACATGCTCTAACAAAAAAAGGGAACCGCCCTTCTTATATCGAAGCGGCCAAACCAGATACGGCCTTATCTTTGTATGAACGTTTTGTGATGCAGTGCGAGGCAGTCCTTGGACGAGCAGTTGCCACAGGGATTTTTGGCGCGATGATGGAGGTGCAACTCATTAATGATGGGCCAGTAACCATATTGATGGATTCAAAAAATAAAAGATAACTTATCTATACCTCTTTTTTAAGGAAATAAGCTTTTTTTCAAAAAAGACGTATGAAATGTGCGCAATCAGAATTGTAATCGTTGTGACTAAGAAAAAAGACAAGAATATAAGTACACTGCTTGGTAGAATTTGAATTGAGTTTAGCTGGAGGATTAGAAAACCAACCATTTGGATAGCAAAAGCATGATACATATAGATCCCGTAAGATATTTTTCCTAAATGATTCATAAACTTCGATTTTATGCTGAATAGTGGACTTACTGACAGAGACAGAATAGTTATAGGAAACAATATCAAACCCATTAAATGAATAGTGGTGCGTGATAAGTGTTGAAAATCAACATTGAAATATAAAACAAAGAGCACTATTGCGATGACTTTATGATATTTTTTTAGTTTGTCACCTAATTGATACTTAATGTCCAAAAGCGAAACAACTCCACCAGCGGATAAATAAAAATAAAGAAAATTAAACTTGGCTAAAAAAGAGAAATATTCTGATGAAAATAGAAAGAAGTATACGCAGGTGAACATAACGAAGAAAGGTAGAATATAATTTTTGTGCAAAAGAAAAATGGCTGGCGCTACCATTATGTAAAACTGTTCCTCGATTCCTATTGACCATAATATTTCAAGAGCACCTCCTGGTTCATATAGTATTGCGCCAACATTTGGCAAGAAGAATGTGTAAAGAACGAGCACTTCAATAATATTGTAGGTTTGATCAATATCAAAACCAACATAGTCAAGAAATACGTTGTAATAGAATAAACCTAAAGATAAAACCACAAAATATAAAGGGAAGATTCTGAGTATTCTTCGCATGTAAAAATGTCGGACATTAATATTTTTCGACTCTATTTTTTCATGATAAAGCAAGCGAACAATAAGAAATCCACTAAGAGCAAAAAAAACATATACAGCTTCAGTTCCTTTGTTGAAAACAGGAAGATCGTTGAAATAAGGAAGACCTCTATTGCTAAAAAACTGAGGCACATGAAACAGAATGACAAGAAAAGCCAATAAAAAACGTAGAGGATTTAGATTTGGTAAGGTTTTCAAAACGATGTATTGAGTGTTACTTATTCTTATTGAAATAAACTTTTCTAATGGTTATATTACTCTACGAATTTAATGAGTAATTTTATAACATAATTTTGATATGTAAAAATTTGCATTAATCTTTAATGGTTTATGAATATAAACAATGCACAAGAGGTCGTTGACGAATGGATTAAAACCCATGGGGTTCGTTATTTTGACGAACTGACCAACATGGCACAGCTCACCGAGGAGGTTGGCGAAGTCGCACGGATTATTGCACGTCGTTACGGCGAGCAGTCCGAAAAAGAAAGCGATAAGAAAAAAGACTTAGGAGAAGAATTGGCAGATGTTCTCTTTGTGGTACTCTGCTTGGCCAATCAAACAGGAATTGACCTTTCAGACGCCTTTATTAAAAAGTTAGAGATCAAAGGAACACGTGATCATGACCGTCATCACAACAATCCAAAAATCAATTGATGCGACAAGCAAAACTTACCTACACCTCTGGTTTATTGGAGGGGGAAATTCAAATTACGGGTTCAAAAAGTGAATCAAATCGCATGTTGCTTTTACAAGCTCTTTTTCCTGAAATCGAACTTCATAATGTGTCGAATTCTGACGACACCCAAGCCATGACTGCGGGACTGTCAAGTGCAAGCGCATTGGTAGATATTGGTCATGCTGGGACAACCATGCGATTTTTAACAGCCTATTTTTCGACCCAGGAGAAGCAGCAAAAAACACTAACTGGTTCAAGTCGAATGCAGGAGCGGCCTATTGGCGTGCTTGTTGATGCATTGCGCCAACTAGGAGCTGACATTAGTTATGTCAAAAATGAGGGCTATCCTCCTTTGCAAATCAAAGGCAATGCACTGACAAAAAGCGAAGTGCGTATTTCTGCCAACATCAGCAGTCAATACATCACTGCATTAATGTTGATTGCGCCGAGTTTGCCTGAAGGACTAACGCTTACACTGGAGGGTAAGACTACGTCTGTTCCTTATATCGAAATGACTTGTTCTCTTTTACGTAAAATAGGTGTTCGGGCAGTTTTTTCTGGACAACAAATTCAAGTGTTTCCACAACAGAATATTGCCAAAACAACACATCATGTTGAGTCTGACTGGAGTTCAGCCTCGTACTATTTTAGTGTCGCGGCATTGGCGCAAAAAGCAAAGATCAATTTATCGACCTACAAATCAGACAGCTTGCAGGGAGACAGTATTTTGATGGAGGTTTACCAACAACTAGGAGTGCATTCGTCTATTGAAGAGAACACGCTGAGTTTGCAGGGTGGCGGATCGGTTACGCCCTCGTTGCGTTTGGATCTTTCCGATGCGCCTGATACTGCTCAGACCATAGCAGTAACATGTTTTGGATTGGGAATCGCATGCGATCTCACAGGGCTTCACACCCTAAAAATCAAAGAAACAGATCGTTTGGTTGCCTTGCAAAACGAATTGACCAAGTTGGGCGCGTCCATCGAAATCACAGAAAAGAGTTTGCATTTACACAAACGAAAATCGAATATAGTGCCAAATGTTGCGATCGACACCTATCATGACCACCGCATGGCGATGGCTTTTGCTCCTTTGGCTTTGTTGGTTCCGATAGTGATCAATGATGCTGATGTTGTTTCTAAATCATACCCAGGATTTTGGGATGATTTAGAAGAGATTGGTTTTTTAATAGGATCATGACGTGAAAAATATGCCTGATTACTTGACAACCCCCCCCTTCAGATAGTATATTTGCCGCCTTAATATACGTAATGAAACTATCACACTTCAATTTTGAGTTACCCCAAGATTTAATGGCAGAGTATCCTGCTGATCACCGAGATGAATCAAAGCTAATGGTGCTTCATAGAGAAACTGAAACCATTGAGCACAAATATTTTAGAGATATTGTTGATTATTTTGATGAAGGGGATATTATGGTGCGAAATAACACCAAAGTATTTCCTGCACGATTAATTGGGAATAAAGAAAAAACAGGAGCTAAAATTGAAGTTTTTTTATTGCGTGAACTCAATCAGTCACAACGTTTATGGGATGTCCTTGTTGATCCGGCACGAAAAATTCGTATAGGAAACAAACTCTATTTTGGTGGCGGTGAAGACCTGGTTGCTGAAGTCATTGATAACACCACTTCCCGTGGCCGTACATTGCGATTTTTATATGATGGCCCCTATGATGCGTTTCGCGAGAAACTACACGAAATGGGACAAACACCACTTCCTAAATATATCAAACGTGAAGAAGAAGATTTTGATCGTGAACGCTATCAAACCATCTATGCGAAACATGAAGGAGCAGTGGCTGCGCCTACAGCGGGACTTCACTTTTCAAAACACGTTCTCAAGCGATTGGAAATCAAAGGAATTGATATGGCTGACATCACTTTACATGTTGGTCTTGGAACCTTTAATCCAGTTGAGGTCGAGGATTTATCAAAACACAAGATGGACTCAGAAGAGTTGCATATAGATCAAACCGCTGCGGACTTGGTTAATAGCACCAAGGCAAACAAAAAACGCATTTGCGCGATTGGCACCACCTCCATGCGAGCGTTGGAAAGTTCGGTATCTTCTAGCAGAACCTTGAACACCTACCGAGGCTGGACACATAAATTTATTTTCCCTCCGCATGAATTTAGCATTGCGGATAGTATGATTACAAATTTTCATTTACCAAAATCGACTCTGTTGATGATGGTTTCTGCTTTTGCAGGACATGAGTTTGTGCAGAAAGCATACAAAGAGGCAGTTGATAAAAAATACCGTTTTTATTCTTACGGTGACGCGATGTTAATTCTCTAAGGGATGGAGTTAGCACGTCGAGATGTTCGTGCTCTGTCATTGGATGAACTACGTTCTTTTTTTACTTCTCATTCGGCTCCGGCTTTTAAAGGCAAGCAAGTCTATGAATGGCTTTGGAGCAAAGGGGCACACGATTTTGATGTAATGACCAATCTGTCCAAGGAGCATAGAACACTATTGCAGAACAATTTTGTAATCAATCACATTGCTGTTGATCACTTGCAACGTAGTACAGACGGCACGGTCAAAAATGCCATTCGACTTCACGACGGTTTGCTTGTGGAGTCTGTCTTGATCCCTACTGAAACCCGTTCAACAGCCTGTGTGTCTAGTCAAGTGGGTTGTAGTTTGGATTGCACCTTTTGTGCCACAGCACAGCTAAAGCGTATGCGCAACCTTAATCCAGATGAAATTTACGATCAGGTCGTGGTGATTGATAGACAAAGCCAACTGTATTTCAATCGTCCTCTTTCAAATATTGTATTCATGGGAATGGGTGAGCCTCTAATGAATTATAAAAATACAATAGCAGCGATTCAAAAAATCACTTCTCCTGAGGGACTCGGAATGTCCCCAAAACGAATCACAGTGTCCACTTCAGGAGTTACAAAGATAATTCGTGAAATGGCAGACCAAAAACCAAAATTTAAACTAGCCGTTTCTTTACATTCTGCCATTGAGCAAACTCGAAACAAATTGATGCCCTTCACCAAAAAATTTCCACTAGATAAGCTTTTAGAATCCTTACAATATTGGTATGCTCAAACCAAAAGTCGGGTGACTTTTGAATATGTCGTTTGGGCTGGAATCAATGACCAACAAGAAGATGTTGACGCGCTTGTTGCCTATTGCAAGAAAGTTCCCTCAAAAGTAAACTTGATTGAATACAACGCTATTGGAGACGATGACTTTGTGCAAGCTAGTCCAGAAGCAATATCGAATTACACATCAGAATTGGAGCGCCATCGCATAGCTGTAACAGTCCGTAGATCACGTGGAAAAGACATTGATGCTGCTTGCGG
>Ga0102817_1000385_pt1 | contig 12548 bp, 20 predicted proteins | sample ColrivemetaGS555_FD_78193 | JGI IMG/M metagenome (GOLD analysis project Ga0102817, IMG submission 78193) | Estuarine microbial communities from the Columbia River estuary - Ebb tide non-ETM metaG S.555 | ecosystem: Environmental > Aquatic > Marine > Intertidal zone > Estuary | place: USA...
GCAGCAGCCATTGAAAGGAATACCTCTTCACCTGTAGCTACACCTGAAACAGATACTATGTCTCTTTCTGACTTAGCTGTAAAAACGTCATCACCATTAGTGCTAAAATCTCTAAGACCAGCAGTAGTAGCAGCAGCAGCATCAACTACTCCAGCAGCTTCAATTACCTTAAGGATAATGTCTTGATCTACTTTTTTAGCTAGTGCTCTACCGATAGACTCAATTTGTGCTGCTTTAGAGTTATAATGTGCCATTGCTTCATCTAAATCAGATAACCAAGAGTGTGCTACAGTAAGATCACCAATTATGATTTCTCTCTCTGTTGCATTGATAGATTTATCCCCAAGGTCAGTGATAACCGCTTCTTTTCTAGATGAAGCTTCAGCATTACCTACGATTGGGAAAGATTTAGACTTTCCAGACTCGATAGAGTCATTTGTGATTAGTGGTCTAGCCACGTTTGTTGATTGAAAATACTTTAAAACGTCTGTTGCTGCTTTCTTTTGAAATAGCTCTCTGTCTACTGTACCATTTAGTACAGCACCATCGTTAGCACCTATTGAACCATAAGCCATAATTTACCTCCATGTTAGAACCCAGATAGATTTCTCTTTGCTTCTACTTTCGCAGCGAATTCTGGGTCTTGTTTATATTTAATATCCATTGTATCTCTGATGTACTCTTGAGGGTTAGAATAAGGTCTACTCCCTTCATTTGATGTACCACCAGATTCGATCACTTTGTTAGGGTCTTGACCGTTTGCCCTTAGATATCTAGCTTGTAAACCTTCAACAGCTAATTTTGCTAGTCCGATATCACCAGATTTTAATACAGCATGGTTAAAAGATGCAATATCAGTGTCATCAAGATTAGCTAAAGCCCATTCTTGTAACTCACCATATGCCTCTTTACTACCTACTACACCCATAATCTCGGAATCATTCTTTGCAATCTCAGCTTGTCTACCACTCACAATAAGATCAAAATGCTTATCAATACCAGCCTCAGCTAGTTGTTGTCTCTGCTCTTCTGATAACTCACCATTAATAGCGGCACTAACTAATTTATCTAAATTTTCTGAAAAGGATTCGCCAGCTTCCACATCACTAGGTTTATCACTCTTCTGTAAACCAACTTCACTTCCATTAGTCTTAATTGAAGTATCTTCTTGCTTACCTTGTGTAGAGGTTTGCTGAGTTTCTTCACTTACATTACTAACATCTTGTGCCGATGTATCTACATTACTATCACTTACTTGTTCTGAATTTGTATTTTCAGCGTCCATTTATTCTCCTGTTTTACTAGCAGCATTAATTGTTGGTGCTATAGCATTTTGTTGCATTTGAGCACGTTGCTGTGCCTCTTGTTCAGCTTGTAATTCCTCTGTTGTCTTAATAAGTTCAGCAGTACCAATATCTAAACTATTAGCAATTCTAGCAATCATTTCTGGCATCTTAATATAAGCTCCAAATTCTTGTCCTAGTGTTTGTTGTAATAGTCCTATGAAAGTACTCATAGCATTAAACTCAGTTCCTCTACCTAAAGCAGCAGAACCAGTTGTAACTTCTAATTCAATTGAGTCTTTTAAAGCATCATTAATCATACCTTTATTTCTTAATCTAACTAAGTATAATTTAACCAAAGGTTCTTGTAATACATTAGCTAGAGTTGAGTAGATACCCCCAAGAGACACTTCTAGCTCCTGTGATACCCTTCTGATCTCTTCAGCAGTTACTCTTTCAGCATTACGTCTAACTGAACTATCTAATAAAAAGATAGTACTTAAATCCATGCGAAGTGTCTCTGCTTCTGATTGAGCAATTTGTAAATCCATTCTTTTTTCTGCTTGTATTACTCCAACGTCATCAGGATTACCAAGTAGTACATCACCAGACCTAGCTGATTGTAACTTTTTTACAGTTAATGTAGCATTAGGTTTAATAACATATATGATACGTGCAGATTCAGCAGCAGCTTCTAATATTGACTGTCTTAAACCTTCATAAGAATTTAAATCACCAATAAAATCTTCAATATATGATCTACCATAATCTTCACCTCTATCGACAAATGGTACAAATACATATGGTAGTTCCTTTTCTTTAAACATACCTTCAGTATCTTTCATCTTCTCATCAAATATCTCTTGGTGAACACTATATTTACCATCAGGTTGCCTCTTAATTACAGTATAAACATCCATAGACTTTGCATCATCTTTGTGTTTCTCTGTGAATTCTAATGATGACATAACCTGTTCCTGAGCATCTTTATCTAACTCAGAGAAAACTATACAATCCTTAACAATTAATTCTAATATTTTCTTAGATTTACTTCTCTTAATTACAAAATTTTGTAATGGAATTACTTTAGGGTCTTCATTTTTTGGTATATGCATAACTGCACTACCACCAACTATACACTGTTTAATTATATCAACAAGTGTTGACCTTAGTTGTGAAATTTCCATTTCATTGACAATACTTCTTTCAAGAATCTGTAAGGCTTGATTAATTTCACCTTCTCCTTTATTCATACTCTTTAGTGTTAATGGATTAATACCCATCTTAAAGAATGCTGTTGCAGGGGGGAATAAGGTTAGAATAATTTTATTTGCCAAGTTATTAACACCTCTTGCCCCAAGGGACTGATAGGGGTTAGGATAACCTTGAGATTCTGTGGAACTATCATAATGACCATTATATAACTGAGGAATAGTTACCTTAGAGGCATCTTCAGCTCTAGTTAAATAGTCTTTACGCTTTCCAAGCATTTTGTCAAACTTTTTCTTAGCACTCATTATGATTGTAGTCCTGTCTTACCTTTTGACAATCCCATGCCAGAAGATACAGAAGCTCCTTGAGTCCTTTTTCCTTTACTTCCTAGTATTACAGTAGCACCTTTATTAGCATCTTCATTTTGAACTCTTCTCATAGCTTCATCACGCTGTGCATTTTTCTGCTTTTCTAATGCTGCTGCTCTATTCTTAGCATCTTTTTTTACTGCATCTTTTGCTTCTTGTTTTTGTTTTACAAATGGATCAAGATGTATACCATCACCACTAGCTATTCTATCTACTTCACCAAAAACATCAGAAATACCTTTTACTGTTGTTTTTAATACATCCTCAATTGGATTACTCTTACCACCCATAATTACCCTCCTTATTGTTTTACTATAATTAGACTTGGAAGTGTCCTACTATTAGACTTCTTATGGGATTCTTCTACCTTAGCTATAAAAGCTAGACACTCTTCATAAGTCATCTTATTAGTAAAGCCAGAACCATCAACCATTATTTTAAACATTTCTATTTCTGGTTTATCCTCACGTTTCTTTGGTTTAACCTTTGGCTTTATGAGCTTTTCCTCTGGTTTTCCATATTTACGCTCACTTTTACTCGTCCTTGTCATCTTTAACTCCAAATTTTAAATCAAAACATTCAGCACAGTATTCTCTACCATCTTCAGTTCCATATGCTCTTTGACCATATTGAGATAAAGAGACTAACTCTTGACACTCTTTGGCACATTCTTTGCACTTGAATTCTTGCACTTTTTCTCCTTTGAGATTTTCTCTGTATACTCATCAGCCCACTCTTGTAATACTTCATCTGATACACTCATTATCTCTATTGGATTAAATGTTTTATCAAAGTTTTTAAGAGTTATAAGATCAGGATAATTTAATATTCTAGCCTGTCCCATTTGAGCTAATAGATTCTCTTTTGCATCATCAATAGAATTCTTATAAGCAACATAGTATCTAACAAATGTCTCTCTAAGTAATTCTAATTCATTCTCACAGTCCATTAATGCTCTTTCAGCTTTAACCTTACCAATTCTAGGACAGCCTTTATACCCATCAACTGCATCACCAGTTAACACCTGAGTATATAACCATCTGTTTGCTTCTAGTTCAGTAGGTTTGATAAATTCTTTCTTTTTAAAATCCCATTGTCTACTAGGTATAGTTCTAAGGTCTTTATCTTGAGAGTATATAGAAATAGTATCATCTGCTGTGGCAGCAATGCCCATACAGTCATCTGCTTCTAACTCTTCAATCATCATTAATTGATACTTCTCAGCATTCTCTTTTTGATATTCCCTAAGCCATTTAAGACCTAATGGTTTTTTAATATGTGATCTATTGGATTTATAAGTATCATACTTTCTTTTACGAAAGTTCTTATCACAAGATATAGAAAAGATAATATCTTCTCTTGCATATCCACATAATTCACCAATGTCATCTAGAGATTTTTCTAATAATCTAACCATAGCTTCTTTGTCAAAAGATTCGCATATCTGATCACCAAAATCTGATATATCTTCAGTTACTCTACCAATAGTAAAGTTAACAATATCACCATCTACAATTAATGTTTGTTTCTTATTTTCCATAAGTTCCTCTTTCATTTAAGTATTTAATAGCATTTTTTAGTATATCAACACTATCTCCTAGTTTTCCTAAACCAGTGTTACATGCATTACATAATAACCCTCTGATGTCTCCTGTGTCATGGTTATGATCTACACTTAACCATTTAACTTCACCTTTAACATCTTTTATCACTTCTGGATTTTTACATATAGCACATACACCTCTTTGCTTTAGAAATAGTTTATTATAATCATTAATACTCAGATTAAACCTAGCTTTAAGATTTTTACCTCTAATAAAATCTGGTTGTGTTTTTTGTTTATGTACTAATTTAGTTCTTACACAACACTTACACATAGCCCGATAACCATCTTTACTAGCCTTACGCTTGGTGAATTCTGATATTAATTTTAATTCTTTACATTTTGTGCATTTTTTATTCTGCACTTTTTAACAACATTTTAGCAATTTTTTTACACATATCTTCAGGGCTTAGTGTATTGCTAACTCTATGTTTAAAATTATAAGTATCAAGTGAACATTCAGTTGGGTCTTCTTTTCTACTAATATCTACATTAGAACCACGTTGCTCACCATCAATTCTAATTAAAAATCCAACCTTATCAATAAAGTTAGCTTCATTTTCAAACCTAACATCATCACAAATTAAAACCTCTTTATCAGTTTCAATAGCATATTTAGCTAACTGGTCTAACCAAAAGTCAGGATTTTTATTCCTACCCCATAAACCAATAGCTATTAATAAATCTCTATCTTTTTCACCTTCCATTTCTAAACCATACATTTTATATAGTGCATCTTGTGCATTATAAATAGGTTTAGCTAATGATATTCTTTCAGACCTATGTTTACCTAAAGCCTCAACCAATATATTAGTTACAGTACTTTTTCCAGTACCCATTTTTCCTGATATTCCGATAATTAATTTCTTCATAATAATTCCTTATTTTCTGAATCGTTTTTCTTGTGTTCTACCATAAGCATATATTGATATAAATGCTGTTGCCATAAGATAAAAATCTTGTGGTAAATCTTCTAGTATTGGTAGGTATATATCTAAGTTTAGATAATTTACTATTAGTTGTAGTAAATGATATAAAGGGAATCTAACAAATATAGCCATAAATAATATCAATGCAGCTATAGGTCGCCAGCTTCTTTGTAACCAAGAGTCAGATTGCATTTCAGCTAACCTAATATCTCTATCAGCTTCTACAGCAGATTTCAATGCATCATTATATGCTTTCTCAACCTCTGCTTTAAACTTTTCAGCTTGATTTTTATCTGGTATAAATTTATTTACTGTTGACAGTATTTCAGATATCACTAGACCCTCCTTTGCTCCTTTACCATTTTTTGTATACCTTTAAGTCTTTTCCATAATTCTTGCGGAATAACTCTACCATCTGCTGATAACAGTAAAATCTCTTTAGACAGATAAGCTACCTCACCTAATAAGAAATTTAATATATTATTAACATATAAATCTTCCGTAGAAATTCCTCTATCAAAAGTAGCTGGTCTTTCTGGATCATAGTCTTCACTTGGACATCTTCTTATTATAATAAAAAGTTTTGCCTCTTTAATCATTTTTATTTGTTGTGAAACATTCAATGGTGTCATTTTATCTCCTAGAGTAATGGTGAGTAGTTTTACAAGGTACTCAGCTTGTTTTCAATATTTTATAAGTCATTTGTTAACTTTATGTTAGTTAAGCCCATATAAAATTTAATGTGTTTCAGCGTAGTTACTACCTGAACAACTATCAGAATCTAATCTCAATCTGAGTCCTAAGCTAGTTTCAGCCATTGTCATAGCCTTACTCGAAATTTCTGCTAACTCATCATGTGATATTCTGTTTTCATCATATGCAATCTGTAATTCATCATGTACGAATGCTAATTGTTTTACGTAATCCTTGTAATTTGGATCACGTTGTTTTAATAAGTCATGTATATTTACCATCCAAGTCTTACACACAATAGCACCTCCACCTTGTAATAAATAGTTTAATGCAGCATGTTCACTAGAACAGTAAATCTTTCTACCATCTAATGCTTTAACATAACCCTTAGTCCTAATTGTACCTTTGACAGCACTAGTAAGAGCACTAAGTGCAGGTAAATTTGTATCAAAATCTGACACAACTTTTTTCATCTGTGCTACTGGCATTTTACAAGTTTCAGCTAAATTTTTAATACCTGATCCATAAATCTTGGCATATATAAATGTCTTAGCATCATCCCTTGTAGGAAGCCCTGCGGCATTTTGATTAACTGTATGTACGTCACCATTTAATACTGTATCTGCATACTCTCCATTGTCAAATGGGTGCATGTAGTGTGCTAACATTCTAAGTTCTAAACCTGATGCATCTGTACCAAATAGCTTCATACCTTTAGGTGCTGTGAATAATGATCTACACTCTTTACCCCAAGGTGATCTAACTGCTGGTATCTGTGCTAAGTTAGGTTTACTATGAGAGCACCTAGATGTACCAGTACCTAGAGTATTTACTCTACCATGTATACATTTAGTTTCTTCATTATATAACTTTATCCATGCTCCTGCACCACTAGCTAACATTCCTAGACGTTTTTCAATCATCATGTATTCAGATATTAATTCTGTAACAGGGTATTTTAAACTATCTAAAATGTCTTCATTTAATGTTGGTTTACCATCAGCTCCAAATTCCTTTGGTTTCCATCCAAATCTTTCAATAAGTCTTTGACCTAAATCATATCTAGAGTTTGCATTAAAAGGTTTATACTTAATCTCTGTATAAGCAGCTCCCTTAGTTCTATTAGCTGTCTTAGGGTCTTTATACTTAAGATTTTTCTTAGGTACTTTTACATTTAATTTAACTAGGAAATCTCCACCTAAATCTTTACAGATTAATTCAGATAATTCCTCTTTTCTATTGTTTAAATCTATTTCTAATTTTAAACCAGCTTGATAATCAAAATTAAAACCTTTCTCAGATTGTTCTAAACAAATCTGTTGAGTTCTTGTTTCTAATTTAAGAGCACCTTCTGGTATATTTTCTCTAATAAGTCTATGATACAATCTTGCGTTTACTTCAACATCTTGTGTACAGTAAGATAACATATCTTCTGAGAATGTTTCAAAGCCAACCTCTTTACCGAAGTCACCTTTGTGTAAACCTAGTCTTAAACCATAAGCCTCTAGTGAATGTTTACCAATATTCCTAATCATAGCTAATTCAAGTTCTGATCTTTGGTTTACTGGTTTGTTCATAACTCTCCTGAGTCTTCTAAAATCTCTTTCTTTGATATCAGGAAAAGCTATCTTTGCTGCTATTAATGTGTCATATAGTTCAGCACTATGTGTCCATTTAGGATATAACTTTTTAATAGCTCTAATGTCATAATCAATTATATTGTGTCCAACTAAAACTGTAGCATCTTGTAAGTGTCTTAGACCTTCTTTAATTTGATGTGGTCTAAATCTTCTTACTTCCTCTGTGTCGAGGTCTTTGGTTACAATACAATGAATTGTAGTTAGTGACTCAAGATAGTTGTCACCTTCAATGTCAAATAAAAGTTTCATACTTTCCTCTGTTTAAAATGGTCAGTGTGATAGGAATTTAACCTATGCCCTCTGGATTTCCACCAGTTGTTCTCGTTAAGCGATCAACCTTAACTCTTCATTAAACTACACACTGTTAAGAGGAAGAGATAAACTTTTTACTCCGCACGTACCTCAATACATTGGACTCTTCCATTAATTAATTTAATTTACTACGTTTAATTTAAAACGAGAGATATAACTGATCACCTCCTTTAAAGTTAGAACATTTCTTCTGTTTCAGATTCAATTGGTTCAAACTCTTCGACGAATAGACCTGTACTTGGTACATATCTAATAGTGTCTGTAATTCCTGTATCGCCTGTGTACCTACACTTAAGTAGCGATAACTTAACTGTATTCCTCTCTTTCTCTGTCTCAGCCATCTGATCTCTACTCAAAGCTATAACATTATCTGCTAACTGCTTTAATGATCCAGAACCTCTTAAATTATTTACTGTAGGGATTGCACCTTCCTCAAAAGGTTTACCACCATTAGTACTATTATTTAAATGTGAAACCACAAATAAATGAATACCTAACTCTTGTGTTAAACTTTTAAGACTAGTCATAATATTATCTAAAGCTCTACGCTCATCAATATTACCATCCATTCCAGATACAAGCATTGTAATGTGATCTAAGTAAATAACTTTACAGTTTTCTACTTGAGCTAGATATCTAATCATGCTATATAATTTTTCAGTATCTAGAGCACCAAATGTATCTACGACATTTAATCTCTTATTTCCTTCTTCATCTTCTGCTGTACATAAACCTTCCCATACTTTTCTCACCTTTGGGTCTTTATTTGCATTTTCTTCTAGGTGCAATTGTCTACCCATCTTTACTGATACTAAGCCTTGAATAGTGTTTCTAATGCTTTCTTCTAAGTGTATAATCCCTTGATTATATTCTGTAGTATCATTGAAATGTACTTCGAGCTGTTTCATAAATGTTGTTTTTCCACTCCCACTCCCTGCTGTTATAATACTTAAATCTCCAATACGCATTCCACGCATTTTTCTATTTAAGCCTTTAATAAAGTCAGGTAACGGATGACTCTCTGTTGTGTCTACTTTGTCTAGAAGTTCTAAAAGTTTATTACCACTTTTTATTTCTTCTGGAGTATGTATTTTAGCTTGAAAAATAGCATTTATTACTTCTCTACCTCTACCCTCTTTAAGCATTTCATTAGCATCTTTTAATGGTAATTCAGCAATCTTACAGTACTTAGGAGGGAACATTGATTGAACCTCTAGTGCTGCTTTCTTCCCTGCTTCATCATTATCAAACATTAATACAATCTCTTTAAAAGATGTAAGGTATTCATAATTTCTTTTTATATCACGTTTAGCTGATGCAGCACCATTTGGCAATGAAACTACTGGATATTTGTTACCCTGTATCTCACTTACACTCATAGCATCTATTTCACCCTCAGTGACAATTAATTTAATCTTATCAGAAGCTTTCCATACATTCTGTCCAAACATTGTTGATTCTTTAGAATTACCAGACCATCCGAATTCTTTATCTCTTGATCTATACTTCTCAGCAACAATATCTCCATTATTATCATAATAGTATGTACAGTGTTTACCATTGTGTACACCATATGTAAACTTCTCTAATGTTGTTTTGCTAATACCTCTAATACCATTAGGTATCTCAATAAAGCTTGGTTCAAATTCTTTTTTAACTTTTTTGTGTTCCATTGAGTCACCCTTTGCTCTTACATGTTTGCCACAAGCGAAGCAATGAGTACCGCCATCAGAGTAAATTGCATTAGCATCTGATGAACCGCAAGAGTCACAGGATGTTTTATATAAATACTCTGACGTTGATTCCATTAGTCTTCCTTATTTATTCCTAGTAACATTAATATAAACTTAGCTTTATATCTAGCTTCAGCATAATTATCTCGGAACATTACTTTATCATTAAGATATGTAGTTAACATTATTAATTTATCTTCGTAGTCCATTATACCCTCGCTATAAATATTCTAGCTTTTAAATTTAAATCACCTAAACTATTCTCATATGTTTCTATATCAATTAAATCAATATTATCAGCAATATGTTTAGCAAATTTCTTTGATAGTTGATCTTTAATATAACCTTCTAGACCATATGTGTGACTACTTAGAGCAACTTGTGCTTCTCTAGAGACTGATAGTAGGCAGCCTAGTTGTGCTGTTTTAGCTTCTAGAATATCTGCAATATCCTGAACTACAGTATGAGGTACTCTCTCATCATCAATTAATGTATTCAATATTTGTTGTTTTAATATGTTCATTTATACCCACTTATAGTAAGATGCTTGATCGTCACTATGTACTTCATAGAATCCGAGTCTTTTATACATTCTTACGAGTTTATCATAATGTTTATTTACTTTTTCTACACGACAGAACGCACTATGCAATCCATGTTCGTTTTTTAATTTCACAAAATGTTTTACCATTTTAAATAAAGTTGATCTACTTTTACTTTCTCTTACATACATATCAGCAAAGTAAATGCTTCTTAGTGTGTTATTACCAAGACCTTTATGATGTATAAGTTCAAATAATATAAAACCATCTTTTTCAAAGTGATAGAATCTAGGACTCTTATAATACTCTTGTGCATGTTCTTCAATCAATTTTAACTTATCTTCTGCATCCATATTATTCCTTTATAAATGAAATATGAGTACCAAAGTCTTCATCTTCTTCTGTATATCTTTTAGAACAACTAAGTTCAATTACCTGTATATCATCTTTCCATATCATTTTTGCGTGTGTTATTGCATCTAGTACAGCTTTTGCCATATTATCAATATCATATCTTGGACACTTAGGATTACTAGGTTTCTTTGGTTTAAAACATACGAATTCTACATTTACTCTAAATAAAGCTTTATCACTAATCGGTAAATAGTTAGCTATGGTCTTGAGAAAAGCATGTGTTTCTTTTCTATATGCCATGTAACTTTTACTATAATAAGAACCAAAACTTGTTACTCTAGGTCTACTAGCACTAACTGGCTTAGTAGGTATGAAAAAAGATATGGAGTTACCTTTTACAGTAACCCCTTTAATATTTTTTCTAGAAGTCATAGCTTCCACTAGATTGATCAAAAGATTCTTCTTGTTCTTCAGTTTCTAGATTGGGTTGTTCCATAGGGTCAAAACCATAATCTGAACCACCAGCAAATTCTACTACTTTAACAAGTTGTACTGATTTAAGACCAATTGATACACCAGCTTTACCCATAAATGTATATTGCTTAACTTCAATTTTAGCTCTAATCTCAGAACCATTACCAACATTTAGTGCTTCTAACTCTGCACCTTGTAATCTCTTACCTAATGCATTATAGATCGCAGGAGCGTTTACAATGTACTGTGAACCATCACGTTTAAGTCCTTTAGACTTAGACTTAAGTTTTACCTTGTAACCTTCTGGAGTCTTCTCATAAGGCTTCTGACCTTCACCAAACTCTTCGAGGAAAGAAATAAATTTCATAGACCTTTCAGATTCATCTAAATGTAATTCACAAGTATAATTACCAAACTTGTCAACCTTGTTTACACTGAACCATTTTGCTTCACCAATTGGTGTTGTTACGATCTGTTTCTTTGCTTCACTCATTCTTTTTCTCCTTATCACCTAAAGTGACTTTTGTTTTAATACCTTGTGGTATCTTTTGTTTCTTCAATATACTACACATTTCGTTTTCCCTAGTAATACTAGGTACATACACTTATATTATATTAACATATATAAATATATGGATATTACATATTGTAATATGAAATATTCTATATATATATAAATAATATAATACTCTATTATTTCTATAATTAATCTATTTTTTCATATTAATCTATTATATCTATTATTAACATTATATGTAATTCTAACTGGACACAGTATTTCACTTTGTTCAATATACTACACATTTCGTTTTAGTCAATAATATTAACAACTTAGGAGGATAGAAAATAGGAATATAAGTTATTGATTTTTGGTATTCATTTTATGGTATTTTGTGTATAAATGCGACATTTATGTGACATAAGGTGTCATATATCTGACACCCTATGAGAGGTAGGTATTAGAAAGTGTCTAAGATATAGACACCATTATTGTCTTTTTGACCAATCTTTGAGCTGCATAAAGCACATAGGTAATAATGCTAGTGCTAATATCTTGTTATTATTAGGGAAATTACCTATTAATGTATAGACTACCATTGAAGATAGTACTATACATAATATTAATCTTTTCTTAGATTTCAACCACTTACTTGAATAGTTTGTGGTCATCATATGTCTCCCAAGTATCTGTATTTACATCTTGTGTTGGATATGCTAGTTCTAATCTTTCTTTAAATGTTAACTTACCTTCTAATTTTTCCTTAAGTGTTCTAGTGTCTGTTGTTTCTAATTCTAATGATCCGTCTGCATATTGTGTTTTAATTTTAGTCATTTTTGCCTCCTATGGCTTTGAAATTGCTTTTTCTTGTTGATACTTAATGTAAGCCCTGTACCCATAGCTTAC